>Ga0075163_10002937_pt1 | contig 22949 bp, 16 predicted proteins | sample JI1023141ADNA_FD_71478 | JGI IMG/M metagenome (GOLD analysis project Ga0075163, IMG submission 71478) | Wastewater effluent complex algal communities from Wisconsin, to seasonally profile nutrient transformation and Carbon sequestration -... | ecosystem: Engineered > WWTP > Effluent > Algae... | reverse complement strand
CAGACTGGACAGATTTCTAGTGCTCCTGTTGGCGTGTCTAATGAAATTCCGAAAACTACCCCGTTGGTTAACCAGACCAATGTTGTGCCGGCTGCTTCCACGGATAAGGTGAGTAACCCGGGCCCTGCCGCAGTAAGTTCGATTCCCAGGTTGGCAGATCTTAAAATGATCAAGGAAAAGATTGCAAACGACGAGAGAATCCGTCAGGAAAATAAAATGGAATTTTCTGAGGAAAGTGTTCGTATTTTCTGGGAAGGTTGCATCCAGGATCAAAAATCAAATTCACTACTCGCTTATATGCGACAGGCAAAGGTTTTGATTGCCGGGAATCAGGTAAACTTTTTAGTTGGCTCTATACTTGCGCAGGAAGCCCTTAGATCTGAACTAAATCTGGAAGAAAAAATCAAATCTTTCTTTCGGGAGACAGGAATACGGATGAGTGTTGAAATTGATCCCGAAATGGCGCAAAAGGAAGACCTCGTCAAACCAAAAGTACTTTATTCTGCCAAAGAAAAATGGGATTTATTGTATGCTGTAAATCCGGAAATTGAAGAGCTCAGAAATGTGCTCGAGCTCAAAATTGATGAGGATTAATACTTTTTACGGCAGAACATTCTTATGCAAAACTTTCATTTTATTCTAAAAAAATTTGAAGAATTAAGTCCTTTTGAATTGTATGAAATCATAAGACTTAGAGTGGAGGTTTTTGTTGTCGAACAAAATTGTGTGTACCAGGACCTGGACAATAAAGATCTGCATGCCCATCACCTGATGCTATTTGTAGAATCTGGGGAATTAGTTGCCTATACACGATTGCTGCCACCAAAAATTTCGTATCCTGAATATCCATCCATTGGCAGAGTAGTTAGTGATTATAATTTTCGCAATCAGGGTTTCGGCAAGATTGTAATGGATGAATCTATGCGTCAAATGGAGAAACTTTTTCCAGGACAGCCGATTAAAATTTCTGCCCAATCGTATTTACTTAAATTTTATTCAGGTTTTGGATTTGTTCCGGTGGGTGAAGAATATATGGAAGATAACATTCCACATACGGCTATGATTAAACATTGATCCTTTCGAGAATCGTTCCTGGATAAGGAAGGACAATCTTAGATGTTTAAAGTTTTTCTTGCGGTTTCCAGTAATTGGATGACTTCATCAGCATCCCTTCCCTGAGCATAGATCCTTAGAACAGGTTCAGTTCCTGAAGCCCGAAACATGAGCCAGTTGTCATGGTCAAAGTAATATTTATATCCATCTAGTTGCTCAAAAGATCGGGTGGTATAGTTACCCCATTGGTCAATTGGACCGGAATTGAGAATATGCTTGACATTTTCCATTTGGTCAGGCCAGAGTTTAAGATCCAGACGGTCATAAGCAAATGGTCCAACGATGTCATAAATTTCCCGGATTAATTGGGTAATAGGTTTACCTGATAATGCTACAAATTCCAGTACCGTTAATGCAATCCAAATTCCATCCCGTTCCGGAATATGTCCCTTGATGGCCAGTCCACCGGATTCTTCACCGGCAACCAACACATCACCATCAATCATGTGTTCTGCGATGTATTTAAATCCGATTTTTGTGATTGTAGTTTTAAGTCCAAAATAATCAGCAAGTTTTTTGAGTTTGTTGGTGACAGAAAAGCTAACCACAACATCCCCTTTCATTTTTTTAATTCCTGCGAGGTAATAAAGCAGCAAGAGGAGAATATGATGTGAGTCAATTAAATTCCCTTCATCATCCAACATCGCCACTCGGTCTGCATCTCCATCATTAGCGATGCCAAGGTACATTCCGGGATTGGATTTTAAGAAAGTTGAAATCTCTACAAGATTTTTTGGAATAGGTTCCGGAGGGATATCCATAAAACCTGGATTCCATTCGCAGTGAAAAGCCTTCAGATCCGGAAAAAGTTCTTTCATAACTTCTTGCCCGGCCCCATACATGGCATCATAAGCGACTGCTGTTTTTTTATGGATCTCATCGAGGTCAAAACGATTTCTAATGTGGGTAACATAACTATTCTGGAGAGGGATAACTGTAATCAGTCCCTGAGACAAATATTGTTCATACCGCTCAAGATGTGGTGCATATTCATCCGGAATCAATGCTTCAACTTCTTCAATTTGAGCAGGGGAAGTTGGCCCACCATATGAGGATTTTAGTTTGTAGCCATTATACGAAGGAGGATTATGGCTGGCAGTAATTACGATTCCAAGATCCACTTTATGTTGAACAACCCCAAGAGATATCATTGGTGTACTGACGAAGCCATCTGCGACAAACACTTTGATCCCATGTGAAGCAAATACCCTGGCAGATTCTTCCAGAAATAAACGACCGCCAAACCTGCAATCATGGCCAATCAACACAGATTTCAATTCGTTTTTCTTCATCCACAAAACGGTGCCCATACATACTCGTCGAAGATTTTCCAAAGTATAATCCTCAGCAATTATAGCGCGCCAGCCATCGGTTCCAAATTTTATCTGTGCAGGTTTATTCATTCATGAATGATTTTCTCCCTCAAAGATATCAGGATCCCGACAAATTGCATATTTCTAGACATATTAAAAAATAATTATATATATTCGTGCGATTTTAATATGATTACAGATAATTATCGACAAAAGGGTCTGAGGAAAAAGTTGGTGGCTGAATTGGTATCCAAAGGCATTAAGGACGAAATGGTATTGGAAGCCATTCTCAAAGTGCCAAGACATGCTTTTCTGGATAAAGCTTTTGAAGATTGGTCCTATAAAGACCAAGCCTTTCCAATTGATTGCGAACAAACCATTTCACAACCTTATACCGTTGCTTTTCAATCCAGTTTGCTTAAAATCAGCAAAGGAGAAAAGGTTCTTGAGATAGGGCTTGGCTCCGGCTATCAGGCTTGTGTACTGTTTGAGATGGGGGCCAAAGTGTATTCCATTGAACGTCACAAATATTTACATGACAAGACGGCTGAAAGGTTGAAGCATCTTGGATATCTTGGCATACGTACTTTTTATGGTGATGGGTTTTTAGGTTTACCAAGGTTTGCCCCATTTGATAAAATACTTATTACTGCTGCTTGCCCCCATTTACCAACCGCATTATTGAGTCAGCTCAAACCCGGAGGACTCATGGTTTTGCCTCTAGAGACCGGACATGGGGTTCAAACCATGATCAGAGTTCATAAAGACACAAACGAAAATATTACAAAAGAGGACTTTGGGCACTTTAAATTTGTTCCAATGTTAAAGGGAACAGTATAAATATTAAAAAAAACTTAAAAAAAGAGGTATTATTTGGAACTTATATTATTATTGTAAAGTTTTTTATTTAGTATTTCATTCATTTCATTTCCAAGTTACACAAATCATGCTGGGTACTCGTACTTGCTGGCAACGGTAGGTCGATATTGTTTATAACACATTATTAATTATAATAATATATATTTAATTAATAATATGTTTTAAAAGTGGATTTTATTACGCTTAAAATTTGAATATATGAAATATTTTTACAGTACATTTGTAGTTCATTGTCATGTATTTACTTTGTTTTTTGTAAAATTAATTTGTGCCAGCGTTTTAATTTTTCTCTTTGGGGGCATTGAGCTATTAGCTCAATTTAACCAAACAGAAAAACAAACAGAAAACACCCAGTGTGTAACTGAATTATATCATGATGAATTGGTGGCCTCTTTTGAAAGAAGGCGGGCAATAATCGAACAACGAACCCGCAAAAGAGGTACCAGCGGTAATTTTGAAGTCCATTTTTATGTGGATACTTCCTACGAGAGAAGGCGAGTGGGTTCTTACAATAAAAATAATGAGGTCGTTGCCTACATGAATACCTTATCGAATAGCATCATCAATAAATTTAATATTGCTGCCCCTAACTGGGATGTCAACAAAGAACTCACCGTTACATTTTATGATTCACTTACCCCTTTCAGTTATGGAAATGGTATCGTAGAAACCTTGGAAAATTTTTTAGACTGGCTTATTGTCAATAATTTTCCTGGGGATGATGACATGTATATTTTCTATACTGGTAATTACTCGAATGTGGGGGTTACCTATTTAGGAACTTTATGTCTTCCGGGTGTGGCTTTGATGGGCTTTGTAAGCAGCCAGAATCCTAACGAAGCTTTATCTAGTCATGAATGGGTGGGGCATTCTTCAAATTCATTGCACTTCGACAGTGTAGCCAATGTAATGAAATCGACAAATGCCAGCTTTCCATGGCATATTCATTCATTAGGAGAGATAGAAGATTATCTTGATTTTTCAAGTTGTGTGGATAATTTTCAATCGCCACTTGGCATTCAGGATATTGAGTTTAGTGCGGTTTGCGCTGCGGACGAATTATTAATGCGCTGGTCTGTTTACCAGGTGAATAAAGGCGACCGATTTTATATTCAATCCAGCCCTGATGGTGTTCTGTGGTATAATTTGCAGGAAGTCGAGTCAAATGAGGGATTGTTTTATGAGACTCGTTTAAGAGCAAATACAAATGAAAAGGCCAATTTCAGAATTAAGTTGGAGAATAAATCTGGAACAGAAATTATTTCAAACTCAATTTTTTTAGACCCTTGCGAGCCAATCAAGGATTATTATCTTTTTAACCATACTCTTTACAATCCGGAACACAACGCCATCCAAATTATCAACTTAAATGGTGTAGAAATCCTTAGATCCAATGAAGAAGAATTGGATTTAGGTATCTTACCTGGTGAAATGTTTTATTTTATAAAATCTAATGGTAAAACAGATAAACTCTTTTTGCATTAAACAATTTTAGGATTAGTAATGCCAACTTTAAATTGAATGGCTCAATTTTTCAATTAATTTATCGGTTTCATATAAATTGTGATAGATATCTTTCAATATATTTTCTAACACCAATTAAAAGGTAATATCCATCGAGACGCTTTTTGACAAAGACTTAAAAGCGCTTGTGAAAATAAATGAGTCAACTATTAGTTTTAACAGATATTTTCCCTTCAAAAACTATTTTATTTTTTTAAGAAAAATTTCGATATCGTGCAAAAGATTTGATTCTGCATGATTGATTTTTCTTATTTGGGAGGCAATTTCCCTGCAAGTATGCATGATGTTTTCATGCGTAAGCCGATCAAAATGAGCTGCGTGTTCAAGTGCGTACTCTTTAAATTCATTCAGTGCGTCCTCAGAGCTGTATCCCTCCTCATCCAACCATTCAAAAATAGCTTCCGTTTCAATTCCACCATCTGTATCGAATTCATGTTTTTCATCATCAGTTTTTCTCCAAATTTTCTCTATTTCCTCGTGAAGTTTGTTGAATTCAGAAAGAGCTACATTTCCATCAATTTTTGCGACAGCGTAAAAGAGGTAGGCTATTTTTTCATAGAATGCTTCCGGTTTACTCATATGGATCGATTTTTTTTGGTTTGCGTCATTGTATTCAATATGTGTCGGCAACTTTGGTTGGTTGCAAATTTAGAATAAGTTTTTAGCTTTCTTAAGAATGCTTTATCTGGATTGAAGCTAAATCCTCAAATGGTTTTGGATCTGTTTGGGTATTTGCTCAAAAGCTATAGCTAATATCCTGTCCGCCAATGGAATTTAGTGTTAAAGCTTAAACCTTAATTATTTTCAAAAGCTATCAGTGAAGTAATTTTATTTTTATGTTGGCAGTGGGGTTTGGACCAAGTTGGGTATATTTTGCTCATTTCGATTATCTTCGCAAAAAAAATCCTAGCCATGTATTTTAATCTTTCAGAAGAGCATGAAGCAGTAAGACAAGCCGCACGAGACTTTGCCCAGCAGGAACTCTTGCCAGGTGTAATTGAACGCGACACCCAAATGAAATTCCCAACCGAACAGGTCAAGAAAATGGGCGATATGGGATTTCTCGGGATGATGGTTTCACCGGAGTACGGTGGAGGTGGAATGGACACCATTTCCTATGTGCTGGCGATGGAAGAAATTTCCAAAGTAGACAATTCTTGTTCGGTGATTATGTCTGTCAACAATAGCTTGGTTTGCTGGGGAATTGAAAAAATGGGCACAGAGGCACAGAAACAGAAATATCTTCCAATTTTAGCTTCAGGCGAATGGATAGGATCCTTTTGTCTTTCGGAACCAGAGGCAGGCAGCGATGCCACGCAACAAAAAACTACAGCCATTGATTGTGGTGATCACTATCTATTGAATGGAACAAAGAACTGGATTACAAATGGGGGAAGCTCCTCTGTTCATTTGGTCATGGCGCAGTCTGATCCGGGTTCAGGTCATAAAGGGATTTGTACTTTTATCGTAGAAACCTCATGGCCGGGTGTTGTGATAGGTGCTAAGGAAGATAAACTGGGAATCAGATCTTCAGATACCCACACTATAATGTACAATGATGTTAAAGTACCCAAGGAGAACTTGCTGGGACCTCCAGGAAACGGGTTTAAGTTTGCCATGCAAACATTGACCGGAGGAAGGATTGGGATTGCCTCACAAGCCTTAGGTATAGCTTCCGGAGCTTATGAGTTGGCTTTGAACTATTCCAAAGAAAGAAAAACATTTGGAAAACCAATCTCCCAGCATCAGGCAATTGCATTCAAGTTAGCGGATATGGCCACTGAAATAGAAGCTGCCAGACTCATGGTGCACCGTGCAGCATGGATGAAAGACCAGGGTATGGATTTTGGTGTAGCAGCATCTATGGCAAAACTTTTTGCTTCTGATGTGGCCATGAAACACACCGTCGAAGCAGTCCAGATCCACGGAGGATATGGCTTCGTAAAAGAGTATCATGTAGAGCGTCTCATGAGGGACGCCAAAATTACCCAGATCTATGAGGGAACTTCTGAGGTACAAAGAATGGTTGTATCCAGGGCTATACTCCAGGGTCAACTTTATCAACCCATGTGGAGCAGCCAATAAATAATGATAGAACAATCCTTGCGCATCGGCACCTTTGCCGGAATCCCGGTGAAGATTCACTGGTCTTTTCTTTTCTTATTCGTGTATATTCTGGGCAGCGGACTAATGGCTGGAACCAGTCTGGACCTTATTGTAGTTGAAATGGTCTTCATGTTATGTATGTTTGTTTGTGTGGTGCTGCATGAATTTGGACATGCCCTCACTGCGCGCCGATACAATATCAAAACAGAAGACATTATACTTTTACCAATTGGCGGAGTGGCCAGATTGCGCAATATGCCGGAAAAACCTTCACAGGAGCTTTGGGTAGCCTTGATGGGACCTGTAGTAAATCTGCTTATAGCGATTGTAATACTGATTTATTTGATGCTTCGTTATGGCACGGCTATATTGGCTCCTGATCTGGAAGTTCAAGAAAGCTTTTTGACCTGGCAAAATTTTATTCCGACCCTCATGGTTGCTAATATTTTTCTGATGATTTTTAATTTGATACCTGCATTTCCAATGGATGGAGGGCGTGTACTCAGAGCGCTACTTGCCATGAGATTAGGTCGATTGAGTGCCACCAAATGGGCAAGTAGAATAGGTCAATTTATATGTCTGTTGCTGATTGGTTATGGAATTTACCAGGAAGCCTGGGTTATGGTATTCATAGGGATCTTTATTTTTATGAGTGCGATGCAGGAATATAAAAGTGTAGCGATCGACGATGTCGTAAAAAATAAAACCATTGGCATGATGGCCAGAAAGGTAAATGTTTATTTGCCGGACTATCAGACTCTTCAAGAATGTATGGATCTGGTCATTCGCAATGGATTGGCCAATTACCTGGTCATGGATCTGGAGGGAAATTATTGTGGTACCGTCTCCACTTATAAAATAGTAAAGCTTCACAAACAAAACCCTGAATTAAGAATAAAGGACATTTATCACCCACAACTCATTTACATGAATCCCTCGACACCATTGTTGGAGGCCATGCAGACTATCCGTGGTGGCCAGCCTGTTATTTTGATACAGGAGGAAGAAGGAGGTCTATCCTACATCGATGGAGAGGTCATTGAAAGATACATGATGCTGGAGGGTAGGACATAAACAATATTACCTTAGGATCATTTTTGAGTTCAAAGGCCTTTTAAAGAATTATTTAGATCTTCTTTATCAACTCTTCATCATTGTTACGTACAGAATTCACCCTGTCTGAAACTGGATATGTCTCCATCATTTCATCTGGAAAAGGCTTAACCATTTGAATTAATTCTTCACCGGAATGCTCTTCGGGATCCAGCCAAAGCCGTTCTTCTTCCTGCAACAGCATGGCGGGCATCCTGTCATGAAGCGGTTTCATAAATTTGTTGGAAGGCAGAGTGATGATGCTGAAACTGAGGATGGTTTCACCCTTTTCGTTTTTCCAGCGGTCGTAGATGCCGGCCATACAAAATAATCCGAAGTCTTTAATGCCGATTCGATAGGGTATTTTACCCTTGCCGGAAAGTACCTTCCATTCGTAGAAGCCATCCATTGGCACAAGGCATCTCCGGTGGAGAAGGGCTGATTTAAAGAATGGTTTTTCCAGGAGACCTTCAACTCTTGCATTGATCATTTTGGATCCAATTTTGGCATCTTTGGCCCATGAGGGGATTAGTCCCCATTGGACCGGCCGGAAGTGGTCCGGGTCTTCCTGAAGAATGACAGGAAGCTTTTGCGTCGGTGCAATGTTGAAATTTGGCAGTGGATTGTAGCGTTCAAGGTCCTCTGAATAGAAAGTGGAACCAAACCTTTTCTCAAGGTCTTTTTCTACTTTGGTTAAGGAACCTCTACCACACATGAAATGAAATCTCTATGCTCGAGACGGGCATTGGTGAAAGAAAGTTTACAGACCTTATTGCATTTTTACAAACGCAGCCTGACCTTTTGCTTTCAGATTTTTTACTGTTTTGTCGGCTGCTTCTCTGGAATCATATTGACCGGCAACTGCACGATAATACTCTTCATTTCCAAATACTTTTTTCGCAGCTGTGGAGTAGCCAAGACTTTTGAGCTTTGAAACTTGTTTTTCAGCATGGGAAGGCACTATAAAACTACCTGCCACCACATAGTACTTACCTGATTTACTGGTTGTGGCTGAGGAAGAACTTTTTGCCATTTCTTTTGATTTTACAGGAGCTGCAGTTTTTGTGGACTTATTGCTTTCAACAGCCTTCGTTGATTTAGCTGCAGTGGTAGAAGATTTGCTTTCAGATTTGGTAGAATTTGCCAGATTTACGGAAGGCAAATCATCAGAGCTTGTAGTGCTGCTTTTAACGGCTTTGCCATTATTGGAAACTGCTTTAGCAACCGGTGAGGTATTTTCTTTTGGTGTAGAAGCAGAACTATTATTTACATTTCCTGAATAATCAATTGAACCATTGTCCGGTTCAGTAATTCCAACCTGATTTGGTAATTCTCCGGTGAGACCAAGAATTACAGAATCTTCTGCGGTCATGGGAAGATTTTGTGAAGAAATCGCTGTATCCACAAACATGCTGTCCAGCATTTCTGTTGTAGGCTCCATATCTGTCGGGGTCTTGAATCTTTTATACATCATTACCGAGATGGCTACTACCAACAATACAAGCAGTAGATAAAGGAGCACGCGGATCAAATTCTTCATTTCCATAATATATTTTGATGCAAATATACAACATATTACAAATTATGAAAAAAAAGATATGTAAATTATCCGTTAATGTGCTTTTTCAAAAAAGCAAAGTGCTGAGCCTATTTATATGATTTATTTTACGCTATTTCTCATACGAAACCCATTCTATCATTTTGTAAAATTTGGATTTCCTTCGGTAAATCCGGTGATTCAGGTCAGCAAATTATATCATTTCAAGAAAGAAATTTTACAAGTTAAAACTATGTTAAAATGAAAATTAACAAAAACAGTCGATCCGGCAATCTCGTTTCCGTTACAATTGAACATCAAAATTTAGTATTATGAGAGATTTATTATCATACGTTTTAGCCGGTCTTTTTGGAGGCCTTCTGGTTTTTGGCGGGATACAATATTATCCACCAGGTAGTGATGCTCTAAATGGAACTAAATCTAATTATGCTACAAAAGTCGCAGCTCAAGTAAATGAATACCCAAATGCTAATCCAACCGTTGGACCAGACTTTTCCATAGCTGCAGAGAAAGCACTTAACGTAGTGGTCCAGATCAATGCACAGGAAAGCGAACGTGTTGTCAAGCAAAAGGAATCTGAACTTCAGCGTGACAATCCGTTTCTCAACCATCCTTTATTCAGGGATTTTGATATGCGTTCCTTCGGTTTTGGCATGCCTTACTATCAACAAAAAAAAGGTAGTGGAAGCGGGGTAATCATATCTAATGACGGATATGTAGTTACCAATAACCATGTTGTGGAATTTGCCGATGAAATCGAGGTAATTTTAAAAAATGGTAAAAGTTATAAAGCCCAAAAAATAGGAACTGACCCCCGTACCGACCTGGCGGTGCTTAAAATAGAAGAATCAGGATTACCGGTTCTCCAAATGGCAAATTCGGATCAGATAAAAGTGGGGGAATGGGTTCTTGCTGTGGGTAATCCATTTGGATACCTTACTTCAACCGTTACTGCCGGTATTGTAAGTGCCAAAGGCCGGGATTTGAATATTATTGATGAGAATCAAGAGCAACAATATTATTATGGACAGAAAGCACCACAAAAAGGCATTGAGGAATTTATTCAGACAGATGCAGCAGTAAATCCGGGTAATAGTGGTGGTGCTTTGGTGGATGCGCAAGGAAGGTTGGTAGGGATAAATTCAGCAATTGCATCGAAGACTGGTTACTATAGTGGCTATTCTTTTGCCATACCGGTAAACCTTATGAATAAAGTTGTAAAGGAGCTTATGACCAATGGCACTTTTGAACGTGGAAAGCTTGGTGTAGTAGTTTCTGAAATTGATGAAGAAAGTATAAAAGAATTGAACCTTTCTTCAAAAGATGGAGTTGTAATAGAGAATCTCGAAGATAACAGCTCTGCAAAATATGCTGGTCTGCGTCAGAAAGATGTAATTGTTGGGGTTAATGATAAGCCGATAAAAAACTATGAAGATCTCCAGAAGGCAATTGGTTTGACCAAAGTTGGAGAAACCCTCAACATTAAGATCATCCGGGACGGTATGGCCAAAGAAATTGCGGTCAAGATTCGTAAAGGCGTGTAACAAGGTTTTTGTAGCTTTCTATAAAGTTGGTTTTTCGTTTTGTTTGAAGGTCCCGGTCAGTAATGACCGGGATTTTTTCATTTATGCCATGGGATGAAAGAATGTGAAAGAAGATTTTTTAGAAAAAATATTCTTCCTACTTTTGTTTTGAACACCTAAACTACAATGATGCATTTTTTTCGATCTTCCTCCGAAATAAGGAGGAAATTAGTTTATGCCGGTGAGGCATTGCTTGAGCTTTTCTACCCAAACTTATGCATGGTCTGTGGTGCAAGATCCCACTCAAAGGAAGAAATATTTTGTTTTAAATGTCAAGCGCTCTCCAGTCCAACTTCCCTACACCTGCACCTTGAAAATGAATTTACAGGACATTTTAAAGGACGGGTAAATATACTTACTGGTGCCAGTTTGTATTATTACGTCCCTGATGGCCTGGCGCATAAAATTCTTGAATTGATAAAGTATAGGAATAAACCGGAATTGGCTGAAGGGCTTGGCCAATACTATGGCAAAATCCTAAGCGATGTCCCCTCTTACCGAGAAATTGATCTGGTAATTCCCGTACCGCTGCATCCGAAAAGAGAATTGCTAAGAGGATACAATCAAAGTTTCTTATTTGGAAGGGCAATAGCCAAAGAATTAAATGCAGAAATTATACACAATGTTTTGATCCGATCCAGCAACACTAACACACAAACGGAAATGGATAGATTTCGCAGAAATGAAAATATGCGAAATGTATTTAGATTGGTTAATCCGGATAGTATCCGTCAAAAAAATATCTTATTGGTGGATGATGTGCTAACCACTGGCGCTACCCTGGAATCATGTGCGATCGAATTGCTAAAAGGTTCTCCCAAAAGCATCTGTATGGCTACTGTTGCGATGGGAAGGTGAGGAAAGTTGGGAATGAGTTAATTTGGGAATGAGTTAATTTGGAAATGAGTTAATTTGGAAATGAGCTAATGAGTTAATGACGAAGATTGCAAATAGTACTTGCTAAACTCCTCGTAAATTTCAAGCTAGGAAGCTCGAAATAACCGGGTTGTTTGATGCTTCCCAGCGTCAAACTATCGAAGATCAAAAATGACAATTGCTAAACACTTCGTAAAGAATTGGTTAATTTGGAAATGAGTTAATTTGAAAATGAGCTAATGAGTAAATGACGAAGATTGCAAACAGTACTTGCTATACTCCTCGTAAAGAATGAGTTAATTTGAAAATTAGCTAATGAGTTAATGACGAAGATTGCAATTAGTACTTGCTAAACACTTCGTAAAGAATTGGTTAGTTGGAAAATTTGCCAATGAGCAAATTATGAAAGCGATTTTTCAAGAGGTGGAATCATTAGTATACTAGAATGATGTAATACTAAAAAGACAAAATATTACAATGCGATAATACTATAAGGCTGTAAAGTTATAATGCTCTATTTTTGTGCCTCAAGAAATTATCAAATGAAATTATTCTTATTTAAGATCGGGATGTTCCTTGCATTCTTTATAATTGGGAGTGGGTCAAATGCCCAGGTGGCAAATGTCCTTAAAATTAATTCTCCAAATGGTCTGATGGAATTAAAATTCTATCTGGATGCGGATGGTTCTCCAAGATATGCATTCAAAGCTGAAGGCTTGCCAATTGTAAAGGATGGCCGATTAGGTATTGTATTGAAAGATCAAAATAGTCTGGATAAGGGATTTGTGCTGGACAGCAGTTATACCAATGAAATAGATGATACTTGGACAACAGTTTGGGGGGAAGAAAGGCAGATCAGAAATCACTATAAATCTTTAAACGTAAAACTTACACAAGGAATGGGCTCTGAGAAAAGAGTATTGAATCTTGAATTTCGATTGTTTAATGACGGATTAGGATTTCGCTATATTTTTCCGGAAGATGGCAACCTCGGACTCTTTACAGTAAGGGATGAGCTTACTACTTTTCCATTAGATGCTGACCATGATGCGTACTGGATTCCCGGTGATTACGACACCAACGAATTTCGGTACAGCCGCTCAAAACTGAGTCAGGTACATTCTATGCAGTTTAGTGAAGACAACAACATTGCATTCAAGCAATCGGTCCATGACAGTCTGGTTCAGACGCCATTGATGATGATCGCAGGAGATGGTTACTATATTGCCATTCATGAAGCTGCATTGCTGCACTATCCTGCAATGAATCTGGAAATCGACAGAAACAAACTGGAATTAAAATCTCATCTGGTACCCGATGTTTTGGGCAATAAGGCCTATTTGCAAGGTGGAGACAAGACACCCTGGAGAGTTATCTTATATGCCAAAAAAGCAAAGGATATTTTAACCAACAGAATCATAATTAATCTGAATGAACCCAGCAAAATTCCGGACCCATCCTTCATTAAGCCTGGCAAGTTCATCGGTGTTTGGTGGGAGATGCATGTGGGAAAAAGCAGTTGGAATTATTGGGATAAAAGCACAGCTCTGTCCTCCAAATTTTGGAAACAGACAAAACACCATGGTGCCAACACCGCCAATGTCATCAGGTATATCGATTTTGCGGCCAAACATGATATTCCTTATGTATTGGTGGAAGGATGGAATGAAGGGTGGGAAGATTGGTTTGGTGCATATCGGGAACATATCTTTAGTTTCTCAAAGCCATATCCTGATTTTGACATCAATGCCATAAGTTCCCGCGCTAAAGCCAAAAATGTAAAACTCATCATGCATCATGAGACCTCTGGTGCCGTGACGGATTATGAAAGACAGTTGGATACGGCCATCAGATTTATGATTCAACATGGTTATCCGGGCATAAAGGGTGGTTATGTGGGAAAAATAATTCCAAGGGGTGAACACCATGACGGACAATGGATGGTCGACCATTACGAGCGTGTAGCAAGCAAATTTGGATTGAACAAAATGACAGTAGATCTACATGAACCCGTCAGGCCAACAGGTCTTCACAGAACTTATCCAAATTGGTGGTCTAATGAAGCAGCGAGAGGCAACGAATTCAATGCCTGGAGTCGTGGCAACTTACCGGAACACGAGACCATACTTCCTTTTACCAGATTATTGGGTGGTCCGATGGATTATACCCCGGGGATCTTTCAAATCAAAATGAATGTGTACGATTCAGCCAAAAAAGAACAAGTACACACTACCCTTACCAAACAATTAGCCCTGTATGTTACACTTTACAGTCCCATCCAAATGGCTGCAGACCTGATTGAGAATTATGAAAAGCGTCCGGATGCCTTTAAATTTATCAAAGAGGTTCCTACCGACTGGGATACCACGGTTGTCCTGGATGCCGAGCCTGGAGATTATATATACGTCGCACGACGCGAGCGTAATGGCAAACAGTGGTTTGTTGGGGCGATTACCGATGAACAGGAAAGGTTATTTGAACCGGACCTCAGTTTTCTGACTCCTGGAAAGAAATACAACATGGTAATTTACAGAGATGGTGAAACTGCGGATTGGGAAAAAAATCCCATGAGCTACATCATCGACAAAAAAACCATTCGCTCTACCGAAAAATTAAAAATTCGACTGGCACCCGGAGGAGGCTGTGCGATCCAGTTTACACCTACGGGAAGATGACCGAACAATCTCTGCCACAGGCAGAGTATCGTGCGACAGAAGGATTAAAAAGGGAGTTCTCCGCCCACTAGCGGACGCGTCCGCCTCCTGGTGGAACCCTCTGCCTGACGCTGTCTAGCAGGCAGGCGCGAAAGCATCTAACACAATTTAATAATGTGGGTATTTTGAAATTTGAAAACGGTATAATGACATTAGTCCATTCCTCTATCAAAACTAGATGCGGTTGTAATAATTTCTTGCCAAAGGAGGAAAAGTTAAGAAATTCAGGATTCGTATCAAATTCGTATATTTACGTATAAATACGAATCAAATGAACTTGAATGCGTTTAAATTCAATTTGGAATTGGACATGGAGTTGATTAGGCAACTCATTGTATTTGAACGGTTTGATGCTGTTTGGCCCAATCTGGAGAAGAAGTCCATGAATCACCTTGGTGTTTTGAGGTCAAATGCCACCACCCAATCTCTGGGTGCTGTGCTTAGATTTGAAGGATTTGATTGGTCAGAAGCCAGAATTGAGTCATTTTTAATGAACTACAATTTCAGGACAGAGGATTCTGCAGATATGCGAATTTTTGGTGGTTATGTATACGCAGAAAGGTATTTTTTGGAGAATTCACTGAATTTTGAGCTCAACGAACCCATTCTAAAAGATCTTCAAAAAAAGCTTTTGCAGTTTAGTCCGAAGGATGATTGGCATCGCGGGGATTATAAAAGAATAAACAATAATCTTGAAATCGTTCTTCCCGATGGAAGCAAGGAGCTTGTTTTTAGAGCAACCGAACCCGGTATTCATACCATCGAAGCAATGAAGCAATTGTTTGATTGGTATTATGCTGATCAGAAAACCATTGGGATTTTAAAAATTGCAATATTTATTTATGAATTTTTGTGCATTCGACCCTTTCAGGATGGCAATGGAAGATTGAGTTATTTGATGGTAAAAATATTAATGTTGCAAAATAATTATGCTTGGTTTCATTATATGAGTTTTGAAAAAGAAATTGAGCAAAATCGGCAAGAATTTTTTACCATACTCAAGGATACTCAAAAGCACAGACCTGCAGAAAATCTTTTAGCTTGGTTTAAATTTTTTCTGAGTTGCTTGATTGTTCTTCAGAATAACTTAAAAGAAAATATCCTACCCAAAACAATCACTACGAATCTCAGTGTAAAAGAAAAAAAAGTTTGTACGATAATCAACGATAATCCAGGTATAAGTTCTTCGGAGATATCAAAAATTTCCGGGATTCCTTTACCCAGCATCAAAAAAATGCTTAGAAAATTGGTCATCCAAAAATTTATTTCAAAAGAGGGGATAGGAAAAGCCACCAACTATAGTCAGTTATAGTTTCCACAATTAAAATTTTCATCTATTTTTTCATTAGAAACTAATGAGGTTGCGGTAGTAGATGAAATATTTTTGATTCTTTGTACTTTCTTGATTGAATCGAAATAATTCATATTAAAAATACCCATGGAATTATTCCTTTTATTTTGAAAATCAATTCCATTAATTGGATGATAAAAGTCATGTTACAACATAATGGGGAGCATTAAAAACAATTCAAGACAAACTATACTTGAGTAAGAAATTTACCATACTTAAACTGGATGCAGTGCATCATGGCGTGGGTGGTTTGTGCAGTCATTAAAATATTGTAGCCATGAAAAAATTATTTTATGTTTTAGGAGTTTTTTTGGTTTTGTTCCTGTGGGTTTCCTGTGAGAAGGAGGACAGTTCGCCGAATACTCTGGGGGGAAGCACGGATATTCCACTAACGCCGGTTAACGGGGTGTCGTCTGTGTTTGGTAGTTATGGCAACCAAAACATAAACGGTGGAAGTATCACTGTGGTCAAGAATGAAGATGGTTTGGTTACTTATAAAGCCCTTATTGATTTGAATCAATTCTCGAATGAGTTGAAACTAAAGGCGCTTACTTATCTGACTCAGTTATCAAGCTACTATAAGTTCGATACTGCGTTTACCCTTGCGCCGGATGGTAAGTTGAGTTTTGAATTCAAACTTAAAATAACTTCAGAAGGGTATCAAGATTTCTTTGTTGAAGGCAAACCTTGGGTTATTGGAAAATATGGGGATGGTGTTGGGACTAAGTACACCGTTACCAATTCCAAGGGAGAGGAGTTGGTAAGGACAGTGACAGAAAAAACTGGAATAGATGAATGGCCTTTAGGGTTCTTTTATATTAAAACATCCAAAATCGAGCAGGACGCTCCGGTTGATGACCCTGTGATTTCGAAGGTAATATACAGGATTAATCACCGATTCGGATTGGTCTATTTGGAATATCAATTAAAGGATGGTACAACGCTTAAGTTGAGTGTGTTTGCACCGTTTGTGTAGATTGATGATGGATTTGGCTGTGTAATTTAGATTTTTGAATAGTTAATTAGATTGCCTGATTTCAGGATCAGGTGAGGGTAATTTGGGTTTAGATTGTCTTGGGGTGATGCCACAACATCACCCCATTTTTATTTTTAATATAAATTAATTCAACAAAGAAGGAGGTGTAGAATTTTTAAGAAAAATTAAATATAAAATTCAAATTTTAAAACAATTCTGGATTGGAAAACATATTTTGGTGAATGGAAAATATTTTCATTTACTAAAATATTAATTTTCGAATTCATTTTATTTGTCCGGGCACATTTCCTTTGATACTTTTAAAAATTCCTGATCTAGAAAAATTCTGTCTTCTTTAGAAATGTAAATAGAATCGTATAATTTCTTTTGGAGCAATTTAATTTGTTCCGCTTTGTCTTTTGTTTTTTGATGTAAAGGTTCGATGGAACAGGATTGGGTGTTGGATCAGGTATTGCAATTAATAATGGTATAACAAATGTAAATATTGAAAAATTTACAATTAAAAACCATTCTGGAGCTGGACCAAACGGATACGGGGGTGTATATGGTGCAGGAAACAATAATAGCTTGGCAGTAAAAAATTGTACTATTCGGGACAATGTTGGTTGTTGCGGCTTTTATGCGGATGGACCAGTCAATAATGTACTCCTAGACAATTTGGAAGTTTTTGGACACCCAAGTTATTCTGGAAATCCGGCAAGAGGTATTGTAATTTGGAATGGTGTTAAATCGAATATTACTATCACAAATTGTGAGGTTTACAACAACAATTGTTGTGGTATAGAACTTCAAAACGGTTCTGCGTCAGGAATCACAATGACGAATAACAATGTTCATGACAACTGGGACAATGGAATGAGTGCTGTAGGATTAAATGGAAGTGTTGGGATAAACACAATTTCATCTAACAATGTAACAAATAATGGTCGTTTTGGTATCGAAATTAAAAATCCCGATGGTAATGGAGTTAACACAATTGTTAGTGGAAATACAGTTTCACTAACTGGTAGCTTTGCTGGTGCGCGTCCAACAGAAAAACGTGATATTGTCGGGATTGCTGCTTTTAGACGAGCTCTTACTGGAGACAATGTGGATGTTCCAACTGGGGTAAGTATCACTGGAAATACCGTTAGCGGATACGTGCAAGATAATGCAATGAGTACCAGTGAAGGATTTGGTATTGTTGTGGAAGGAACTAACCATACAGTAACAGGGAATACCGTTACTGGTAATGATGTTGCTATTCAACAGCAAGCTGGTCATCTTCCTTATCCGGGCGATGGAGATCAGTCTGATCTAGCCGATCAATATTTTGGTCGGGGAAACTCACCAATATCATGTGGCAACACCATTAGTGGTAACACCATCAGCGGCAATGGAACCAATGCTGAGCCCAGGAATGTAGGATCAATTGGTGGAGCCGGATTTGTGACTAACACAAACTCCGGAGAAACTTTCTGTACCATCCAAGCAGCCATTAATGATGCAGAAACTTTAAGTGGACACACTTTAGAGGTATCGCCTGGCACTTATAATGAAAATATCAACATCCCTAGTGGCAAAAACGGATTGGTGATCAACGGTCCGAATGCTGGATTGAATGATGCCAACGGATCACGTGCTACTGAAGCTTCTATCGTGGCAGCAGCCAATGCACCGGTGATAACGGTCAATTCTGCGGTAACTTCTTATACGATAGACGGATTCCGTTTAGTAGGAGCGGATTATCTTAATGACGTTAATGGAAGCATCATTTGGGCGAGCGGTGGAGCAACAGTAAGTAATATTCTTAATAATTCGATTGAGTTGTCGAGTTCCCTTACCGGCACAAAACGATATATTTGGCTTGGGCCAAGCTCAAGCGTTAACTCCGGAAGTCCTTTCATTTCCGGTAATATCAACCACAATATTTTCCAAGCGGCAGGAACTGGCGAAGGTTTCGCTGGTATAACCATGCAACAATGGTCTCAAAACTTCAATATCAATGCCAACAAATTTGTTGGAATGATAGGCCAGCGAAATATCCTGATTTATCACCCTACTCCAACCGTAGTTATCTCCAACAATGAACTATTTGTATCAGATGATGGTGCGAATGGTGGGTCAGCTCGTGAGTTGATTGCCGTTTTGGGTAATGCGCCTACTGTAACTGCTGGTGGTATTGTTGTACAGAATAACTTTTTCACCACAGGAACTGGGGGCAAAGGCATTAGAATTGAAAATGCATCAACATATGGTGCTAATCTTGCAATCAACAACAACCATTTCGGCGGTGTTGCAGGTTTTGCGATACAAAATTCGGGTACTGGTACGGTAACAGCCACCTGCAACTGGTATGGCACGGCCAATGCCGGATTGATACCGGCAAAAATCAGCGGCAGTGGCATTAATTACACACCATGGTTGATTGGCGGCGGGGACGGTGCAGGTTTTGGCTTCCAGCCAACGGCATCATGTACCGGCACGCCGGTAGTGATCTCATCAGCAGTACCCACACATATCTATTGTGGACCTACAACAGGTTCTATTTTAGTAACCTTTAGTGGTGGAACAAGTCCTTATGACATAGCCTGGACAGGTGGATCGGCGACGGGTATTACAAGCCCTTATTCCATTACCCCACTTGCAGCCGGACCTTATACAATTACGGTAACGGATGCAAATGGATCAACAGCAAATGCAAGTGCTACAGTGCTTTACTTGCCGGTGAAAAACACAACACAAAATATATATTACGCAACCATTCAAGCGGCTATCAATGCTTCCGTTGATAATGATGTTATTACAGTTTGTGCAGGTACTTATACAGAAAACCTGACCATCAACGGCAAAAACGGATTGGTCATCAAAGGGCCTAATACCGGGTTGAATGATGCAAATGGATCGCGCGCAGCGGAAGCAATCGTTGTATCAGCTAGCAATGCATCATTGATTACAATTGAATCAAATGTAAGTTCCTATACAATAGACGGATTCAAACTGGTAGGAGCGGATTATACTAGTGGTGGTAATGGTCGAATGATTTGGTCTAAGGGCATAGGTACGGTCAGCAATATCTTGAACAACGTATTTGAATTGACCAGTAATGATGGAACAACTGCAAAACGTTATATCTGGCTGGGACCAGCTTCAGCAGGATCAAGTGGTAGTATATTTATATCAGGAAGCATCAGCTACAATACATTTAATGGTTTGGGTACCGGTACGGAATACCAGGCTATTATCATGCAGCAGTGGGCGCAGAACTTCAATATCAATGCAAACAAGTTGACTGGAATCAAAGGAACTGCCGAAGCGAGCATATTGGTATGGAACCCATCGTTAACAGTACAGGTAACCAATAACGAAATAAACAATACAGCAACTAATGGAATAGGTGTTTATCTTTTAGGCGCAGTTCCAACAGTGCTTGGAACAGGAGGTGGAGTGGTTCAAAACAATAAATTCGGATCATCAGCCACCGGAGTAGCGTTCTTTACTTTTTCCGGAAATTCTTTTGTGTCCAATGTAACCAACAACGATTTTGGCGGTACGACACTGGGCGTATTGGTACAACCGGCATCAACTGTTGCCATTACAGGAACCTGCAATTGGTGGGGTACAGCAAGTGCAAATGCGATACCATCAAAGATTTCTGTTAGTTCACCTGCAACCATTAATTACACGCCATGGCTGATTGGCGGTGGAGATGGAGCCGCAGTAGGTTTCCAGCCAACGGCATCATGTACCGGCACGCCGGTAGTGATCTCATCAGCAGTACCCACACATATCTATTGTGGACCTACAACAGGTTCTGTTTTAGTAACTTTTAGTGGTGGAACAAGTCCTTACGACATAGCCTGGACTGGAGGGGGATCGGCGACGGGTATTACCAGCCCTTATTCCATTACCCCACTTGCAGCCGGAACTTATACTATTACAGTAACGGATGCAAATGGATCAACAGCAAGCACAACTGCTACAGTGCAGTACTTGCCGGTGAAAAACACAACACAAAATACGTATTATGCAACTATACAGGCTGCAGTTACAGCAGCGAGTAACAATGATGTTATTGATGTTTGTGCAGGCACTTATGCTGAAAATATTGTTGTTAACAAATCTCTAACCATTAACGGCCCTAATGCTGCCATCTCGCCTAATAGCGGAATGAGGGTGGCAGAGGCCATTATTGTGCCTGCGACTACAAATACGGCAAGTGGGGCTATTGTGACCATTTCGGTTTCCAACGTAAATTTTAAAGGCTTCAAAGTGGATGGCGACAATCCGTCACTGCCAAATAGCGGTGTTGGTTTGGGCGGTGCATACGGACTTTCTAATGATGCTGCTCGTGGTATTTTCATCAATGCCAATGGCGTAACCGGCATTACCATTTCAAAAAACATAGCTACCAAGTTGGAGAATGGTATTCGTATTGAGCAAACAACCAATTATACTGCTTCAGGTGGTCCTGCTCTCTTCTCGCACAGTATCTTAATAGACGACAACAAGATTGAAAATGTTCGACAATAACAATCCTGTCTGGAATGTACGACCAGTTAACTTAACCATTGAATGCGATGGAACCAACGATCCTTATGCTCAGATTTCAGCCTGGTTGTTGAAAAATGGTGATGGGGTTGCAACCGATTCCTGTTCCACTGAGATTTTCTATTCTAACAATTATACAGGCCTTTCAAATGGTTGCACCAGAACAACCGGTTCTGCTACAGTAACCTTCACTGCAAGAGATTTCTGTGGCAATAGTGTTTCTGCTGTTGCAACGGTTACAGTTGTGGATAGAACTCCTCCTGAAATCGCTTCCCCTGCAAAGGATACAGTGGTAGAATGTGATGGAACAGGCAATGTCAATGATTTTGCTTCATGGATCGCCAATCACGGAGGAGCCAAGGCAATTGATTTGTGTAGTGGCGTTTCATGTGGCCCATTATCGGGTGCGCGTGCGGCTCTTGTAACGGATCCTTCTTTCCCTTGGGGAGGCGGACCATCTTACAATGATTACACCACTTCCATGAATCAGATTTTTGGTGCTGGAAACTGGGATCAATTGAATTTTGGCACCCCTGCTTCTACCATCTTCTCCAGAAATTATAGATTTATATACATAGATGGAAGTGATGCTTCTACCAATGCATTTAACACTTTTGTAAATGCCAACAGGGCAGCAATGGAAGCCTGGGTTTCTTGTGGTGGTAGATTGTTGCTCAATGCTGCACCAAATCAAGGTGGAAATATTGATCTTGGATTTGGCGGAGTACAGATTCTTTATACGCCGGGTTCTACCTGGGTAGGAAGTGTCAATGCTTCAGGACCAATTGTGTCTGGACCTTACCTTCCTACCGGAGTGAATTACACCGGCACTTTATTTGCACATTCCATAGTAGGACCTCCATCCATGAGTGTAATGATTCGTGAGAATGGTGGTGCCAACAGACCGATACTTGCTCAATCCCTTTGGGGAAGTGGGGTAGTGATGTTTGGAGGTATGACCGCTTCCGGTTTCCACAGCCCACAACCGAATGCAAGAAATCTGAAGTGGAATATTCTGGATCGTTTGAACACTTTACCACTACAGACAGACATCAACAGTCTTACCGATGGTATTTTTGCCTGGGATACTACTTTGATGCGTACGCAGGTAACCTGTGGTCAGAATAGAATTTTGACCTATATGTTCAATGCTTTAGATTCCTGCGGTAATGTTTCCCTTGGAACCATTGCCAGGTTTATTGTACGCGATACTACTCCGCCAGTTTGGTTGGTAAACCCTGCGAATGAGGTGGTGGATTGCGACAGCAAAGGAAATATTGCACAATTGAATGCTTGGTTGGCAGCAAATGGAA
>Ga0075163_10002936_pt1 | contig 22950 bp, 15 predicted proteins | sample JI1023141ADNA_FD_71478 | JGI IMG/M metagenome (GOLD analysis project Ga0075163, IMG submission 71478) | Wastewater effluent complex algal communities from Wisconsin, to seasonally profile nutrient transformation and Carbon sequestration -... | ecosystem: Engineered > WWTP > Effluent > Algae... | reverse complement strand
TATCACTATCTGACGATCTTCGACGGCGTCACCGGCCGGGCATTGTGGCTGGGGCGCACCAAGCGGATCGCCTCGGCAGATCAGCGAATTGTGTTGCACGCAAAGGACCGTGGCTGCACGCATCCAGGCTGTGACATGCCCGGCTACCTCTGCGAAGTCCACCACGTCGACGACTGGGCACAAGGCGGACCCACCGACATCGACAACCTCACCTTCGCCTGCGCACCACACCACAAACTCCTCGACAAAGGCTGGCGCACAACCAAACTCACCAACGGCCGAACCCAATGGATCCCACCACCCCAGCTGGAGCTACCCAGCACCACCAACGACTACCACCACCCCGAACGGTTCTTCGACGACTAGCGTCAGGCCGTCAGTCGCTGGGCTCTGGTGTCTCCGGGCCGCTTTCCAGCAGCGCACGGAAACCGTCCTCGTCCAGGATCGGCACGCCCAACTCGACAGCCTTGTCGTACTTGGACCCCGGCGCGTCGCCCGCCACCACGTAGGCGGTCTTCTTCGACACCGAACCCACGGCTTTACCGCCCCGAATGATGATGGCCTCCTTGGCCTGATCCCGTGAAAATCCCGTCAGAGAACCGGTGACGACAATCGAAAGTCCTTGCAAAGTAGGCTCTATCGCCGGATCCCGTTCGTCGAACATCCGAACCCCGGCGGCGCGCCATTTCTCGATGATCGCGCGATGCCAGTCGACGGCGAACCACTCCGTCAGCGCAACCGCGATGGTCGGCCCCACGCCCTCGACATCGGCCAGCTGCTCCTGCGTCGCGTCCATGATGGCTTCGAGGTTGCCGAACGCGACCGCCAATGCCCGCGCGGCTGTCGGCCCGACGTGACGAATGGACAGCGCAACCAGGATCCGCCACAGCGGGCGGTCCTTGGCCTGCTCCAGATTCGCCAGAAGTCGTGCGCCATTGGCCGACAACTCGCCCTTGTTCGTCACGAAAAAGGAAGCAGTGAGCAACTTTTCGGCGGTAAGAGTAAAAAGGTCACCCTCGTCGGTGATGACTCCGGCCTTCAGCAGTGCTGTCGCCGCCTCATAACCGAGGCCCTCGATGTCCAATCCCCCACGGCCAGCGAGGTGAAACACTCGCTCGCGCAATTGCGCCGGACAAGTGCGGGAGTTCGGGCAGCGGATGTCGACGTCGCCCTCCTTCGCCGGCGCCAGAACCGTGCCACACTCCGGACATGTTGTGGGCATGACGAATTCGCGCTCGGTCCCGTCACGCAAATCGACGACCGGACCCAGGACTTCGGGAATGACGTCACCGGCCTTGCGGATCACCACCATGTCGCCGATCAGCACACCCTTGCGCTTGACCTCGGACCCGTTGTGCAGAGTGGCAAGCGCCACCGTCGAACCGGCGACCCGCACCGGCGTCATGTGCGCGAAGGGGGTGACCCGGCCCGTCCTGCCGACGTTGACCCGGATATCGAGCAGCTTCGTCTGGGCTTCCTCGGGCGGGTACTTGTAGGCCACCGCCCAACGCGGTGCACGGGAGGTGGCACCGAGCCGACGCTGCTGCGAGACATCGTCGAGCTTGACCACCACACCGTCGATCTCGTGCTCGACTTCGTGGCGATGCTCCCCCCAGTAAACGATTCGCTCCTGCACTGCGGCCAAACCCGCGACCCGCGAGTTGCGCGTAGACACCGGCAGCCCCCATGAATCGAGCGCGATGTACGCGTCATGCAGGCTGACCGGACTGAAACCTTCGGTACGACCGATGCCGTGGCAGATCATCCGCAACGGGCGCCGGGCCGTCATCGCCGGATTCTTCTGCCGCAGCGAACCGGCGGCGCTGTTACGCGGATTCGCGAACGGGGGCTTGCCGCTCTCGACCAACGTCGCGTTGAGCTCCTCGAAATCGGCGACCCGGAAATACACCTCGCCGCGGACTTCGAGAAGTGCAGGGATGGGGAATTCCGATGATGCACAGAGCTTTTCAGGGATGTCGTTAATAGTGCGGGCGTTGAGGGTGACGTCCTCGCCGACGCGGCCATCGCCGCGGGTGGCTGCTCGCTCCAACCGTCCGTGGCGGTAGACGAGGGCGATCGCGACACCATCGACCTTCAGTTCGCAGAGGTAGTGCGGATCAATGCCGATCTCGTTCTCGACCCTGTTCGACCAGGCTGCCAACTCGTCGGTGTCGAAGACGTCGTCAAGACTCAGCATTCGGTCCAAATGCTCGGCGGAGGCGAAATCGGTGGCGAATCCCGCTCCACCGACCAGTTGCGTCGGAGAGTCGAGAGACCGCAATTCGGGATAACTTTGCTCGATGGCGATCAACTCGTTGAACAGCTTGTCGAAATCGCTGTCGGAGATGATCGGCGAATCCTTGACGTAGTACCTGAACTGGTGTTCGCGCACCTCTTCGGCCAGTTCCTGCCAGCGTCGGCGCGCGTCGGCATCGATCACCACAGAAGGCTATCCGAACCCTCATCCGAGGCCGACCGGCGCCGTGGCAGGGTGGCCGTATGCCGCACCCGATCATGTTCAGCGACGACGACCCACTGCTGGGCAGGCTGCGGGATCTTGCGCTGAAGCTGCCGGGAACCATCGAGAAGGTTTCGCACGGTAGACCGGTGTTCGGCGTTCCCAAGATGTTCGCCGTGTACGGAGGAACCACAAAGAATCCGCCGGGCCCGCACATTCCCTATCCGCGGTCGCTCCTGGTCAAGGTCGACGACAGCGAGCGCGCCGCGCTGGAGGAAGACACCCGATTCTTCCACCCCGCGTACCTCGGGCCATACGGCTGGCTCGGATTGGATTTCGCTGCGGCCGAGATCGATTGGACCGAAGTCGCCGAACTACTCGACGCTTCCTATCGGTTGGTGGCGCCCGCACGGCTCATCCGTCAGCTGGACAGTTGAACGTTTCGCCGGGTGGAAGTGTGCCCCGCTGAAGGAAATTCAGCGTGGCTTCGTCGGCGCACTTGTTGTGGGATGACGCAATGTGGCCCTGCCCGGGAGCGATCAACAGCGTCGATCCCTTGAGTTGCTCATGCAGCGACTGCGCCCATGCCAGCGGAGTGGCCGGATCACCCGACATATTGAGAAGAAGTATTGGCCCCGCTCCATCGGCACGCACCGGACCGGGCTGCCGAACCGGCTGCACCGGCCAGTTCTCGCACGGCTGCAGCGACCAGGCACGGCTCCCACCGCTCAACGGACTTTCTCGCGCCCAGATCGGGGCCAGCCGCGCCGGCGCGCTGGCGTCACGCTCGGTCTGGAAGTCGATACACACCACCGAGAGGTACTCCGAGTCAGCGGGATTCACCATCAGGTCCGGCGAATACGCCGCATCGACTACCGAGACCCAGTCGCCTGACATGGCCTGCCGAAGTGTCGTACGCAGCGCGGGCCATCCAGAGCCGGGGAAATACATGGACGATTCGATGAGGGCGAGCATCCGGGCTCCGGACAATTCGCGGCCGCCGGCGGTGGTGACCATCTGGGCATCCAGATCGCGGACGAGTTTCTCAATCGTCTGGAGTGCATGGTCTTTCGGTCCGGTCAACGGGCAGTCGGGCAGGGTCAGGCAGTCCTCGACGAACGCCGTGACGCTCGCCTGCAGACCCTGCGCCTGACCGCGCCTGACCTCCTGATAACTCAGCTTGGGGTCCATCACGGAGTCCAGCACCATGTGGTCGACTCGGTCCGGGAAGGCGTCGGCGTACAAAGCACCGACGAAAGTCCCGTACGAATAGCCCACATAACTAACCTTGTCGAAGCCCATCGCCTCCCGGACCGCGTCCATATCCCGTACGACGTTGGCCGTGCCGACATGGCCGAGGGCCTCACCGAATTGCCGGTTACACGACTGCCCGATCCCTTTGGCCAACTCGGTGGCACGGTCCTGCTGCTGCGGGGTCACCGGGACGCTGGGCTGATTGAAGATCGCCAACTTCTCGGCGTCGTCGATGCAGGTGATCGCCGGCGACGAACCGCCGACACCGCGGGGGTCGAAGGACACGATGGTGTAGGTGTCGGTCAGCTTCTCGAAATACGTTGCTTCGGAACGAAAATTGGAGACACCGCTGATACCTGGGCCGCCGGGATTCGTCATCAGCAATCGCGGGTTGGCCGCCTTCGACGGAATCCTGATGAGCGGCAACGCGAAAGTGGGCCCATCCGGGTGTGCGTAATCCATCGGCACGGTGATCGAGGCACATTCCAGCTGCGGAAGCGGAGTCTGGCTCGACTCAGTGAGCGGACAGGGCGTCCACGCGGTCAGATGCTTCTCAGCAGAGACCGGCGCAGGAGTTGACGAGCACGACGCCACCAGTGCGGCACTAAGGACCGCGGCCACAAATCGCGTCCACATCGAATCGGACATCGGCTATATCGCCTCAGGGTCGAGAGCTAGTCCGTCAGCAGCCCGCTGGGCGAGTTCAAGCGCACCGCGCGCCCACTTATCCGTCGCACCGGCGAGGCCACACACCGGGCTGATCCCGATCCGATCACCAAGCACGGCACGGGAGAAACCGATCCGATCAGTCACCGCGGCTGCCGCGGCAGCTATCTCCTCCAGCGACGGGCGCCGACCCGGCGTGGTCGACGGCAGCAGCCCCAATACCACCGCGCGCCCCGAGTCGAGGAACTGGCCCACACCATCGAAGTCGGCATCGGTGAGACGGCTGGGATCAACCGAGAGCGCGGCGATAGTGCTGCGCTGCAACACCTTCCACGGCAGGTCACCGCCACAGACATGCAGAAGCGCGTTACCGCCTGCCGCCGCGACACACTCGTCGATCAACGCTATCGCCACGTTCTCCTCGACAGGATTGACGGGACTCAGAGAAGTCACGCCGGGCAGCCGTCCCTCGACCGCCGAAAACAGTGACGGTTCGTCATACTGCACCACGACTGTCGCGGACAACCGCCGCGCCAACTCGGCACGGTGGACAGCCACACCCTCAGCCAGGGAAGCAGCCAGATCGCGAACTGCGCCTAAATCGGTGAGGGCGCGATGTCCATTGGACAGCTCCAATTGGGCAGCCAGCGTGATGGGCCCGGGAGCCTGCACCTTGACCACCCGATCCCCCGCGACACCCGCTAATTCCCAGGCTTCTTCAAACGCGTCCATATCTTCAGCGAGCAGGCTCACGGCACGCCGCGCGACCGCGCCTGGCCTTGCCACGATGCGGTATCCGCGAGGCGCAGTGTCGATGGCGATGTCGACCAGCAGCGCACCCGCCCGCCCGATCATGTCGGCCCCGATTCCGCGGGCCGGCAATTCCGGGAGGTGCGGCAACTTATGCAGTTCGCCCACAACCACTCGCGCGGCCTCGCGCGCAGACGAACCCGGCCACGAACCGATGCCGGTCGCAGCGGCGAAAACGCTCACCGGGCAACCGTATTGGACGCCCGCACCAGTCGCGGGCTAATCGATCAGTCCCAGCTCCGCCATCAGCTCCCAGTTCGCCACCATCGCCGCATAGCGGGGCCAACGGTGCTCGAGGTTCGGGATGACGGCGCGCATCGCGAGCGGGAACGGCGCATAGGCAATGTCCCAATGGTGGGCGTGGGCCATTGCGATGTGAGTGCTCATCCCGATGGGCAGAATGGCCTGCTTCTGGGTCAGCTGCATGTCGCTGTTCGCATCAGAGGCGCTGAGTCGCACACAATCCATGAACTGAACGCTGGGCACTTCCAGCGGGGTCGTCGCTCCAGTCAGCGCGAAGTAGGGGATGTGCAGACTGTCGAGGTATTCGGAGTGCTTCAGGTTGAACGCCTCGCGGACGTCGGTCCGCAAGTCGTTCAGCGCACCCGTGATGTCGTACTCGTCCAGACGCCGCAGCCCGACCTGGTTGAGCATGGTTCCAGTGATCACCGACAGCAACGTGCTCACGTACTCGAACGAACCGTCCGTGGGGAGGTCTTTGACCTGGCTATACACCCCATCCGCTGTGAATGACCCGCCAATCGCGCCACCCCAGGTGAAAACACCCTTGATCTGGTCGTGGTACTCGGGGTGATGAATCAGGAACGACAGGATGTCGGGGCTGCCCTTGCTGTACCCGAGCAGGAACACATTGCCCGGCGGCTCGGGGTTATCGATCGGCTGCATCCTGACGTCAAGCCCCTCACCGCGGAACGCCGCCTCGATGTCGGCCTCGTTCGCCTCGCAGGACCGCATCGGGTGGACATCGGCGCGGATGGTTCGCCAGCCCCGCTCCTGATACAGCCGGTCGACCTCCACCGGGAACGCGTGAGCTTCGGCATGGAGTAATCCGGTGAGCAGCCCGCCGCAGATGATCAGCGTGGTGTTCTCGATCGTGTCGTATTGGGCTGGGGGAAGTTCCGCCTGCCACTCGCTGTTCGGAACATCCTTGAGGAAACGCGAAGCCAGCGCCTCCCGCGGGTTCGACTTTTTGAACATCGACGGCAACGGAACAGGTGCGAGGAGCGGGGGCTTGGACGCAAACTCAACGGCCTGCTGGTCCTTGACCGCCTCCTGCAGGAACAGATCGCGCCAACGACGTCCAATCCACCCCTTGATCCACGGATCCTTGACGATCTGCGGGTTGAGTGCGACGAGCTCGCGGACCCCCTCGATCACGTCCAGATACTCGCCGGCCTGCTCGTGCTTGGCGAGGTCGCGCGTCAACTCGGTGGTCTGCATGCTCATGACACGAATAATGCGGTACGAACACCCGCCGGGGCGGCAATACCGCTATCCCGATGCGGCTGCAGCACTGTCACCGATGAGCAATCGTCGCACTGCCGATCACCTGGTCGCCAGCGGGATCCGGCCGGTAGAGCACCATTGTCTGGCCCGCCGCGACACCGCGCAGGGGCGTGCGCAACGACAGGCGCAATTCGCCGTCGACCAACTCGGCGACCGTGCCGACAACCTCACCATGCGCTCGGACCTGCACCTCACATTCCATCGGGCCTTGGGGCGTGCGCCCGTCGGTGAAGACGGGCTTGATGCCCGTCAACGACGAGACCTCCAAGTCAGCGACGCTACCGACGTGCACCGTTTGGGAATCTGCGTCGATCGCCGTGACATAGCGCGGCTGGCCGTCGGGTCCTGGCCCGGCGATTCCCAGGCCCTTGCGCTGACCGATGGTGAAGCCATGAACCCCGTCGTGGGTGGCCAGCACCGACCCCGTCTGGTCTACGACAGCACCGGTTCGGACACCGATCCGCGCACCCAGAAAAGCGCGGGTGTCGCCGGACGGAATGAAGCAGATGTCATGGCTGTCCGGCTTATCGGCGACCGAGAACCCGCGTCGTGCCGCCTCGTCGCGGATCTCCGGTTTCGGTGTGTCACCGATCGGGAACAAGGCACGGCTCAGTTGCTCAGCGGTCAGGACACCGAGCACATAGGACTGGTCCTTGTCCCGGTCGACCGCCCGACGCAAGGTGCCCTCCGAAAGCCGGGCATAGTGCCCGGTGGCCACGGCATCGAATCCCAGCGCCATCGCCCTGTCGGCCAGCGCAGAGAACTTGATCTTCTCGTTGCAGCGGACACAGGGATTAGGAGTCTCGCCGCGAGCGTAGGACTCGACGAAATCATCGATCACGTCGTCCTTGAAGCGATCGGCGAAATCCCAGACGTAGAAAGGTATTCCGAGGACGTCGGCCACTCGCCGCGCATCACCGGCGTCCTCCTTCGAACAGCAGCCACGGGAGCCGGTTCGCAGTGTTCCCGGCGCACTCGACAGCGCCAGGTGCACTCCGACCACCTCATGACCCGCGTCGACCATTCGGGCGGCGGCCACCGACGAATCGACCCCGCCGCTCATCGCGGCCAGAACCTTCATCGCGCTGATCCACTCGTCGCACTCGCGAGCGCCGCTTGACGTGCGCGTTCCACCGCCGCCGGCAAAACCCGCAGCGCGGCATCCACATCCGCGTCAGCACTGTTGTGCCCCAACGACAATCGCAGCGATCCGCGCGCATCGGCGGCATCAGTTCCCATCGCCAGCAGGACGTGCGACGGCTGGGCAACCCCGGCCGTGCACGCCGACCCAGTAGAACACTCAATTCCGTTGGCGTCCAACAACATCAGCAGTGAATCTCCCTCACACCCCCGAAAGGTGAAGTGCGCGTTGCCGGGGAGCCGCCGATCGTCGCTAGCCCCGTTAACCGTGGCGTCATCGATGGAATCGAGAACTCCGGCGATCAGGCGGTCGCGCAGCGCCTTCAGGTTCGCCGCCGACGCGTCCAGCGAATCCACCGCGATGTCGACGGCCGCTGCCATGGCCACCACACCGGCGACATCCGGCGTACCGGAACGGACATCACGCTCCTGCCCGCCGCCATGCGATAGCGGCACACACGCCGTTTCGCGACGCAACACCAGAGCGCCGACTCCGGTGGGGCCGCCGAACTTGTGCGCAGCCAGACTCATCGCAGAAAGGCCGGAGGCGACGAAATCGACGGGGACATGCCCGACGGCCTGAACGGCGTCGCTGTGCATGGGGACATCGAATTCCGCAGCGACTGCCGCCAACTCCGCCACGGGCATGATCGTGCCGACTTCGTTGTTGGCCCACATCACCGACACCAGCGCAACGTCGTCGTTATCCCGCAATACCGCCCTCAGCGCCGACGGCGTCACCGATCCGTCGGGTTCAGTGGGGAGCAGGGTGACTTCGGCGCCTTCATGACTGACCAGCCAGTCGATCGCGTCCAGAACCGCATGGTGCTCGACAGCGGAGGCGACGATCCGGCGTCGTTGCGGGTCAGCGTCCCGGCGCGCCCAATAGATGCCCTTCAAGGCGAGATTGTCGCTTTCGGTGCCGCCCGCCGTGAAGATCACCTCTGACGGACGGGCGCCAAGTCGGGCGGCGATACTCTCGCGCGCCTCCTCCATACGGCGACGGGCATGACGGCCCGCGGTATGCAGGGAAGACGCATTGCCAACGGTCGCCAGGACGGCGGTCATCGCTTCGACGGCGGCGGGGAACATCGGTGTAGTAGCGGCGTGATCGAGGTACACCGGACCGACATGACTCATAACCCGTTCAGGATACCGGCCGATCAGGGCGGACTTCGCATTCCAACCGGCGGCGGTCTAACTCGCCATCGCGTGGACGTGATCGGCGACGCGAACCACATGTCCACGCACGGCCACTTCACAGCGTGCCGACAGATCCCGCCGATCCGTTCCCGGAAGTTCCAGCGAGGCCACCGCGACGTGCACGACAGTCAGGCGCGCACACGCCAGCCGCCGCAATGATTGCCACAGGGTGTCGTCGCCGATGAAAGCCGGAATGGTTGATGGTTGCCCGTCTCGATGGTGGTAGGTCAGCCGCAGCGGCTGAACAGGGCGACCGGCGTCGATGGCGGATTGGAACATCGCGGGGCGGAAGCTTCCATAGGCGCGGCCGCACCAGGTGGTTCCCTCCGGGAAGGCCACGACGGTATGACCGTTGCGCAGCCTGGCGGCGACGGCGTCGACCACGGCCGGCAATCGACGCAGACTCGCGCGCTCGATCGGGATGACCCTCATGATCCGGGCAGCGACGCCCACCGCCGGCCAGTCGATCAGATCGGCGCGTGCGACGAACGATCCGGGCAGAACCGCGCCGATGGCGAACGCGTCGACCCAGGACACGTGCCCACTGACGACGAGAACACCCTTGATGTTGCGAATAGGTCCTCCCGACAACGTGATTCGCACACCAAAGCACCGCAACATCAGGCGGCAGTAGGTCCGTTGCAGATGTGTTCGCCCCGGCAGCGGTATCGCGATCAGCGGCAACCCCGGCAACAAGAACAGCGCCGCGGTGATCCGCAGTGCCATCCGCAGCCGGACACGTCGAGATTCGGCGGACCGGTCCGGCTCGTGGCAGCGGTCATCGCAGACGGCGTGCGGGAACCATGCGTGGCCGGTCGTCATCGCGAGCCCGCGGCGGCAGCTGCCGATCGCAGTTTGGTGAGGTAGCGGACGTCGGCGCGGCGTTTGTCCAGAAGAGCGGGAAAGTCGCCCACCCCGAACTCCGGATCGTGCGCCGGCTCACCGCACACCTGGGCCCCGAGCCTCAGGTACCCGCGCATCAGCGGTGGCAGCAGGGAAGTCGCCGGCCGCTCCGGCGGCTCGATGTCATCGAGGCACCGACCGTCCACCACCACCGGCCGATACGGGTGAACGGTGAGCGCGGGAGGCGCCGCGTAGCGGCGAAGCACGACGTCGCGGACTCCTCGCAGCAGCTGACCCGGCATACCGGCCCCCTCAGGATGCGTCGGCACCGAAACGCAGCCAGCCACGTAGTCGTACCCACAGCGGTCCAGATAGGCGAGAATTCCACCCCACATCAGCAGTACGACAGCGCCATTGCGATGGTCCGGACGCACGACAGCGCGTCCCATCTCGACCAGCGACGGCCGCAGGGCGTCCAGGGCACTCACGTCGAACTCGGTCGCCGTGTACAAGCCGCCCGCCGCGATGGCCCCGGGTGGCGGCAACATTCGGTAGCAGCCGACCAGCTCGCCGGAGTCGTCGTCGCGCACCAGCAGGTGGTCGCAGAACTCATCGAAGCGGTCGGCGTCGACGCCGGTGCGGTCGCCGGCGGAGAGGGCGAAGCCGGGCTCGGTGCTGAACACCTGGTAGCGCAGCCGCTGAGCGGCCACGATGAGGTCCGGCTCGGACGACAGCAGCAGCGTGTAGCGCGGGCCGCGGGTGGAGGCCTCCGTGTGGGTGACGGGGTCAGAGGCGATGAGTACGGATGCTGCGCTCATGACTGCACAGTCACGCAGGCGTGGGGCGAGACGTCGACAACTACGTAACGTGTTCGTGCACAGTCAGTGACAAACAGAAACGCAGGCGATGGCGAACAGTCGCGGACAGCGTCTTCTCCCGACAGTAACGCCAGGGCGGGAAATCACTCCGATTCCCGCCCTGGCGTTACTGTCGACGAATAATTAACCTTTGCGGGCCTTGACCGCCTCGGTCAGCTGCGGCGTGACATTGAAGAGGTCGCCCACGATTCCGTAATCGGCGATCTCGAAGATCGGCGCTTCCTCATCCTTGTTCACCGCGACGATCGTCTTCGACGTCTGCATGCCGGCACGGTGCTGGATCGCCCCGGAGATACCCAGCGCGATGTACAGCTGCGGCGAAACCGTCTTGCCGGTCTGGCCCACCTGGAACTGACCCGGGTAGTAACCGGAGTCGACCGCGGCACGCGAAGCGCCCACCGCACCGCCCAGCGAATCGGCGAGTTCCTCGACGATGCTGAACTTGTCGGCGCTGCCGACACCACGGCCGCCCGAAACGACAACGCTCGCCTCGGTCAGTTCCGGACGATCGCCGGCCACAACGGGCTGGCGAGAAGTGATCCGGGTGGCGTTCTCGGCCTGCGCGGGAACCTCGACGGAGACCTGCTCACCGGCGCCGGCAGCAGGCTCGGCCTCGATCGAACCGGGACGCACCGCGATGATCGGAACCTCGGCGCTCACCTGAGCCTCGACGGTGAAGGCACCGCCGAAGATCGAGTGCACGCCGACGCCGCCGGTCTTGACCTCGACGACATCGGACAGCACACCCGAGCCGATCCGGGCAGCCAGCCGGCCGGCGATCTCTTTGCCATCAGCGTTCGCCGCCACCACCACGCCGGCCGCACCGGCCGACTCGACGAGTGCCTCCAGGACGTCCACGAACGGGGTGATGAGGTATTTGGTCGCGTCATCGGACTCGGCCACGTAAATCTTCGCCGCACCCGCGGCCTTGAGGCCGTCGACCAGTGGCGCAGCGGTGCCGGGGGCACCGATGACCACGGCGGACGGTTCGCCCAGAGTGCGGGCGGCGGTGATCAGTTCAGCGGTGACCTTCTTGAGGGCACCTTCGGAGTGCTCGACAAGCACAAGTACTTCAGCCATGTGTTTTGTTCGCCTTAAATGTCTAGAGGATCTGTGTCTAGAGGGTCGATGTCCAGGGGGTCTTGTGGATACGCCTAGATGATCTTCTGAGCGACCAGGTACTCGGCGATCTTCTTTCCGCCCTCACCTTCGTCGGCGATCTTCTCGCCGGCGGTCTTCGCAGGCTTCGGCGTCGACGACAGCACGGTCGATCCGGCGTTGGCCAGCCCGACCTCGTCGGCTTCGACACCGATCTCAGCCAGCGTGAGCGTGATGACTTCCTTCTTCTTGGCGGCCATGATGCCCTTGAACGAAGGGAAACGAGGCTCGTTGATCTTCTCGTTGACACTCACGATCGCAGGAAGCGTCGCCTCGACGGTGAACACGCCGTCGTCGGTCTCACGCTCGCCGGTGATCTTGCCGCCCTCGACTGTGACCTTGCGCAGGTGTGTCAGCTGGGGCACGCCGAGGTACTCCGCGATGATCGCGGGCACGGCACCGCCGGTGCCATCGGTCGCCTCGTTGCCGGCGATGACCAGATCGGTGCCCTCGATGGTGCCCAGGGCGCGGGCGAGCGCCCACCCGGTCTGGACCATGTCGGAGCCGTGCAGGCCCGGATCGAGAAGGTGCACGGCTTTGTCCGCACCCATCGACAGCGCCTTGCGGATAGCTTCGGTTGCGCGCGCGGGACCTGCCGTGAGCAACGTCACGGTGCCCTCGCCGCCCTCTTTCTCCTTGATCAGGAGCGCTTCTTCGACCGCGCGCTCGTTGATCTCGTCGAGCACGGCGTCCGCGGCTTCACGATCGAGGGTGAAGTCACCGTCGCTGAGCTTGCGTTCCGACCACGTGTCAGGGACCTGCTTGATCAGGACCACGATGTTCGTCATGAGTCTGCTTTGTCCTCCTGGAAGGCGTCATGCAGCCAGTCAGCCGCACGACAGTGGGTACATCACCGAGCCGTATGTTACTCATCGGTAACTTCGCTCGGTTCGCCTGACCACCATAACCCGTCGTTTGGCTGTTACCGCAGTCCAGGGGTTAGCCTGCCTTGCAATGAGCGCATTCCTGACCGACTCCGGCGACAGCGGGTTGCCCCTCACCGGAGAGCGGACCATCCCCGGGCTGGCGGAGGAAAACTACTGGTTCCGCCGCCACGAGGTGGTGTACCGAGAGCTGTCCGAGCGGTGCGCGAATCGGGACGTCCTCGAAGCAGGCTGCGGCGAGGGATACGGCGCCGACCTCATCGCGGCAGTGGCCCGATCAGTGGTTGCCGTCGACTACGACCCGGCAACCGTCGCGCATGTCCGGGCGAAGTATCCGCGGGTGGAGATCACTGAGGGCAACCTCGCGTCGTTGCCCATTCCGGATGACTCGGTCGACGTGGTCGTCAACTTCCAGGTCATCGAGCACCTTTGGGACCAGCTGCAATTCGTCGGGGAATGCCGACGAGTCCTGCGACCCGGCGGCCTGTTGCTGATGTCGACACCGAACCGAATCACCTTCACCCCCGGATCCGACACCCCGCTCAATCCGTTCCACACCCGTGAACTCAATGCCGCCGAACTCACAACATTGCTCACCGATGGCGGCTTCGAGCTGTCGTCGATGAACGGTGTGTTTCACGGTCCGCGGTTAGCCGAGATGGACGCCCGCCACGGCGGGTCGATCATCGAAGCCCAGATCGCCCGCGCGGTGGCGGACGCACCGTGGTCCGACGCTTTGCTGGCCGATGTGGCGGCAGTCAGTTGCGACGACTTCGAACTCCTCGATTCCACCCAATGTGACATTGACGACAGCCTCGACCTGGTGGCGATCGCGGTGCGCCGGTGAACTCGCATTCCGCGCCGCAGCGAGACTCCGCCGAAGTGCCGGGGATGTTCACCCTGGTCCTGCACACCCACCTGCCCTGGCTGGCGCATCACGGACGCTGGCCGGTCGGCGAGGAATGGCTCTACCAATCGTGGGCGTCCGCATACCTGCCACTGTTCCGGGTGCTGCGCAAACTTGCGTCCGAGGATCGCCGCGGACTGATCACGCTGGGAATGACCCCGGTGGTCACGGCGCAACTCGACGACCCGTATTGCCTCGACGGGATGCACCACTGGTTGGCGAACTGGGAATTGCGCGCCCTCGAAGCCGCCACCGTGACATCGCCGACCGGCGCGGCACCGGGCACTGCGAGTACGCCAGAGGCGCTGCGGCAGTTCGGCATTCGCGAGCACAACGAAGCGACTGAAGCACTCGGCGAGTTCAGCGTCCGATGGCGGCACGGCGCCAGTCCGCTGCTTCGCGAACTCATCGACTCCCGCGCGGTGGAACTGCTGGGCGGACCGCTCGCGCATCCGTTCCAGCCGCTGCTGAACCCGCGACTGCGTGAGTTCGCACTACGTGAAGGGCTTGCCGACGCCGAACAGCGATTCACGCACGCACCGTCGGGCATCTGGGCACCCGAATGCGCCTACGCCCCTGGCATGGAAAACGATTATGCGGCGGCCGGAGTCAGCCATTTCATGGTCGACGGACCTTCACTACACGGCGACACGGCGCTCGGGCGGCCCGTGGGCCAAAGCGGCGTGGTCGCGTTCGGCCGCGATCTGCAGGTCAGCTACCGGGTGTGGTCCCCCAAGTCCGGCTATCCCGGCCATGCCGGCTATCGCGACTTCCACACCTACGACCACCTCACCGGCCTCAAGCCGGCGAGGGTCACCGGACGCAACGTCGCGGGTGAGGACAAGGCACCGTACGACCCGGCACGGGCCGACCAGGCCATCGACGCCCACGTCGACGACTTCGTCGGCCTGGTGCGCCAGCGTCTCATCAGCGAATCCGAGCGGATCGGGCGTCCCGCGCACGTGGTGGCGGCGTTCGACACCGAATTGTTCGGCCACTGGTGGTACGAGGGCCCGACCTGGCTCGAGCGACTCTTGCGTGCGCTGCCGGAGGCCGGAGTGCGCATCGGGACACTGAGCGACGCGCTCGCGGCCGGATTCGTCGGCTCCCCCGTCGAGCTCCCCCCCGGTTCATGGGGCTCGGGCAAAGATTGGCAGGTCTGGGCAGGTGAGCAGGTGGCCGACTTGGTCACACTCAACGCAGAGGTGGTCGACACGGCGCTGTCCACCGTCGACAAGGCACTGGGCCAGACCGACACCGCACCGACCAGAGATTTCGTCGCCGACCAGATCCTCCGCGAAACACTGCTCACGGTGTCGAGCGATTGGCCCTTCATGGTCAGCAAGGATTCGGCGGCCGATTACGCCCGCTATCGGGCCCACCTGCACGCGCACGCCACCCGTGAGATCGCGGGGGCACTCGCCTCCGGCCGGCGGGAGACCGCCGAGCGGCTGGCGGCCGGATGGAACCGTGCGGACGGCCTTTTCGGGGCGCTCGACGCCCGGCGGCTGCCCCGGCCCGGCGCATGAGCAGGCCCGGCACATGAGCAGGTTGGGCACATGAAAATCCTGATGGTGTCGTGGGAGTACCCGCCCGTGGTGATCGGCGGTTTGGGTCGTCATGTGCATCACCTGGCGACGGCGATCGCCGCCCAAGGGCACGAGGTGGTGGTGTTGGCTCGCCGGCCGACGGATACCGATCCGAGCACACACCCGACCACTGACACAGTCGTCGAAGGCGTGCGGGTGCTGGCCGCCGCCCAGGATCCGCACGAATTCTCCTTCGGTTCCGACATGATGGCCTGGACACTTGCCATGGGCCACGCCATGATTCGCGCCGGCCTGGTTCTACAGGCCGAAGGGTGGGTACCCGACGTGGTGCACGCCCACGACTGGCTGGTGGCTCATCCCGCCATCGCGCTGGCTGAACTCTTCGATGCCCCAATGGTTTCCACGATGCATGCCACCGAGGCGGGCCGGCACTCCGGCTGGGTGTCCGGGGATCTCAGCCGCCAGGTGCACGCCGTCGAGTCGTGGCTGGCCCGGGAGTCCGACACCCTGATCACCTGCTCGGCGTCGATGGCCGACGAAATCACCGAACTATTCGGACCGGGCCTGGCCGAGATCACGGTGATCCGAAACGGAATCGATTCCACCCGGTGGCCGTTCGCACCCCGACAACTACGCACCGGCCCGCCCGAATTGCTCTACCTCGGACGGCTGGAATACGAAAAGGGCATTCACGACGCGATCGCCGCGCTCCCACGGATCCGCCGCACACACCCCGGCACCACGCTGACCATCGCCGGTGACGGCACCCAGCAGGATTGGCTCGTCGACGTTGCCCGGAAAAATCGGGTGCTCAAGGCAATTCAGTTCGTGGGACGGGTCGACCACGACGAACTGTTGCGGCTACTCCATCGGGCCGACGCCGCCGTCCTGCCGAGTCACTACGAGCCTTTCGGCATCGTCGCACTCGAAGCTGCCGCGGCGGGCACGCCTCTGGTCACTTCCAACGCAGGAGGCCTGGGCGAAGCGGTGATCTGCGGCGAAACCGGCCTCTCCTACCCGCCCCGGGACGTAGCGGCGCTGGCCGCGGCCGTTCGCAATGTCCTCGACGACCCCGCTGCGGCGCAGCAGCGCGCTGTGGCGGCCCGGGAGCGACTCACCGCAGAATTCGACTGGAGCCACATAGCCTCCGAGACCGCCGACGTCTACCTGGCGGCCAAACGTCTTGCGCGCGAACCACATGCGCGCCGGCCTATCGACGAGAACGCACTGCCCGGCCGGTAACAGAAAGTCATCCAAAGTTCGCTTTCGGCGGACATAAGCAGACAACCACTCACATACTTGGCCATGCGCCACGCCGAACATGCACGCCTCAGCGCTTCGGTCCTCTTGCCCGGCCGAATTCCAACAGCGATCAACAGCTGGCGCGTGGGCCGCGTCGGTGCACTAGCAGTCGCCCTCGGCGTCGGAGCTGCCATCGCATCGATGCCCGCGGTGGCATTCGCAGACACCACCGGCTCTCCCGGTTCAGCGGGGGCGGGTCCTTCCAGCGCAGCCCGCACGCCGGCGGGCACTCCGAAAGACAACCCACGGCCACGCAAGTTCACAGTCGCGGGGCAGCCCAAATCCGTTGGCGCCGTTCCGGTTCAGGCTCTAGCGGCTCCGCCGGACCGGGTATCGCGGACCGGGAACCGGATTGGCGCCGGTTCGCATGGTTCGGACGGTTCAGGTGCCACCGAACCGCTGGCGTGGACGGCGGCGGGCTTTACCCGCAGGGGCGGAACACCGAGCCGGTCCAAAATCGACACGGTCCCGGCAGCCGGATCTACCCCGCCGAACGCATCTTCGGTCGGGGCAGGAGCGGGCGGGCTGTTCAGTGTCCTCTTCGGGAACGGCACCGCCGAACATCCCGATGGCGGAGTTTTGGTAGGCAACGGCTACTCCTGGACCTCGGTGACTTGCACCGGCATCTCGGCCTGCACCGGCGGCAACGGTGGGTTGCTGGGTAACGGCGGCAACGGCTTCAACGGCGGCAACGGTGGATCGGCGGGCTGGTTCGGCAACGGGGGCAACGGCGGCGCAGGCTTGGACGGGCCTGCGGGTGGCGCAGGCGGCCACGGCGGTACCGGTGGATTGTTCATCGGGAACGGCGGCAACGGCGGCTCCGGGGGCATAGCCACCTATCCGGGCGGCGACGGGGGTGCCGGTGGGGACGGCGGCGGCACCGGTGTCCTGTCGCTGCGTGGCGACGGCGGGGCGGGCGGTGCAGGCGGCGCAGGCGCCGACGGCGTCTCGGGCAACTCTGGATCGACTGCGGGAGATTCGGGCACCGACGGGACAGGCGGAGGCCTTGGCGGCGACGGTGGGGCCGGTGGTTCCGGCAGCTGGGTCATAGGAATCGGGGGCGCCGGCGGGGCGGGCGGCACAGGCGGCACAGGCGGTAACGGCGGCACGGGAATTGGCGGAGCAGATTCCACCGCGGCGGGTGCATCGGGCGGCAACGGCGGCAATGGCGGCAGTGGCGCAGGCGGTGGCACAGGCGGCGCAGGCGGCGACGCCGGTACCGCACGCTTGCTACTGCTGTTCAGCAGCAACGGCGCAAACGGATCCGGCGGCAGCGGCGGCGCTGGCGGATCCGCGGGTTCGCCGGGCAATGGTGGCGTGGGTGGCGCGGGCGATTCGGACACGCCGGACGGCGCCGCCGGCGGAGCCGGCGGCAATCCTGGGACCAGCGGCGACGGCGGTTCGGGCGGGGCTGTGGGCCGCGGAGGCGCCGGCGGCCATTCGGGTGGCAACGGTACTGATGGCGCCAGCATTGTCGGCGCCACCGGCAACGGCGGCAACGGCGGGGCGGGATTCAGCAGCACTGTTGCCGGCGATACCGGAGGAAGAGGCGGCGATGGAGGCAAAGGCGGTGTCGCCGGCAACGGGGGCAACGGCGGCGACGGCGGTGCCGGAAGCCCCTTAGCTGGCGACGGCGGCACCGGAGGCAGCGGTGGTGCAGGTGGAGCCCTTCGCGGAAACGGCGGCAATGGTGGCGCCGGTGGCGCGGGCGGCGCCGCAACCGCATTGCTTGTGGCCGGCGACGGTGGCGACGGCGGCAGGGGCGGCAGCGCCGGCGCGATCGGCGGCGGAGGCAATGGCGGTGCCGGCGGACTCGGTGGCGCCGGCCTCGACGGCATCGCACCCACCCAAGGCGGCGGCCAGGCCGAAGGGGGCGATCCGAGCTACACCGGTGCCTCCCCGGGCAATTCGGGCGATTCGGCTGTTTCCGCCACCATCGCAGTGGGTGATGACGGCGGTGCCGGCGCAACCGGTGGAGCCCAGCAGAGCGGTGGTGACGGCGGCAACGGCCAGTGGGCATTGTCGGCAGGAAGTGCCGCCGGTGGTGGAGGCGGCACCGGAGGCGCCGGAGGCTCGGGCAACAAAGGTGGCGACGGCGGCAACGGCGGTGTGGGCGCTGCTTACACCGGCGTCGCGACAGGCGGCGCCGGCGGCGACGGCGGTACCGGAGGTACCGGCGCCGCCGGCGGCGCCGGCGGGGCCGGCGGACTGGCTGTCGGCCCATCGGGAGTCGCGGGCCGTGGCGGGTCCGGCGGCGTGGGCGGCGCGGGCGTGTCCGGGACCCCGGGCGGCAAGGGCGGCAACGGAGGATCCGGCGGATCAGGCGGATCCGTGTCAGGTAACGGCGGCAACGGCGGCGCTGCAGGAGCAGGCGGACGCGGTGGCGCCGGCACCGACGGCGGCACCGGCGGTACCGGTGGCACCGGCGGAATAGGCTACTTCGGCGCGCAGGGCGGGTCGGGAGGCACGGGCGGAGCCGGTGGCTCGGGCGGCGCCGGTGCGTCCGGCGGCACCGGCGGAATCGGTGGCAGCGCCGGTTCTGCGCCGGGTCAAGGGAGGGCCGGAGGTTCGGGCGCTACCGGCTCCATCGGATCCATCGGAGCACGCGGAGCCACGGGTGTCACAGGCTCTAGGGGAGCAACAGGCGCAAGCCACCAGACCCAGCTTTACGACGGCGCGCTTCTTGAAATCGGGAACGGCGCAACCGCCACGACGCCCGGCGACGCTGGCGGGAACGGCGGTTGGCTCTACGGCAACGGCGGCGCGGGCACATCAGCTGCTTCCGCCGGCAAGGCGGGTGGGTCCGGCGGGAGCGCCGGCCTGATCGGCAACGGCGGGACAGGCGGCAAGGGCGCGGCCGGGCAGACCGGCGCGCTCGATGCTGTCGGAGGCGTTGGTGGCGCCGGTGGTGTCGGCGGCGACGGCGGCGCGCTATTCGGCAACGGCGGCAAGGGCGGCGCCGGAGGGGCCGGAGGCACCGGTGGAACTGGCATGGCAACCCCGAGCGGTGCGCAAGCCGCGGCGGGCGACCCGGACTACCAAGGAGCCTCACCGGGAAGCGCCGGGGATTCACTTGTCGCGGTGGACAGCCCCTTCGCCGCGGCCGGTGGCACGGGAAGCGCAGGAGCAAACGCGGGCGATGCCGGAGGCGACGGCGGCAGCGGCCAGTGGGCACTCGGAGCCACAGGGACCGCTGTCGGCGGCACTGGCGGGACCGGCGGGGCGGGAAGCACCGGCGGAACCGGCGGGAATGGGGGCAACGGCGGCGTGGGCGCCAGCTGGGATTCGATCAGCGGCGCATTCGGCGGGACCGGCGGAGCGGGCGGCACCGGCGGCGCCGGCGCAAATGGCGGGGCCGGCGGGAGCGGCGGCATGGCGGTCGGGCCCGGCTACGGCGTGGCCGGCGACGGCGGCCGAGGAGGTGACGGCGGCACCGGCGCCACCGGTAGTTCGGGAGGCACCGGCGGGGCAGGCGGCAAGGGCGGCGCCGGCGGATCGCTGTACGGCGACGGCGGAAACGGCGGAACCGCGGGAGCAGGCGGGAAGGGCGGACAAGGCGGCACCGGCGGCGACGGCGGCGACGGCGGCGACGGCGGCGACGGCTTCCACCTCTCGATCGGCGGAACAGGTGGTCTTGGTGGAACCGGCGGCGGTGGCGGTAGCGGGGGCGGCGGAGGCAAAGGCGGCATAGGCGGAGACGGCGGCCTCGCTCCTGCCGGAACCCCGGGTTCGTCGGGCGGCGCCGGGCTCGCCGGGGGCCTCGGCTCTCAGGGCTCCAGCGGTTCCGACGGAACCACTGGCTCCGCCGGTGAAGGCTTCTTGAACCAGTTGTACGACAGCGATGGCCAGCTGGAGATCGGCAACGGCGAATCCGCCACAGCGCCTGGCGGAACCGGTGCATCGGGGGGCTGGCTCTGGGGTTCCGGGGGCGACGGCGCGAGCGGGGGCACCGGCCAGGCAGGCGGCGCCGGCGGATCAGCCGGACTGATGGGCAATGGCGGCCGGGGTGGCAGCGGCGGCGCCAGCGGCTCAACAGGCGGCAATGTGACCGGAGGAACCGGAGGAACCGGCGGCAACGCCGGGTCGCTCTTCGGCGACGGCGGGGCCGGCGGGAACGGCGGAGGCGCCTCCACAGACAACGGCACGGCCACCGGTGGTGCCGGGGCCGAGGGAGGTTCAGGCGGACAGTACTCCGGCAACGGCGGAAAGGGCGGAAACGGCGGCAACGGCCAGTCTGCGTTGGGTGACGCCCAAGGCGGCAAAGGCGGAAACGGCGGAGACGGCGGCAGCACCGGAGGCCAAGGCGGCAACGCCGGCAGCGCCGCATCCAAGGCTGTGGGCAGCGCTACGGGTGGCGACGGCGGCAACGGCGGCAACGGAGCGGCGACGAACTCGTCCGGCGGAAACGGCGGAAACGGCGGCAACGCATCGGCTGCCTCTTTGGTCAACGCCACCGGCGGTTCCGGAGGCACCGGCGGTAACCCTGGCCCGGGAAGCGGCATCACGGGTGGCAACGGCGCCGATGGCACTGTGTACTCCGCGATATCGGTGGACAACATGCCCTACGACGTGGCCGTCACACCGGACGGCACCAAGGTCTACGTCACCAATTTCGCTAGTGGCACGGTTTCGGTTATCGACAGCATGATCTATGTCGTCACAACCATCACAGTGGCGACCAACCCGGTAGCGGTAGCAATAACCCCCAACGGGGCATTCGCCTATGTCGCGAATCAGGGCAGCAACACGGTGTCGGTGATCAACGTCGCGACCGGCGTCACCACCCCCACCATCGCGGTGGGTTCTGGGCCGTCAGGCGTGGCGATCAGTCCCAACGGCGCGACCGCGTACGTGACAGCGTTGAGTATCAACTCGGTGTCGGTGATCACGACCGCCTTCAACACCGTTGGACCGCCCATCACCATCGGACCCGGAACCTGGCCGTTTGGGGTGGTCTTCAATCCCGATCAGGTCTTGCATCCCCGCGCCTATGTCGGTGACTACAACGCGAATGCCGTGTCGGTGATCAACACTTCTACCAACACTGTCATCGCGACCATCGAGGGGCTGCTATCACCGAGTGGACTGGCAGTCGCCCCCAACGGCTCCACTCTGTATGTCACCAACCGCGCATATCCGGGCACAGTGTCGGTGATCGACACCGTGACCAACACCATCACAGGCACCATCACCGTTGGATCGAACCCCGCGGACATTGCTTTGAGCCCGGACGGCTCTACCGCATACGTGACGAACTTGAGCGAAAACAGCATCTCGGTGATCGACACCGCAACAAATACGGTGACGGGGACGCTGGGCACCGGCGCCAACCCCTTTGGTGTGGCGGTCAGTCCAAACGGCTCCACGCTGTATGTCGCCAACTTCGGCGACAACACGGTGTGGGCGATTCAGCTGTGAACGGCGACTGAGTACCCCACCGAATGGAGTGTCACTCCACAATGCCCGCTAGCCCCATGTCGCTCAGAGCCCGGCCACACTGCTCGCGTAGTTGATGCTTGCTATTGGCTCCACCCGGTATCCAGGCGCCGACACTGATGAACATCCGGCCGTGCACACGACCGGAACCCGCAAAGAGGTGGCCGCCCATTCGGTCCAGAATGGCTGCGGTGACCGGTGATTCGATTGATCGGGCGACCATCCAGTCAGCATCGGTGCCGTCGGGGCGGTTGATCCGCGCATCGCAGTCGCCCAGGTTCGAGCAACCCACGTCGCTGCTTTCAGCTGCGGCGACCTTCTCCAGACGCCGTAGCAATGCCCTCGGGGTGAAAGGCGTGATCGCCATCGATGCGAGCAGGTCCGTCGACACGCCGGGCACCGCGGCCAGCGCAGCGGCCACCTCGCTCCGAAGTCCGCTGAGCGTTTCGGTGACCGCTGCCGGGTCGATCGAAATCTTCGCCACCGAAAGGGCATTCGCGCGCGTGTCCCCAACGCGGCGATCGCTGACAGGTAGCGCCAAGACCACCCGCCCGGTGCCGTCGACCCGGCCCACTCCCAGGGCCAGGCGCGCCACGACGCCGAGGAGCAGCGAATTGCTGCTTCCACCAAGGCTTTCCGCCCGGCGGTCCCACCGGTCGAGGTCGACCCATGCCGTTGCCGTCGGGAGCACCAGGGGCTCATCGTCACGGCGCCCGGGCTCGCGGGACTGGATCTGAACCGATGGCCCGCGAAGTCTTTTCGACGAAATCTCGGCTCGCGCGGTTCTGACGGCGGCAACCAATCCGCGCGCGGCGTCGGGCAACGAACGAGCCGTTGCCGCAAGGTCCTGGGCTACAGCCCTGCGCGCGACGCGGGCACCGGGCGGCGGATAGCCGAGATCATGGCGGTTGCCTTGCACGGCGTCGGCGATCGC
>Ga0075163_10002935_pt1 | contig 22963 bp, 19 predicted proteins | sample JI1023141ADNA_FD_71478 | JGI IMG/M metagenome (GOLD analysis project Ga0075163, IMG submission 71478) | Wastewater effluent complex algal communities from Wisconsin, to seasonally profile nutrient transformation and Carbon sequestration -... | ecosystem: Engineered > WWTP > Effluent > Algae... | reverse complement strand
GATATATCGACAATAGCCTTAGAAATACTCTTCTCACAAATCTTACCTTTTAAGACGACATGGTTATCTTCGGTAAGTGTAACTGTATCGTATACTGGAAACTGAAACTTGGTACTATCAGTGGTTGATTGTGCCGATACAACTGTCGCTACTGCTGCTAATGCTACTAAAAAGATTGCCGAAAACATTTTATTCCTTGTTTTATATACTTGATGATAGGATTAAGTAGAAACCAGAAAAAAATAAATCAATTTTTTTCTGTCGAGCTTTTTCTACAAAAGTCATAGAGAATTAATGATTGCGTTCTTTATACATCTATTTATTTAAACTATAGAAATAGGAGTTACGTAGTTATTAGAGTTTGACTGATGAGATATGCAATAACATTTAGAGGAATTAGTTATATGAAAGATTATAATTATCATAATCATTATCCTGGTAAGACCCATACCATAGATTTTATGGATAATCTTCCATATCTATTTAAGAATATTATAAGACCATTAGAGCAAAATAACCATACTGTTGACATTTTCTTTCTCACCTATGATAACGAAAAATTAAATGACTATATAAATATACTCGAACCGAAAAAAGTTAAGATTATAGAATATTCTGATAAGATCCAATTATATAATTGGAATTTCGTTAGATATTTAATGATTGAAAGCTTAAAACTCGTTGAAGATTATGCAGATTCAAATAATATCGTATATGACTATACTATTGTTGCAAGATTTGATTGTCTCTTTATTGAAAATATTTTAAATGTCTATTTAGAGCCTGATGGATTTTCACAACCAGTTCCAAATGACGATTTTTGCTTTATAACTGGTAAAGACAAGAACAAAATGATGATAAGTTTCTTAGAAGAAATGCAATCAACAAAGTTAATGAGTCATGAAATTGGACCATATGCTCTACAAAAAGGAATTAAATGTCATTGCATGTATGTTGCCGAACATGATAACAATAACTATCCATTTGTTAGACTAATTCGTAGTCATATAGACGAACATAAAGACCATCCATTATATCAATGCAAAATTATCGATTTATGGAATCCTGATAGCAAATATTATGGGTTTAGATATAAACCTTTTAAAGAATTTAACCCTTGCCGTTATCGCAAATACTATTAGTCTTTTTTTGAAAAAGCCCTAGGCTTGTCTTGCTGCGTCCAGGAAAAAACTCTATCTTAGGATTTTTAGCTATAATGTAGCTTATTCAGCTATAATGTAGCTTTAATACACTATATTCAACTATAATGCAGCTGAATATAGACTAAACTGTAATGCATATCTATTATATATTAAATTTGATATATTTATTATTATTATTTCTTTTGCTTTTTTAAAAAAGCAAAAAACATGTCATATACGAATTGGATTTCTTGGTCGACTAATCATGACCAAATCATTATGCGTCTTGAACAAGATTCAAAGAAATGGACACTTGTTCTGAGAGTCTTTCCTAATAATCTTGAAAATGAATCTTACATCGAGTTCCGTAGCAGTGTATACGAATTTTGTGGAACACAAGCACTCGAAGAGATTGAAACTGTTAAGATTTTCTTGCTAAACCTGAATCAAGGGATTCTTGACTGGAATAACTATCTATGGAAACACTCACAATACTCTCATTTCTTTCTTGACTTTAAGCTTCCAGTAAGATGCAGTGGTTTTAAGGGAGAAATTCTTTCTAGCAATGATTTAAAGCATCAGATTCTTACTCTTCGATTCGAAATTGCACATATTCAGTATGAATTGGCTCGCTTGCTACATGCATTTAATGCAATTGGATTCTCTACTCTTCTTGATAATTACAAGAAGCTATCTTCTTTTTCAATCGATTTTAAAAAGATGTTTGAATTTTCTAATGCTGATTATCAGGCAGAGATTACAAGATTGAATGTCGAAAAAGAACATTATTCAAGTATTCTAAGTTTGGCCATGGAAAAGATGACGAAAATTAATAACATTACTATGCAATTCTTCTGTTAAATACCCATCCAATAAAAAAATTGATCTTATTCGTGCTATTTATATTATAAAGTATAAATCATTTATTCATTATGTCAGTTACAAGTGATAACATTAAAGAGCTCATCAAAGATGGCACTGAATTTTACGTTACTGTTAACCCATTCCTACCCTTCCTGTACGAACCTTATGAACAAGAGGTTGAGATTACGGTTGGCGATAAGAACGAATTATATTGGAAATATAAGGGTGCTATTAACTTCTGGAGACGTGTAGACTTCAAGAAACATTGTGATTATCTTTTTATTAACAATGAGGTTATCTATAGACTTTACTAGAATACAGTTTCGCATACACCATTATATCCCATTCTTTGATAATCGGATAGCTTCACTATTATTTGAACAAAAATAATAATAAGTATACTTTGTTAATTATTTTCCCTAGGCTTTTTTTAAAGGCTGTAGAATTAAAAAGGCTATATTTTTTAGGCTTTTGTAAAAAAAAGGCTATATTTTCTAGGCTTTTTGTAAAAAAGGCTATATTTTTCCCTAGGCTTTTTTTAAAAAGGCTATCAATAGTTAAAAAGATGGATGAAGAAGATTTATATAAGATTATCGATCTAAGCAAAGACGACTGTTTGGATCCTAGAAAAGTTAAGAAGGCATATAATAAGTTGGCATTAAAATATCATCCTGATCGTGGAGGTGATGAAAAACAATTTATACTTCTTAACAAGGCTTATACAACTCTTAGCAACGAAAAGTTAAAAAAAGAATATGACTCTAAAATCGAGAAAAAAGCCAAAAAGCAGAAAAAAGAAGATAAAAAGGAAAAAGAAAAGGGAAAAGACGATAACTCAACAACTATTACCGAAAATATATTTAAAAGTATTTATGACATGCTAAACTCGAATATTGTACAAGATTGGCTGCAAAATAAATACAGAAATAATCATTTAAATAATATTAAAAATCCATATTCACCCGTAATACCACTTACAGAACCTTATAATAATTATGGCAGCTTTAATTCTGATAATAATAATGTAATACCAATAAATATGGATGTTACAGTTACATTAAGACAATATTTACTTAAAAGGAATAAAAAGGTGAAAATATTATTACCTAATAATGGTATTAATGATAATAATGATACAATAATAATATCTGTGAATGCAAATGACTTAAATAAAAGAATTATTAAATATGGAAAATACACTTTAAACATTAATATCAATGTTGAAAATGAAATAAATAAATATGGAACTTATTCATTACATCCTAATCAGATTAAACGAAATAAACCATGTTTAATATTTAAAACTAATTCCATTCTACCTGCTGAACTTTGCGAAAGTCCATTAAATAATTGTTATTATTCTTTTAAAATGTTGACACAATCCCCTATAAACATATATCACAGTACCAGCACTAGCATTAGCGATAAATATGACTTTATAATTTACTGTACTAATAATAATAAAGATTTAGAGAATAATGATACTCCTAGCATAACTCCAGAAAAAACTATAATTAATATAGCATTATCACCTTTTTATACAATAGATGAAGTATTAATGTTTTAAAAACCTAACTTTTTCATGATATATTTGTTAGCGCTCATATGTATATTTTAAAATATATTCTCCTACACCAACCAATCTTGTTTCTGGATCAAGTTTGAAAATTTTACAACAGTCCCCCTGCAATGCATATTCCTCTTCATTATCCAAATTAAATAATTTAGTATAAAAAACTGCCATTGCAAAAATGTTTTCAACACACATTCTATCACGACGGGTCTTAACAAAATTTGTTAAACTTAATATTTTTGTACGATTTTCAAGATTAAAAAGAAAATCTCTTGACATTATAAACATATTACCTAAACAACCCCTCCACAACTGTTTATTTTTATAAAAATAGTCAAAATCTCTTTTGAATGGTGAATTTTCTAGATTTCGATAAAGCTCCAATATTTCATCTGAATGAGTTTGTATCTTTGCATTTTTGTTTTTATAAGGAATTTTAAGTTTATCCCAACCAAAATGTGCAGTAAAATGCCATAAAAATTTAACATCATAATTGATATATGGAAATCTTTTAATTAATACTGTTGAATCATGCAGTACAATTAAATAATCAAAATTTTTGTATTCTTCATTATAAAAATGATTTATTGGATAAAAATATGCACTACCTTGAATGAGTGGACTTGTTACTTCTATTTGATTGTCATTTTTATAAAACTCAATTATAGAACTATTAGGGACAATTTCTGGAGATGAATCATTGATTATAACTATCTTAGACTTTGGATAAAATAGTCTAATTGATTGAACACATTTGACACATAGTGAATCACTTGAAAATGCTGTTTTTTCATAAATAGGAATCATAAAGACAATTTTATCATCTTGACTAAAATCAATATCTTTATTATTCATAATAATATTTTATAGTTATATATATATAAATATAATGAGGAAAATAATATTGATAAGTTTTCCGCGTTCTGGAAGCAATGTTTTATTAACCTATATAATAAATATTTTATTACATGTTGGGTCAGATTATAGCGCATGTCATTGTCATGAAAACGGAAATTGTAATACAATACCGTGTTCATGTCTGAATGCTACAATAACAAAAGCCCATGATTTCGACTTAAAACATGAAATCCAAGATGAATATATTTACATTGTTAATATGAGAAAAAATAAATTAGAAAATATTGAATCATATATTCGGTATGTATTAGCAATGAATATGTATACAATAAATGATAAAAATATAAATATAGATGAACAATTGAAAAAAAAAATTACTTTAACAGATTTGACAAAAAATTGTGCAGATTATTACAAAAATATTGACAAATTTTATGACGAATTCAAGCAAAAATATACAGTTTCTAGATCAAACATGACACTTATATATAAAGAAGATATTGAAATAGATCCAAAAAATATTGTATTGACCCTAATTGAAGCTTTAAATGTAAAAATTGATGAATCAATAGAAACTTTCATTGATAAGGTTTTATCTTCATGTGTATTAAATTTTACAAAGTTTGATGAAAATTATTTTAATTACTTTAAAAATATTTATCAAAAGTGTTTATTAAGCAATGAAAGAGTTTTTACAAATGAAGAATTGAAATTCTGATCTGGCAGAAATAAAATAGAATCAAAAATACAGTAACTATACGATAAATTACAATAATTTTTGTGACATTTAGTATATATATGGAAAATATAAATAAACTATATCAAAAACCTATTATAATATATTCAACAGACAAATTTTTTTTTTGGTACCTATACAGAGTAATATCAAAAATTTTTGAAGAGTTCAATATAGAACATAAATTAGTATTTACATTACCTAATAAACCAAATGACTTAAAAGATAATTTGTATATTATAGGATTTGATTATCTAAAACAATTATCAATCACAAAGGAAAATATAATGGACTATATACCTAAAAATTTTGTTTATTATCACAGCGAAGCCATAGATCATGATTTAGTTCACAAATCCTTTACAAAATTGGATTATATTGGACAGATTTTGCCAAAAGCTTATCAAATTTGGAATTATTCTAGATTGTATGATTTATGGTTTAAAGAAAAAGGGATGAACTCAATTTTTGTGCCATTATCATATAATAATTTATTAGATATGTCAAATAAATATATTAATAATCTAAAAAAGATTGATGTATTATGTTTATATGGTTCCATTAGTAAAAGAAGACAAAAAAATATTGATTTAATAAGAGAGAAAAAAATTAATGTTTTTATTCCAAAAAAATGTGTATATGGCGAAGAATTAGATTTATTAGTATCACAAGCTAAAATTATAATTAGTGTTCATTATAGTGATATATTTAGTCATAAATGTTTCGATTTTTGTAGATTGTCACAATTAATTAGTAAAAAAGCAGTAATTGTTGCTGAATCTTCTAATGATCCGTTATCAGATAAATTGTTTGCAGATAATATAAATATTGTCTCATATGATGACATCCCTGAAAAGTGTTTTGAAATAATAAATAATTATAAAATATATTCTGAGAAAAGTGATAAGACTTATGAATGGTTTAAAGTTAATTTTAAAATGAATAATTTTATTATTAATAATGATACCACATATTTGCTGCAAAATACCAATAATGATCGTATTTTATAATTGTGATAATAGATATTTTACTACAATTTCATGTTTGCCACTAGAAATTTGTTTTTTTATTTCATTCTTATCTAAAAAAAACTCTGGAAACATTTTCATAAATTTGTTACATGTATTAATATGCAACTGGGTATGTTTTGGTGTTTCTATCAAATTACTAGTTAAACTGTTGTCATGTTTGCGATAATAATATAAAGTTTCATTTATTTTCACATATTTAAAATTATTAAATATAATTCTTAATAAATAATCCCAATCTTCTATACCAAATAAATTAACGTCAAAGTCACCTACTTTTTCATAAACCTTTCTTGTCCACATAAACCCAGCTGCCCCCCGAAAATTAATTAAAAAATCTAATTTATCATAGTATAATGGTCTAACAACTCTTTTTAAATCATTTATTCTATTTTTAAATACTGCATAATCACAATATAAATAATCAATCGACTCATCTTTATTAAATATTTTAACAAACTTTTCACAGAAATTTGAATGCATAAAATTATCATCTGATGTCCATGTTAAATAATCACCACTGGATTTTTTAAATCCATTATTTAAGACAGCTGGTAATCCCTGATTTTTTACATGATGTATTATAATTATTTTATCATTATTTTTGTACTCTTCCAAAACTTTACATGTATCATCTGTTGAACAGTCATTAACAATAATTATTTCAATATTCTGATAACTTTGCTGTAATAAATTATCAACACACTCCTTTAGCATATTAGATCTATTATATGTAGCCAACACAACAGAAACTTTTCCCATCCTATTATTTTCATCTTTATTTTCCATATCTATTTGTATCTTTTAATAAGAAAATAAAAATGATTTTTTGATAAATAAATAAATGATTGAGATATTATAGAATGAAAGTTGCAATAGCTATTGGCACAAGACCTGAAATTATAAGATTGGCATCAACGATTAAGTTGGCTCGTAAAGTCTTTGATACAGTCTTAATTCATACTGGACAAAATTATGATAAAGAGCTAAATGATTTTTTCTTTAGAGATTTAGAACTTGCAGAACCAGAATATTATTTAAATTGTTCGAAAGATAATCTAGGAAGCGCAGTTGGAGATATAATTAAAAAATCATATGAATTATTACTTCAAATAAAACCAGATGCTTTAGTAGTCTTAGGTGATACAAATAGTTGTTTATGTGGATATTCAGCTAAAAGGTTGAAAATTCCGTTATTTCATTTAGAAGCAGGTAATCGTTGTTTTGACCCAAATGTTCCTGAAGAGATTAACCGCAAAATCATAGATCATATAGCAGATATTAATATTTGCTATACTGAACATGCAAGAAGAAATTTAATGCAAGAAAATTTTAAACCACAATATACCTTTGTATGTGGATCTCCAATGGCTGAAGTTTTAAAGAGTGTTGAAAGTAAGATATTAGCTAGTAAAATCTTAGAGGAATTAAATTTAACTCCAAGAAAGTATTTTTTGATTAGTTGTCATAGAGAGGAGAATGTTAATATTCCTGTAAACTTTGGATATATTGTTGAATCAATAAAAAAATTAGAAGAAGTCTACAATGAATTGATAGTTATATCATTACATCCGCGCACTAAGAAAATGTTAGATGAAAACAATATTAAATTTGGTCCGAAAGTTATTGAATGTAAACCATTCGGTTTAATTGATTATTGTCAGCTCCAGAAAAATGCCTTGTGTGTTATTTCGGATAGTGGAACATTAACCGAAGAATCTAGTATGCTTCATTTCCCTGGAGTACTTTTAAGAACATCGACTGAGAGACCAGAAGGTGTAGATGCAGGTAATATGGTATTAGGGAATATTAAATGGGAAAGTCTAAATGAAAGTATCAAGTTGATCTTAAGTAAGAAAGAATTTAATTGGATTAAGGAATATAGTGATTATAACTTTTCTGAAAAGGTATGTAATATAATTTGTGGATACAAGGATATAGTTAATAAATTTATCTGGATGAAGTAAAATTACCTTTAAACATTTAAATAATATTAAATTTATTTTTAATAATATAGTATACAAATACTTATTAGAGTAAACTCTATGATAACTAAAACATTACAAAATACAAACATGTGTATTAAAAATATAATATTTTTTGATGAAAAATATTTAGGAAACGTTTGGTATAGTCGTGTTAAAAATTTTTATATGAATATATTACAAAACAATGGGTATAATGTATGTGAAAAAACCATACTTAATAAATTAACATATATTAGTCAATATAGTCAAGAAGAATTAAAATTGGTTGTTAATTTGTTGGATCAATATACCAAAAAGGAAATATTATGTATATTTACTCCAGTTAATTTTTCAACACTAATGCATATATATCTATATTCGGACTCAAACAACAGGAAAAATATTGAGTCATTACTTAAAAAACTTAGATATATTATTTTATGGCAAGAAATAATACAAGACAACTTGATGATTACTGGTTATGATCCGAAACAATTTAGTAAGAAATTTTTGATTTTGTTTTTTAAAAAATCAATCTTAAACTTAATTAGTAATTCACAAAGTTTTAAAGTCTTAAAAAAATATGATCTAAAAAATTGTCAATATCATACTATATTAGGTTACTCACAAATTAATAATATTGCACCACTCACAAAAATAACACCAACTATCGATATTTTAATATATGGGTCAAGAATTAAATCAAGGTTTTATGAATATCGTACATCTTTAATAGATAAAATTACAGAAATGAATATAAAAACAAATTATAAATTACTAATGTTTGATGATACTTTTGAAATTGATAAATATTTAGAATGTACAAATATAGTTGTACATGTGCCGTCATTTCCAAATTTACCACACATGCCTTGGGCAAAAATTACAACACTTCAAGCAAAAAAAATATTTTTTATTATTGAAGAAAATGATGAAATGTTCGAAAAACATTTAGAAGATTTTACAATATATTATAAAAGAAACAATATTGAAGATTTATATAGAAAAATTGCATATTTTCTTGATCCAGTAAATCTAAGTGAAAAACAGCATATTATTGAAAAAAACTATGATTATATAATAAGGACAAATAATATGGATTTTAATATACCTGAAATTATTTCTACAATTAATATATAAATAAATTATGATATTTCGTATATTTTTGCTTTGAGTTATCTAAAATTAATTAAAAGATTTTATATAATTATACAATATAGTATTTGAACAGGATGAAAAATAATTTTGGTACAAAAATAACTGTTTTTACATCATGCTATAATCAAGCAGAGTTTTTAAGAGAATCAATTGAAAGTGTATTAAAACAAACCTATATTAATTTCGAATATTTTATATATGATGATGGGTCAATCGATGAAACATGGAACATAATTAAAGAGTATGCAAAAAAAGATAATAGAATAATAGCTGAAAAATTGCCAAAACAGCCTACATTATCACATATAATAAATAGATGTTTAAATAGATATACAGGTGATATATGGACCTGGTGTCCAGCTGATGATATTTTTGAACCTAATCTTTTAACATGTAAAATTAAATACCAACTAGAAAATCCAAATGCAGTATTATATCATAATTGTTTAATAATTAACAAAGATTCTGTAATAACAGATAAATCTACTGTGACTATTTATAGTCCTGCTGATATTAAAAGATTAGTATGGGAAAAATCTATGATATGGATGACTGGTATTTTTATACCAAGATCAGTATTTGAAATTGTTGGAAATTTTCCTGAACATATACAATTATCAGAAGATTTTTATTGGATGATTAAAGCCACCATACATAATATTGATTTTATTGGTGTTCCTGAATTTTTACATAGAAAAAGAAAAAGCCAAAATCAAACTTCAGTTAAAAGAGCTAATGATATAGAAAAGAATGTACAAATGATGAGGAATGAGTTAAAACAATATAAAACCTCCTTACAAAAAATTCCCAAACAAGTATTCTTTTTTTGGGGAAATGATAAAATGTCATGGATGAGATATATGACTCTTAAATCATTTCGAATGTTTAATCCAGATTGGAAGATGATATTATACTTATCTGGTTGCAATGTTGAAAACAAGCAATGGACTGGGATTGTTGAACAAGATTTTTTCACATTTAATGGTGTTGATTATACTAAAAAAATAGAAGAATTAAATATTGAAATAAGACATTGGGATATATCAGATAATATTCTTATAACTGACAAAGTACTTAAAAATGTGTCATCTTCACATAAAAGTAATTTTTTTAAATGGCATACGTTGTACGCAGAAGGAGGTATTTATTCTGATTTAGATATAATTTATTTTAAATCGATGGATAATTTTTATGATGAATTAATTAATAATAATTATGATACAGCTATATGTGACACAACATATTTGTCAATTGGACTTTTAGCATCTGCAAAGAATAATGATTTTTATAAAGATGTTTTTATATCCTGTTATAATAATTATAATCCAGGTGAATATCAATCAGCTGGAGTTATGAGTATTCATAAAATGTTCGGTCAAGAAATGTTTGGAATAAAAGGATTAACATATGATCTTTTTGAAACAATAAACATTGCAAAAAATAAGTATCCACACCTCAAATTTTACAATATTCCATTTGATTTAGTTTACCCATTAGACTCAAATAAAATTGAATATGCATTTACACATGATATTAAAATCGTTGATTTACCCAAGATTGCAATTGGATACCATTGGTATGCTGGTCATCCAATCGCACAAAAATTTAATGGAATTTTAACACATGACAATTACCAAAATTATAACATAACTTATACAAATATTGCAAAAGAAATTCTTCCTAATAAAATTGTGTATATTTTTTTGGAAACACCATCAATACCTGTTTATTCATCACATATTTTTTATGATAGAATGAATACTCAAATTAAAAATTATCTAATTGATAAAAATAACATAATAAAAACAATAAATATAGATGAATGCCATAAAACAAAGATATTAAACAATTATGTATATTTCATATACCCAACTACTATACATTATCTGCTAAATAAACAAGAGCAATATAATTGGTTGTTAAAACAAAAAACAATCTTTATAATTGGGGAAAATTTAGATTCAAAGTTAAATACATTTATTGGATGGGATGCATATAAAACTGTATGTAACTTTGAATCTGGAATTCTTTATGATTTTATTAAAAAATCATATATTGTCACATATCAAAATGATAAAATCCAAAAAATTGTAAATAATATTCGAAATCAGAAAAATATTTTATTTTTCCCAATAAGTGGATATAATATAAACATGCTCCCATTAAAGAATATATCAGATTTGCAAATGGACATAGATATTCTTTTCTATGCAGGATTAAATTATCCACGCCGAACTCATTTAATGTTGGAAATTCTAAAAAATCTAAGTCATTACAAAATAGTCTATTGTAATAATGTTTTTGATTTAGATAATTTATTAAAACGATCTAAGATAGTATTACATATAAATTCTGTTGATAATTGTTATCACATACCTTATGCGAAAATTATACAACCACTATTATATAACAAAGTTATGCTTATAGAAGATACAGTCGAATTAGAATCATCTAATTTGCGAAAATATTTACACACTTTTAAATATAATAACAAAAAATGTGATGTAATTAATTGTATTACAAATATAATTAAAAATTTTGATGAGGTACAGAAAAACTTAATAGAGATGAATCCAATTGCTTTTATAAAAGAAAATTATAATTATGATGAAAATATAAATAAAATTGTTGAACTATTGAAATGACCATATTACATGTATTTGTAAACTGTGATTACAAGTTTACAAATCGTGACATAATAGTTTAAACAATGTTTACATATACTGTATCTAAAACGATATTTGGTATATAGGGAAATGTTGATGTAATAATTATTTCAGGTATTTGATTAACAAAGTCATTAACTAATGTATGTATTATTAAAGGGTTAACAGTTACACAATCATTTTCTCTGCAAACAATCGAATAAATTACGGATGGAAAATCCTTATGAGCTAACATGAAAAAGACTGTCCCTTTATGAATATAAAAATCTTCTATTTGTTCATTATGATAATGATTTCCGCGTACTGAATGATCCTTTAATGTTATCATATATAGCCTCTTGCTATTCAAAGCTGAAATTTCGACCATATCACCTCTTGATTGGGATAATTTGTTTTTATGATCTACTTTTACCATCTCTTTAGTTTTTAAAAAGATTCTAATTTTTTCTTCCAATTCAATTAGCTTTTCAGGTAAACTGTCTTGTAATACTATTAATTCACCATTGATTGGATTCTTCTTAGAAACACTAATATCGCCTGCAGTTATCGATAAAATAGTTGGCACTCTTCCTTGATATATCAGAAGGCATAAGTTGGAAAGATTAATATTTTGATCATTAACGACATTATATATTCCAATTTTATTGTTTTTTATAAATTCAAATATGGTATTTACTAAAATATCTACACTTAAAAAATTTCTTTCACAATTGCTATTAATATTTACAACTTTATAATCATTAATTATCTTTTCGTAAACTAATGTTACGAGTATATTGTTATAATAAGGTTCACAATCATATCCGAAAATATTTGAAGGTCTAATTATACATAATCTATCATTTGGATAATTATCCTGTAAAAACTTTTCTCCATTCAATTTTGAATTTATAAACATTCTCTGATATTCTGGTAAACTATTAATATCACTATTCTCAAAGCCATTTACCATATATGATGAAATATGCACAAAATATGGTAATGATTTACAGTCCAAAAGCTTTAAAATTTCATGTAAGAAATAATGATTACCTTTTTCATATTCTTCTTCTGATTTTGCCCTATTAACACCACAAAAATTAACAATTATGTCTGATGATAATGCATGTTTTAATAAACCAAGATCTTTGTGATGCAAGCATATTACTTTCTCTTTCTTCTTTAATAAAGAAATATAAAAATGTTTTGCAATAAATCCATTTATCCCTAATAAATAATAAGTCATCCTAATATTTAATAATATTATTATTTATAAAAACAACTTATCATAAAATTCATTGTATTTAATAGTTGTATTATTATTTATAGAGATTACTTTATCATTATTAGCTATAATATAATCCAACAATCTTTCAAATTCAACTGTTAATTTATTAAAATTATATCTATCCTCTAGTTCATGGTCGAATACCTTAAAATAATGTGGTTTTGACGGAACTCTCTCTTTAAATGCCCCAAAATTATTATATATAATTGGTAATCCAGAGTTCATGCTATATGAAAGGGTATAACTGTATGTATCAGCAAAAGTATTAAGATGCATTAAAGCATGTAAATTATATGATTTTATAACATTATAAAATTCTGTTTGTGTATATTCAGGTAATCCTCTTTTAACTGCTAAAACTTTTATAACATAATTTTTGTATTTTAAATTATCATATTTATTTTTTAAGAATTTAACATATTTAGCTCCTTTACATACACTCAATACCTGCATCATTCCTATGTTTATTACATTATTGTTAATTTTAGGTATGTTATAGGTTTGATTGTCGACAATTATATCATTATGACTTACCACTATAAAATTCTTAGTATCAAAGTGTCTTCCATATTTTTCCAAACAAAATTTAGAAGGACAAATTACATGATGTGCTTTTTCAAATAGAGTTTTAACATTAGAGTCAACCTTTATTAGATTATTCAAATAGGAATTGTGTGGCCATGATTTATCTCTTGTAACTGTATTTGATTCACTTTCTAAAAACCAGCAGAAATCATGCACAGAAATTATAAAAGTAGGATCTTTTCCTGTTACAACAGATAGAATATCTCTTACTGAAATATCAGTGAACAACAGCTGTTGAAGAAACAATATATCATCTTGTTTTATATCATATTTAGATAGTAAATCATCTTTCGTCTTAACAAAAATAAAAAACATCGAGGTGTAGTGATTTATAATATCATTTAAGTATTTACTGGATCCTCCACCACCTATATTACTAACTATATACACTTTCTTCTTGTATAATTCCTTTTTTTCTACTAATTTTTCAAGCTTTTCTTTTTCATCTTTTTCAAGCTTTTCTTTTTCAAGTTTTTCTTTTTCTTTTTCAAGCTTTTCTTTTTCAAGTTTTTCTTTTTCAAGTTTTTCTTTTTCTTTTTCAAGCTTTTCTTTTTCAAGTTTTTCTTTTTCAAGTTTTTCTTTTTCAAGCTTTTCTTTTATTATACGAACTCTTTCATTTTGTTCCTTTTCTTTTGCTAATTTTTCATTCTCTTTCTCTAGTTTTTCGTTTTCCAACTGTTTCTCTTTTTCTAGTTTCTCTAATTTTTCATTTTCTAACCTTTTCAGCTCTGTTTTCTCTTTTTCTAATCTTTCATTTTCTAACCTTTTCAGCTCTGTTTTTTCTTTTTCTAATCTTTCATTTTCTAACCTTTTTAGCTCTTTTTTCTCTTTTTCTAATCTTTCTTTCTCTAACCTTTCATTTTCAACCCTTTCTTTCTCCTTCTTTTCTTTTTCTAACCTTTCTTTCTCTTTCTTTTCTCTTTGTTTTTTCTCTTTTTCTAATTTTTCCTTTTCTAATTTCTCTTTTTCTAGTCTTTCCTCTTCTTCGATATTATAATTACTTGGATAGTGGGTTAATATTATATGTTGCTTATTCAATGTTAAAACTAATTGTCCTTCTGGCATTGTAAATTTTCCATTATTTTCTTCTTGCCATGCAGTATGTTTGTTATTTATTAAGAAGAACATTAATTTATTTTCTTTATGTAAAGACCCTTCACCAACAATGCTTTTAATATCACACTTATGTAGTTCTAATTTTTTATTGTCTAATAATAAATTCTTAAAAATGTTTGTAACATCTTTCGATCTTCTTCTAGTCGATCCATATTTAATCTGAACTATAGTTAAAATGTTTTTTATATTCATTATACTATAATTTAAGTCATATAATTAATATAAAATATTACCTAAATAATGAACAAATAAATCAATATAATAGATCAAAGCAAAAGAAATGAATCAAATCAAATTTATATTTTAAGAAAATCTTACATATTCAACAATCTCTTCCATCACCTTGCAATCATAATAATTATATAGTATAATCTCCTTAGCTAGATCCTCTAAATTCGTTGGCTGCATCGGATCAAATGCTTTAGCAATTACTTTATCATCAAGTCTACCAATATTATTACAATTTAAATCATTTAAATACCATGCAGCAACCATAGCATCGGCACCATTTAAGTTTTCTTCCCATGTATCCTTTATCTTACCTAGATTGTATAATGCTTTTGCAACCGTCTTTAAACCATATCCAAATGCTCCAGGAATACCAACTTTTGCTGTTTTAAATATTTGGTATAGATCGATAAAGTGCATCTTATCTATGAAAGAAGAGATTGTCTCTTTCTTACAAACTATCGTTAAACCATATTCCTTTTTAACACGCTTTAATTGAACAACTTCTGCTGGACTCCAATGATATATTGGAATCTTTGTTTTATTATTTACTTTACTTAAAGCTGCATCTAAGTCATTTAACCATTCAACAATCACTTTCTTTTCATTATCTGGATTTATCGTCTTTATTAAATAATTAAAATATTCATCTTTCTTTAACTTATTGTTGCGAATAAGACATCCAATCATATATATAATGTTAGATTGACCTTGTTTATCTGGATTATCATCTTCATTTCTAATGCCAGGAGATGTGTCAAACAACTCTGCTCCAATACTCTCATTTAGATCTGTAACAGTTTCAAAATCTACATAACATTCAATTTCGGGTACATTTTCCTCTGCTAATTGTAAAAGCTCTTTAGCCGTACTTATACCAATAATTTTATTCTGTTTATTTGCAGAGAGAATATTATTAACACATTCTTTTTCGCTGATTTTATAGGTATGTAAATCTTCTTCATCAATATCACTCCATTTTAATATACCATCCACAACCATATTATTTCTTTTTTCTGGTCCAATGTTTAAAATTTCTGTGATTTCTTCAGATTCTTTAGAGATTCTTTTTTTCAGATTATGCCATGGATAATCATTCTTATTTTTCATATTTGGGTAGAGCTCGATAGGTTTAGAGACTAAAGATGTAGAAGCTTTTCTTTTCTCCCTTCTTATCGCAGATTTTCCTTTACTATCCTTTTCTATATCTATATCCTTCTCTATCTCTATTTCTCCTTTTAAAGACCAATTCATACCATCCTCTTTAAGTCTTGTTATCCAGTTAATTCCGTCTTCGATAAGTGATGTGACAAAAGAATCTTTATCATTAAGAGATATTTTTCCAAGACTCTTACTAAATCCATCTCTTTTATAAGATAAACCTTTCGATGTCCAACTAGATTTTCTACCAATTATATATCCATAACTAGTCTTAACGTTAATGGGTAAACAATCCGTTAAAAATCCAACATAGCTCTTATATAACTTTTGTTTAGGTTCATTCAGCATATGAACACCATCAGCACATAAACGTAATGATGCAAATCTAGTTAATACTACATAGTATTTATATTCTTTTTGCGCCTTTTCTGCTTTCTCTTTTCGTGCATATTTAGCATTATCTTCTTTATTGTCAATCCATTTACGCTTTTTAGGATTATTATCAGCAGTATCAGCAGTATCAGCAATATCAGCAGCATTAGCTGTATCATTAGAATTCGTGATATTGCTATTAAATAAATTTTCAAGATAGTCTTCACGTACTAAAAGATCTGCTTTGCCCCATCTATTCGTTTTTTCATTAACAAGGATTGCATCTGCAATAATGGGAGTACAATCTTGAATAGCTTTTAACGTCATTGCATATTTTGCGTAACTTTTATTAATAGTTGATTCTTGTATTTCAACATTAGTATCAGTATTTGTTGTTGGTTTAATTTTGTCATACCAATTAAGTGCAATATTAACGACGTTTATATTTGTATTACTGTTAAAATATTTAAGTATTTCATTATGAAAGAGTTTAGTCTGTTTGGATGCGAATTTAGCTAAGTCATATTTTTTAATTGGATCCTTTTCTAACCCTATTGAGTCTAAGTATGAGTATCTATCCAACCAGTCAAGAATAGGATCATTAGTTATCCAATTCCTAATTTGTTTTGGATTAACTGCATTTTGCCAGAAATATCGTTTTTCCTTGGTTAATCTGTGTTTATTCTGCTGTAGAATAGGTAAGACTCTTTGAAACCATCCTTTATCTCTTTTAACTAAGGTATCCCATGATTTAAGTAATTTTCCATCTTCTTCTCTGCTATATTCATTTTCACTGTAAAGGACATATTCTAAATCCCAAACTTCTAGTTGTATTTGCATCTGTACCCAATAATCCATCGGTACTTTATAATTTATCTGACGAGTAAATGGACATTTAATTTCGATTAAACAAGGAATATTATCTTCTATTTCAAATGCACCTAATTGTAATGCAGCTTCTTTCGAGAGTATACAGATTCCATCAGGACTTGCACCTAACCAATTATGGTAATCGTGAACAGCTAATCCAAGTTCATAAATCTTAGAATTTAATCGTTCTTCTAAAGATTTTCTAGCAATACTTTCGAATTGTGTACCAAAAGTTGTGGCAGCACTATCATTATTAATACGATTGTTATAATCAAGAATATTTAATGTTTTTAATTCATTATCGGTGACATAGGGTCCATAAGAACTGCATTCTAGCAGACCTGCAGCTTTAGAAGCGGTAACTAGTGTTTCTCTTTTTTCATACCATTCAGATGTATGTTGTTGTATTTGAAATTTTGTAAAATATGGTTCTAAAATGCTATTATGCATTTTTATCTAAGTAATTATAGACTCTTCAAAAATATTTCTAATTTAAAATCAATTTTTAAGTTAAGATTTCAATGAATTAAGTTATTTCAACATTATTTAAAATATAATAAAAATATATAATGAAAATTACAAATAAAAAGATTCTTATATTCGGTGGTACTGGTTCACTTGGTCATGAACTAGTTTCTAGATATATTAGCGAAAATCAAATTTACAACTATTCTAGAGATGAATCGAAACATTGGGCAATGAAATTACAATATAACAATAACAAAAATCTTTCATTTGTAATTGGAGATATTAGAGATTCTAATCGAGTCAATAGCACTATCCTTCAAATAAAACCACAAATAATTATTATCGCTGCAGCCTTAAAACACATAGATATATGTGAACTCTCAACACATGAATGTATTAACACAAACTTGTTAGGAACAAAGAATGTATTAGATTGCATCTCAAATAACAAAGATAGATTACAGAATACTCTTGAGACTGTGTGCTTTATTAGTACGGATAAAGCATGCAGTCCAGTCAATATTTATGGTATGTGTAAAGCAGCATCTGAAGTATTAATGATTGAAAAAGCATTTTATGACAAAGAATTTAAATTCGTAACTGTAAGATATGGTAATGTTTTAAATTCTCGCGGTAGTATTATTCCAATCCTGCATGAGATTGGTAAGAATCCTGATTTAAAAGAATTCAAATTAACACATCCAGAAATGACACGTTTTGTAATGACTCTTTCACAGAGTGTTGATTTAGTTGAACATGCAATATTATATGGTGAATCAGGTGATATTTTAATTCCAAAACTAGTTTCAATGAATGTTAAAGATCTTTTAGAAATATTTTCAGAAATTTATAAAAAACCAATAATTACTACAGGGTTAAGACCAGGCGAAAAAATGCTGGAATCATTAATAAATGAAACTCAATCAATCAGATTAATAATCGATTCAGATGGATATACACATATTAAACCACATTATTACATTGATAGTCAAAATGTATTCGATACAATTCCAAAAAATTATAACAGTACCCTTAACCCTTTAAATAAAGAAAGTCTATATAAATATATGAATGATTTAAGATTATTAGAACATTATTAAATAGTCTTTTTAATAGCCTTTAAAAAGTTAAGGAAACATTTATGACTCGATCATTTACTATTAATAATTATATTTAATAATAAATAAAGAGATGCATAATGCTAAAAAACAATTATTAAATAATCTAAGACATAATACCTATTGTCGTATTGGTGTCTCAAAATTAAGTGGTGTCGGAGTTATCGCCATTAAAGATATACCCGCGAATGTTGATCCTTTTGTTACAGTCTATAAATTAGATACACAATCAATCGGCTTATCTAGCAGTGAAGTTGAATCTTTGGATCCAGGAGTTTCAACACTAATTAAAGATTTTTTTATGAAGGATGAAAATGATTTGTATCCTGTCTTTTACAATGGGTTAAATGCAATGGATATTGCATACTACTTAAATCATCAAGATAATGGTTCTGAAAACGTTTCTATGGTCTTAAATAGCCTTTTTGAAAATAGCCCTTTTGAAAAAAACCCTAGGGAAAAAAATAGCCTTTTTGAAAAAAACCCTAGGGGGAAAAATAGTAAACAAGATATTAACGAATATTATACGTTTAAAACGATAAAACCAATTAAAGCTGGAGAAGAATTAACTATTAATTACTATCAACACTCAAAAAACTTAAATGATACACAAAAAATTAAAAAACAATTTAATTTAGAATCATAAAAGGTTAGTACTATTATTAATTTTTTGATTCTTATTTTTCATTATCTATCTTTAAAAAAAAAATAATTTATAGGATTTTTAAAAAAATGACTCTACGCAGAAATTTGAATATAAAAATATTATACAACTTTATACATATAATAGAATTATTTGATATTATTGATAGTAATTTATCAAGTAATTATAGATTATAACAGTAATGACTTATTCCCTAAAGTTTAAGACGGTGCAGAGCAGCATTATAAAATCATTGGTCGAAGCATTAAAACAAATATTAGTTGAAACTACTATTGAATGCACACCAGATGGTATACGTATAGTTTCGATGGATGAAAGTCATACAACATTAGTAAGACTATCACTTGAGGCTAAAAAATTCGAAGATTATTATTGCCCAGTTCCGATAACGATCGGTGTCGATGTAACTCAACTTTTTTCACTTTTAAAGACGATGACACAGAGCGAAATTCTTACATTCTATATTCGTGAAAGCAATGATAATGAACTTGGTATCGTCATTGAAAATCCTGAAAAAGGTGAGGTTAGTTGCTATCAGCTTAAGCTTTTAGAACTTAATCCGGATGCATATGTCATTCCAAAGCAAGAATACCATTTCATTACGAATATATCATCGAATGATTTTCAGAAGATTTGCAGGAATATGAAGAATCTCGGTGCAGAACGCATGGATATTAAACACCATAAAGAACAATTGATTTTTAGATGTGAAGGAGAATATGCAACACAAGAGACTATTAGAACTCCTGGAGCTAATAACAGTAATTTACAGTTTATAAAGCAGAAAGAAGGTGAAATGTATGCTGGTACATTTATGTTAGAAAAGTTAATGGATTTTACAAAATGCACCAGTCTAGGCAGCACCGTAACGATTTTAATGCAGAATGATCTTCCATTAATCTTTATCTATCCTGTCGGAAATCTTGGTGATATTACATTATGTTTAGCACCATTAGAGGATGCATAATAATCCCTTTTTTGAAACTGAAGAGACTATAAGCTCCTAAAGTACTAAAGAGACCTTTAGTATCTTTAGTCTCTTTAGTTTTGACTTTCTTCGGTCGATAGACTAGGGTTTGTCAAACTAAAGAGGCTCTCTCAGGGGTTGTCCCTGGGAGAAAAACTCTCTCTAAAGTCTTTTTTGAAAGGGTGTTACAGACTAGGAAAACTCTATCTTAGAGCTTTTAAAAATAGCCGTTCAGCTTGCTGCTTTCCCGGATACTGCATCTCTCCTGCTTTTTAAATATTTTTTATATTTATATTCTCTTTGTTACTCCTCAAAATAAAAAATGAAATGTGATTAAATTATCGATTAATAACATTTATAAATATTATACTATTATTATCATAATTTTATATGAATCATACCAATAACGAAAATGATATTAGCAATAACGAAAATGATATTAGCAATAACGAAAACATTAATGTTACTATAATTAATGATAATGATAATGATAATAATGATAATGATAACGATATTAGCAATGATAATGATGATAATAAGACGAAAGAATTAGATTCACGGTTATTTACAGATAAATATTACCCAAAGTCATTAAAAGATTTAGATTATAATTTTGAACTTAATCGAGACTTAATTAATCTTGCAAAAATCAAGGACTTACCACATCTTATGTTTTGTGGTATTCCTGGATCTGGCAAGAAGACACGCGCCTTATTATTTTTAAGGGAGAAGTTTGGGCCCTCAGTCATGCGAGTTAAAAAGAAAGAAGTCAGTTTTAAATATTCAAATAAAGTTATCGATATTCAACTCTTATATAGCAATTATCACTATCAAATAGATCCAAGCATACATGGTGTCTATGATCGTGGCATTATTCAAGACTTAGTTAAGAAGATTATGCAATTGCAACTAGGCATTACCGATATGAGTCATGGTTCACATAAAGTTATAGTAGTTGAAAATGCTGATAAATTAACACAAGAAGCGCAACAGAGTTTGCGTAGAACATTAGAATTATATGTAAAAAGCTGTCGATTTATATTCTTAGTTGGTAATGAAGGAAATATGATTGAACCACTGCAGAGTAGATGTTTAAAATTAAGAGTACCTGCCCCAACTTTAACTGATATTCGTGGAATCTTAGAAAATATTGCAGATTCAGAAAATATTAATATATCTGGAAAAAGCCTTGATTATCTAATTAAATATAGTGATAAAAACTTAAACACCTTAATAAACCAACTTCAAATCCTAAATCTTAAATTACCTGAAAAATTAGCTAATCCAAATGGTATATCCATCGAAGAAATTTCAGATATTCATGCACACATTAAAATAATGATTGACAAAATTTTTACTGGAACGAGTATAAGCATTTTAACAGAAGCAAGACAATATATTTATGATTTACTCGTAAATTGCGTCTGTCCCACCGAAATCGTCAAATTAATCTTCGAAGAAATACTAACTCGTATACCAGATTCCGGTTTTAAATACAAATACGAAATTATTAAGATTGCAAAAAAATATGATCATACTATTCGGTTAGGATCTAAACCAATTTATCATATTGAAGCCATGGTCGTACATTTATTTAACACAATTAAAACTATCCAGAAAAAAATTAATTCAAATACAACAAATAATTCAAACACTGTAAATAGTGCAAATGCAAATTCAAATACAGATACAACTTCTTCTACTTCTACTTCTACTTCTAGCAACAATACTGCCACAAACTCTACCAATAATGAGTTAAAAGAAAGTGCGAATACTATGCCCAACCAGAAGAAACGTGGTCCTAAACTTAAAGTAATCGAACCGAAACCACAAATAACAGCAAAGCAAGGAGAAAAGATTAAAATAAAAGTTCAACCAAGAGTTATCCTTTAAATTAAAAAGTACGCGATAATTATTAATAATAATTAATCTAATTATTATGAATATAAGAGAGTTTGCATATTTTAAGATAAATGAATAAACCTATTCTTAAAATACCAATTAGACATGCAATATATAAAGACAAACACACAGTTAAAGATAACGACAAAAACAAAGAAAATGAAAATAACAAAATAGAAACCAAAACAGACTTTGAAACCCCAACAGAATTAGTGATTACATCAAATAATAATGTTATAAATAAAAGCACTAA
>Ga0075163_10002934_pt1 | contig 22982 bp, 13 predicted proteins | sample JI1023141ADNA_FD_71478 | JGI IMG/M metagenome (GOLD analysis project Ga0075163, IMG submission 71478) | Wastewater effluent complex algal communities from Wisconsin, to seasonally profile nutrient transformation and Carbon sequestration -... | ecosystem: Engineered > WWTP > Effluent > Algae... | reverse complement strand
TAGAGAACAGTCCCTTCTGCATGCCAACTCTCTGAAGCTCGTGCTGACGGCCGCTTTGTCGTTTGCCGTTTTGGGTAAACGGAATATCGAGCAAAGCCTCGAACGCCGCCTCTTCAACCGGGGTCGCCTGCGCACGGTAGACATGCGTCACGCGATCCCGGAAGTCACCTTCGACCTGACTGCGAATGTCCTTCTTGAAGCGCCGAATGACCAAGCCCTTGTCGCGGAAGTCTTCCGGTGTGTAGTCATCGGGATCACTGATGGCGGTGGGATCGAGCAGACTCATCAGGGAGGCGAATGATCGCGCGGATCCATCATGCGGCGTGGCCGACAGAAGGATCAAGGAGTCCGATCGTGTAGACAGGAGTCGTGCCAACCGAGCGCGACGGGAGAGACCGCTTTCCTGTGCACGTGCGGCGACGTTGTGGCACTCATCAATGATGATGATGTCCCACCACGCATTCTCCAGATAATTGCGATACTCAAGATTGGTCTTCAATGTATCGATCGAAATGATCGTCCGATCATAGAAGTTGAATGGGTTGTGGTTGGTCGGGATACGATTGCGCACCGCAGCCAAACCGGTGGAATCCAGACGGACCAGAGGAATTGAGAAGCGGCTCCAGAACTCCTTCTGAAACTGGGTAAGCATGCTTTTCAGCGTGATCACAAGGATTCGACTACCGCGGCCGCGTTGAATCAGTTCTGTTGTGAGAATCCCGGCTTCCAACGTCTTGCCGAGGCCCGTTGCGTCGGCAATCAGAATTCGCTGACGCGGCTGCCTCAACGCCTGCAATGTGGGATCCAACTGATAGGGCACGAGATTCATGACCGCGCGGTTGCCCATTCGGATGCAGTCGTCGTTGGGCAGATTCCGCCGAAGTACGCTCTCTATATAGAGAATTGATGCATTGAAGTGACTGGATTCGTCACGCACCAACCGCGTCGCTGCCGGATCCAGAACCTCTACTCGATCCTCCAGGCGAGTCAGAAATTGCGCAGATCGTCCGCGCACCAGATCCGAGACCCCATCGCACACAAGCAGTTCGCCGCCATCGCTGGAAGGATCCACGCGACGTATGAGCCATTCTTCATCGCGAATCAGTACCCGCGCTCCGGGTGCGACCATGTCTTGCACTTCAGCTCCCTCTGTGGCGGTCAGTCCAACGCACGCTGCAAAAAGCATACCGCTTGGACGAACGAATCAACATTCGAACGGGATTCGTCAAATCTCAGTGACCATCGCTCCGTTCACTGAGAATGCGGCGGTCATCCGTACCCTTCGCAGTCCCTGCAACAACGGCAGCCAAAATTGACACTCCCTTGCGCGTAGCACTGGGTGGTCCCTTGGAAGCAACGATTGACCAATACCATCATTCCTTCGTTCGTTCGTTCTCGCCCTCCAGAACCCCTTCTGAAACGTAGGCAAGAAGATCCCCGGGTTGCCTTCCGAAATATCGACATAGCTTGTCGATGATGTCCGTCCCGATGTTCGCGCCTGGTTGATTGGCGATCTTCGAGAGTGTTGCTCGGTGGATTCCTGTCGCCTCCGCGATCTCCGACAAGGAGACAACGCGGCGTTCTGCGAACGCCTTATCGGCAATCAACTCAGTCAAACGGAACCTAATCATATGAATGAAACCTGAATAGCGTCGTCTATAAACGTCATCCGTTGTTGACAAGCGACTTATATCGCTTATTATCGACTACACCTGTCGAGCACAAGCGACAGACGTCGAGCAACCACAACGGAGACGCGAAATGCAAACTTACCTCACGACCGACGAACTTGCCACCAAAATTCACTACGACCCGCGCACGATTCGCACGCGGTTGAAAGATGCAGTGCTGCTGGAAGGCGTGCACTACATCCGCCCATTCGGTGGCCGCAAGTTGCTTTTCATTTGGGAGACGATCCAGCGCGATATCGGCACGTTCTCATCCCGCCGTGCACCCGGGCCGACCATTCCCATGGCCAACGGGGGATTGGCACATGGCTAAGGTCTGCGTCCGGCACGAAACCGGAACGCTCTATCTGGACTTCTTCTATCGGGGTGTGCGCTGTCGAGAGCAGACCGCCCTGCCAGATACGGCGGTGAATCGGAAGACAGTCCAGGCGTTCTTGAATCGTGTACAGAAGGAAATGCGGCAAGGGTCGTTTGACTACGCCGCAACGTTCCCGAGCAGCGTGCGAGCGGAACGATTCGCTCGATCCTCTGAGACACCGACGACCCAATCGGGGACTGAAAGCTCGGCGTCTGTGGAACTTTCCATAGCAACGCCCGATTTCGCCGACTTCTCAGTGACCTGGCGCACCGAGATGGCTCCGCAATGGCGGCGGCTGCATCGGCTGGGCGTGGATGCCATCTTCGACAAGCATTTGTTGCCCACCTTCGGTGCCCTTCCGGTGGGTGAGGTCAAAAAAGTCGACGTGCTCACCTTCCGGTCGGAGCTTTCCAAGATGCCGGGGCGTGGTGGCAAGAAGATGTCGGCGGCACGGATCAACAAGATCATGTGCATGCTGCGTCAGATGCTCAACGAAGCGGCGGAGCGGTTCGAGTTTGCGCCGGCCTTCCGTGGCATCAAGCCGCTGAAGATGCGCCGTGCGGAGGTGCAGCCCTTTTCGCTGGAGGAGGTCGAACTGATCCGCGCCAAGATTCGCGCGGACTATCGCAACTACGTCACCACGCGCTTCTTCACCGGCATGCGCACCGGAGAGATCAATGGTCTCAAGTGGAAGTACGTCGATCGTGAGCGCGGGCTCATCCTCGTACGCGAGACGCTGGTCGGTGGCGAATCGGAAGAGAACGCAAAGAACGAGCAGTCCCTCCGCGATATCCCGATGCTGCCAATTGTTCGGGAAGCGATCGAGGATCAGTGGCGGTGCCGGGATCCGGACAACCCGTTTGTCTTCGTAGGGCCCAACGGCAGTCCGATTGATGCCCACAACTTCGCGAACCGGGTCTGGTATCCACTGCTCCGCTACCTGGAGTTGGAAAAGCGCCGTCCATACCAAACGCGCCACACCACCGCCACGCTCATGCTCGCGTCTGGCGAGAATCCCGAATGGATCGCGCGGATCATGGGTCACGCCAACACGCAGATGTTGTTCACGGTCTACTCGCGTTTCGTGCCCAACCTGACCCGCTCGGATGGGCTGGCAATTACAGGCCTGATCAACAGTCGGGACGAGCCCCCTGTGCCGGCGTCCAAGGCAACCTTTACGTCCGCGGACATCGAATCGATGGACGCGAAGACCTTGCGCAAGGTCCTCAAACAGATCGCCCTTGAAACTGAATCCGTCAACAGGAATGACACTCATGGACACCCTTAATCCCAGCGTGGAAACCAGCAACGTCTGCGTCGTCATCGATAATCACGAACCCACTTGGCGTGAAGATGTCGCGCCCTATCGGCTGAACGTTTTGACGCGCGACGCAATCCGCAGGGCCGCAACTTGGCTCCCTCCTGCAGCTGAAGAGGTTCCGCAGATCAGGAAAGCGTACGTCACGCTGTTGGCCGCAGCATTCGACGAGGATTTTCAGTGGGTCACGGCCAATATCCTTGATTCGCAAGACATGATCGTATTCGAGTTGATTCCCGACGTGTTTGGCGCCGACAAGACCATTGTCGAGCGGCTGCGAAAGGTAGCCGGGCGTGTGGAAGCAAGCCCGTTGTTTGATTTCCTGTCTGATGTGTTTTCCTTGCGGATCGTCTACCGGCACTTCTGGAAGTGCCCGGCCTCACAGTCGCATCACCATGCATATCTCGGCGGCCTCGCGATCCATTCCATCGAGATGGCGGAGCGTGTGGCGGATACACCGGGACTGAATACGACGGATCGTGATATCGGGATCGTCTTCGCGTTATTGCACGACATCGGAAAGCTGTGGTGCTACGGAGAGATCGCATCGACTCCGTACGAAATGCTTGGCCACGAACTGACCGGACTGATCAAGCTCAACGATGCACTGAATGTTCTGGACGGCAAATGGCCGGATGCTGCGGTCGCACTTCGTTCACTGCTGTCCGGCCAGTGGAAATCCAGGGGCGCCAAACCTCTTCTCGCTGTGGCAAAAATCGTCCAGGCCTACGACCAATCGAGTGCGGAACTGGATCTGCGCAATCGCAATGGACACCGTCATCAGCCGTGGAATGCGAAGCCCTACAAGAACAACGACCCGGAGCCTGACGACTACCTGTAACAAGAAGCAATCGCCAAGCCAGTGGCTAAGGAATGATCGGTGCGCGCTTAGCCCAAGCCGCGGGCTTCAAAACCGGTGTACTTCGCAGATACTTCCACACAACGAGAATGCCCCTTTAGAAACTGATGGGCGGAAAACATGAAATCCAACTCGGTTTCGCCGGACATATTCTGCAATCCATCTCTCCGAAGCCGATCATCGATCCTCATCCCTGTCTTTTGTCAGCACTGGTAACAAAGCTATCAGGGGCGAGAGATCTGCGCGGCGCATTACACTCCCAAGGTTTGCCCCTGGCTGACTGAGTCCGTACGCAACGGACAAACGGTCAAAATTAGAACCAAACTTCCCGACGATGTTACTCGGCCTAACGAGATCCGATAGCTGAAAATTGATGCCGAACCTGACAGCTTCACTTTGAATGAGTTCGAAGCGATTTCGCAGGCAGCCAATTCGACTCCCTCCCCCGCAGATAAAAAGTCTTACCGTAGCACCAGCCCTAAATGCAGGAGAAGTGATATACGCTTGTTTTGCGCTTTTCCTACAGTCATGAAATATGGTTGCAACGCTACTCAGATAGGTCTCGCGCCGAGCTGCGATTCCGTTGACACTTACCCGAAGCTTTTTGGCTACCTCAGCGTCTGTCATCGACGAATCCTCATCATCCCATTGACGCCTGCCACCTTCTCCCCCAGCTAATGCCGCTATCAGATAATGTGCACCCAGCTTCTCAACAGAAGCCGCAAAGATCGGAATTCGCATCTCGTCCTCGTGGCTAAACACGTTAAAAAATGCCACATCTAAGGTACCAGCACCTATATCGACCAGAGCATGTAAGTCATCCTGCCTCTCCGTCGATCTGAGGTAGGAGAACAGTTGGCAGGAAAATTCGGGAAACACATCTACGCCCGGTTGTTCGGTTGCTTGCGCCTTTGCGATCGCACTAGACGCTGCTGACCTCGATACGTTCTTGCGTGAGCTTGCCAAAAGCCTCGCGGCGCGCGCAATCGACTTGAAGAGATTAGATGTCTCGTTGTCATCCCAAGATTCAGTGGGGAGCCCAAGATGCAACTGCCATCGGATCTGGTCATCGCTGCAGGAACGCGAAACTCGAAGCCACTTGTTTGCATACTGCAATGCCAACGCGACGAAGATGACTGCGTCCTCCATGTCCGAGGACGTCGGCAGGCCTTTGGAAGACAGCAATCGCAATTTAATGCCATCACATACGATCCAAACGGGCGAAACACTGGTTCCGAGAACACACTTACCGTCGGGATGCTCACTGAACGAAGAAGCAAGGAGATACGGATCGTCTCCTTTCACAGCCAGTGACCAATCTACCGCGTGATGATTCCCAGCCCAACGCACCACAGCTTTGGTATAGGCGGTACCGAAGTCGAGTCCAAGAATGGCGAGCTTCCCACGGTCCTCAGAAAGGACTGGATTCATGTGCCAATCACCAATAGCTCGAGATTGAGCACCTCGAATCTTCAGTTTACGGACATCCGAGGAAATATCGCGCAGCCGTTCGAGGGCAGGTTTTTTCCTGTCTACGCTATGTACTGCACTTGACTCGCTTTCTCCATTTACGCCAAAACTCGGCGCAGAGTCCGGTTGATCGTTCTGAATCAATCGTCGCGAATTGCCAGGCTTGGACAATTGCTCGAGCGGATTTCGCTGCGAAGGCGGTCTCTCTGACTTACCTAAGGCCCCATTGACCTGTCGTGACGTACTGCTTGCACAGCCCGGCTTCGCCTTGACTACCGTGACGTCCGCCCCACCTTTTCTCCAGCTACGCAAAGTCTGCCCAAAGTTGCGAATCTGTTGTCCTGGTGAACAAGGCTTCCTAATGTCGTCCAGCGTTTCTTCAGTATCTTGTTCCTTCGATGCCTTCCACTTGGCTTGAAAATCAGCCAAGAGATCGCCGAAACTTGTTCCCGGTTTTCTAGTCACGGCAGCACCTTCACGAAGCCGCAAACAACACCATTTCTAGCCGCTGAAAGCTGTTCACGCCGATCGAGGCTTGCGGTGACTACTTCAAAATGCTCTTGCAGTTTCTTGATTTTTCCTTTGGTCATCGCACGATACCTCGCTCTTCTATCCTCAGCCACTTTAAAAATGGATTGTTGCAACGTATCCATTCGACGCTGGTGCGCACGTGCAATGCTTTGACGCTGCATACCAATTCGGTCCGAATTTTCGGCCTCATAGCTGGTGCGCGCCTCTCTGAACTGGCGGACTAGTTGAATCTTGGCTTGCTCTAAACGATCAGCGGCGCCAGCTCTGTCAGTCAGTTGCGTGGGCGCAACAATCCAGTCTTCTGCTTCTGTTCGCAGAACGTTGAGTAAATCGAAGGCCAACTCGCCATGGATCACTTCCTTGCCGTCCAGAGGGACGAAAGCGGCTCGAATCGTTTCTTCGCGCTTGGCTCCATTGAAACTCCATACCTCCGCAGCAAATGCGTAGGTACCAGTTGGCACAGAAAGCCCCACTCGCGACGCCTCAACTTCAGCCGATACGACCAAGTCTTCGTGACTGAGGCGCCGATCATGATCGGCGATCATTCGTACCAACACGTGATTCTGATTGATTAGCTCTGAGCTTCTTGGAAGCACACCATGGTTGACGTGGTTGCGAATCACCACCTCTACTTCGCCACCACTTTCTAGTTTCGACCTTGACAAATTCTTTGCCTCGCGAAACACGTTCAGATCTGCAGTCGTACTAGGTGGAAGTTTTATGATTCCGCTTTGGCCACCTGGAGCCATTCGCATCACGTACCCAGGCGCATGCTCTTCTAGGTATTCATGAATATGCCGCTGTAGATCTGTGTCGGTTATTCGACGGTTCGTGTTGCGAGCATGTGAAACTTTGTTGCGAACGAATTCTCCAAGACCAATGAAGTCCGCCTCATGCTCTTGAATCTCGGCTAGGTTGCGTCGATTGTTCTCCATTGCTACACGGGTCTGGTCAATCCGCTGTTCCTGCTGTTCTGCTGTTAGGTTCGCGCTTAACAGATCGCGTGTTAACAGGCTGATCCCATCTCCGATCACTTCTTCGGTGCAACCTAATGCATCTTCGAATATCCGCAGCTTCTCAAACAACTTGGTGAGAATCCGATCGTCTATCGTATCTTTGTAAACTAGGTTGGCAATCGAGATCGCCTGGGCAACTTGCCCAATACGATCTATGCGGCCAATGCGTTGTTCCACCCGCATTGGATTCCATGGCAAGTCGTAGTTGACAAGAAAACGCATGAACTGCAAATCCACACCTTCGGCCGCAACCTCTGAAGCCAACAGAACTTTGTAGCGATTCGATTCACGAAATTCGTCTATACGTGCTTGCTTATCGTCACCGCCTTTGACCACAAGCGCGGAGATTCCTGCTTCTTCAAGTCGATCCCTTAGATAGTCCAAGGTATCCCGGAAATAGCTGAAGACGATCGCCTTGTCCTTGGGAGCATCAGCAAGAAACATCAGTAGCAATGACTCAAGCTTGTTGTACTTGGAGTCGTGCGCCCGCAACGCTTCAACATCCACGTGACCTTTCAATTCTTGAGCGACGAACTTGGACGCGGACTGATCCGTGACACCTGATTCTTCGCCAAAAGCGTCGAATGCAAACTCATCGGACTCCCGAACCGCTGGCGCGCGTTTGGCAACTAGCCAGCGGTGCGCGGCCGCAAACATTGAACTGGACATTTGACGCTGCGGCGTTGCCAGAAGGAAACCCTGCACACCGTTATTCGCGAGCGAATACTTAATTACTGCCTCGGTCACACGCTCGTAGAACTCTTGCTCTTCACTGCTCATCTCAACTGAGTAGTTCTTGACCTTGCGCTCAACGCGATTTTCAAGAACTTCGCGTTTACGCGAACGAACAACGATTTGGCCCAGCAAATTTATGCGATCCAGACGATGGTTCATGGCCGCTCTTTCTTCTGGCGGGATCTCCTCGCTGTCTTGCTTCCCATTCAAATCATCTCGGACCAACTTGAGGCTTGCACTGCTTTCGAACATCCAATGTTCGGCTGCTTCGTCCAGCGCCGCCCGCACCATGCCAACGGTTGCGCTTGAGCGTTTAAGGTCGTTGGCCAAGCGAACCAATGGTCGATTTGCACTAAGAAGGCTTTCGAACTCGCCCTCGTAGCGGAACTGATCCGGATCTACCAGGGAAACCAGGTTGAACAAGTCACGGCTGCGATTGTTGACTGGCGTAGCCGACAACAGCACAAAGTAGTCCGCAATCGGGCGCAAGAGCTGCCCAAGCTTGGCTGATGAAGTCTCATGGTTACGTAAATAGTGCGCCTCATCTATGACAACAAGATCGAATAGCGTCTGATCGGCGGCGTCATCAAGAAACCGTGCCAGGCGAGCGGCTGCCGACTTCGACTGCGAATCGTCGTCGGTCGCATCCGTCGGCGGACGAATTCCCTGGAGACTACATATGATTGCTGGAATTTTGTGCGCTGCCTCACCCTGCTCGAGGTGATTCAGCAACTCAACTGCCGACATAGTCCGGGCTGACGTGCCAAAGCGGCGAAACAACTCCTGCTTCCATTTCTCGGTGAGTACAGCCGGGCAAATTACAAGCATGCGTGTCGCGTTCGTCCGAAACCGCAACTCAGTCCAGATCAAGCCTGCCTCAATGGTTTTTCCGAGGCCAACCTCATCTGCAATCAAAACGCCCTTTGAGGGAGAATCAAGAAGTGCCAGCAAAGGCTTGAACTGATGCGGCATGAACTCTGTATCTGTTGTTTCCAAGCTGTAGATCATCTCTGACAGTTGGCCCGCCAACTGCACGGACGTTATCCGCTTGCGCATGTGAGACGCGCGTGCAAACTGGCCATTTAGTACCTGATCACGCTCATCAAGCACAATTTCTGCCGGCTCCAGATCCTCAGCCAACTCAAAGTTGGGCTGCTGCCCTGGAAATCTGACATGAACCATCAATCCGTAGCCATCATCTCGAGTCCGGCCTGTGCACTCTCCCACCTGGCCGGCGTCGTGGCGCGACCTGACCCGCGTACCAGCCTGGGTTAGGCTTTTCTCAAAGAGCGAAGTATCCATAGGCGAGTCCCCTTGCTCGTTCGCTATCAAGTTCAGTTTTTCGATACACGATGACTCTTCTCACCGGTTAGCGGTTACGCTCTCATCCGGTTTGTCGAAAGGGTCGGCGTTGGCCTGCTAACCCTCGAGACTTTGCGCGGCACTCTGCCAAACTACAAGCACGGATCAGGCCAACGCCCCCTACACATTTGAGCAGCGTAAGCGCGCCGGTGATTTGGCGGCGCAAAATGGGAACCCATCCAGTATTAGATACGCCGACACAAGAACACTGGGTCGGCCTTCAACGGCGGGCGGTACAAGCGACGTGCCAATAAGTTGGTGTTCATGACCTCCTTTTCTAATTCATCATGATCTCAATGGTTGAGACAGCAACGGGCATGCTTGACGACGGCACGCCCACGGCGGCCGAAGCGGCCACCAGCTTATGGATTTCGCTCCGCGAAGCGCTAGCTGTTGTCGCTCGCTCAAAGTTGACCAGTGCTGCTCGTTCCCAACTGACCAGGCCGTGAGCGCTGGCACTCAAGACCTAGTCGCGATCTGTCGATCATGTAGATGGTCAACTGCAAACGAGATAATCAGGACGTTCCTGGTCAATCTTGGGCGAGTGCCAACACACGGAGCGTCAACGCGGGATGATCCAACTTGCAAGCGCGTTGTCTGAGCGCACTTGCGAGTGCTGTGGCGCACCGGGGAGAGCGAGCACTATAGGGCGCTCTCAAACGACACGGTGTGAGACGCATTCAACCAAGGCTAGGCCTTACGGACGCTAATCGGGACAAGGGAAGAATTCAAACCCATACAGATCCACGCGATGCAGAGCTGCGCCTTCCCAAATGCGTTCAATGGCGCACAAACCCGATTGACGTTTTGCACGCACCGGGCTTCAGGGCGACCTCTGCCGAGAGTAGATCGATGATCCGAGATGCTGATCGCTGCTGTCCGGTCACAGCAAGTTGCCTCAGTACGTTGGCAAAATCTCCCGGTGTCAGTTGACTCAGATGATCGAGCCTTTGAATTGCTTCTTGCCAGCGCCCTGACTCATCGTTTTTGTCGTCCACGATGCGACCGAGCATGATGCGCTGCTGCTCGCGTGTGAGGTAATCGAACTTCACCTTGAAATCAAAGCGTCTAAGGGAAGCGGAATCCAGTCGATCGATCAGGTTGGTCGAGGCGATGAATATACCGTTGAAGGATTCCATCTGAGTCAGAAGTTCGTTGACCTGCGTGACTTCCCACTGCCTGTGTGCACCGGATCGGTCCTGAAGAAAACTGTCGGCTTCGTCAATCAGTAGGATTGCGTCTTCCTGGCGCGCCGTGTCGAAGGCTTTGCGCAGATTCGCTTCGGTTCCCCCAAGGTAAGGATTGAGGATATCCGACGCGCGGCGGACGACCACTCGTCGATCAAGGGTTCGGCCAAGATGATGGGCAAAGGCGGTCTTTCCGGTTCCCGGTGGACCATAGAGACACAGTCGTGCCGACTTCGTCTGGCCGAGCCCCTGCGCTATTGCCCCTAGCTCTCGATCGGTATTGAGGAGTGCCGGGTCATAGTATTCGGGCAGGTCAGAGGCGGAGAAATCAACTCGACACCCCATCGCACCAAGTGACGTGGCCACAACGCGCTCCACTTCGGCGTCGCGTATCGACACCTTCCCGGAGCGCACCGTGCGAACTACCCGAGCGGCGCGTTCAATCAGCGCCGGCGTCAGCGATTCGATAGCTACAAGCCGCTCGACACACGCCGCGGAGAGTTCATCCGCTTTGAAGTGGCGCTCAACCATGCGCTGCCGGACGCGTCGAGTCGGTGTCCGGAACTCCATGACGAGATCGAAGCGACGCAGATACGCGTGGTCGATGCCATTGATCTGATTGCAAACCCAGATCGCGGGTACCGGGTTAGATTCAATAGTCTCGTTAATCCAGCTTTTGCGCAGACCGTCAGGCCCACTTCCTCGGCCTCCTGAAAATCCGAATAGGCCACCCAAAGGGTCCTCAAGACCACCAAATACGTCCTCGACCTCATCGAAGAGCAGCGCTTGGTTGCGTCGACCCGCCAGCAAATGCTGGGTTGTGCCGTAGGCGCGGAAACGCTTCTGGCCGCTGATGGGCTCGCCACTGGAATCCGAGTTAGGTACTTCGTAGAGCGTGATCCCCAACGCTTCGGCGATCGCTCGAACAAATTCCGTCTTACCGGTTCCGGGCTCCCCATAGATCAGAACATTCGAGCCCTTCTTTCGTCGCGCGACCGACTCTTCCAAATAGCGACGGACAAGGTCCATGTCGGAAACGTGCGAAAAATCGGCAAGCGAGAGGGTAGCCTTGGGTGACACGCGTGCCAGGTGGCGAAGGATTCTCTCTTCATTGAACCGCTGGGCGAGCAGGCTTTGAGCAATGTCGTCGTCAAGTGCGATCGGATTCCAGCTACCGAATACTCCGTGATGACTGGAGAGAAAGCCACTCCGCCGCAGTGATCGCTCCCGTGAGAGAGCTTCGCGGACATGGGCCAATTTGCACCCTGTAGCGAAGTGGAGCCCGCGTAGCAGGTCGCGCTCAGATACGTGCGTCAGCTGAAAGAGATCCCCAAACTGCGAGGTTCTCGATACCACCACGGCCACTCGAAGTACCGCGCGCTCCGTGGCATTGAGCTTCAGCAACAATCCAAGCTTGTCGATGTTTTTGGATAGTCCGTCCGGTTTGCAGCGGAATCTGGCTTCAAGTCGTTGATGCTGCTCGGTGCACGCATCGCGCAACTCACTGGCCGTGACTTCACGATCGAAGCCACCACTGCGCTCTGCGAGACCGATCAAGGTCAGGATTTCTGCGTCCCGGATGCCCTCGCGGCCAACCAGGCGTCCGTGCAAGCGCTGTCCCTGAATCATGCGCAGTGCATACAAAGCCGCCTCGCGAGAGATCCACGTATCCAGTGGGACGCGTTCCAGGGGACTTCCAGAAGGGCGGGAACCCAATGCAAGTTGGTCATCGAATAAGCCCATGCGCTTTCTCTCTGATCGTAGGGAATCAGCATATGCGCGAGAACCGACATATTGTGTCGGTACGCGACTACACTCTGATAGCCACAATCATCAAGAGGTGGGCCATGTCCGAGCCAATCATTCGCCACCTGACTATGCTGGGGCTCATCCCTGCGCTTCCCCGAAAAATTACTGCTGGGCAGCTGCACGAGAAGCTGAAAGCGCAGAGCTTTGAGACCCATATCCGCAGCATCGAGCGCGACCTGCACAAGCTCTCCCGGATGTTTCCACTGATCTCCGACGAGGCGAAGCCCGCCGGATGGTCATGGAGTGAACGCGACAAGGCGCTTTCATTCCCACCCATGAGCAATGAGGCCGCGCTGATATACGAGCTGCTCTCGCGCTACCTCAAGCCGATCGTGCCTGCATCGATGCTGGCAGCCATGGAGCCAGAATTCGAGCAGGCGCGAAGAACATTGAATCACCTGCGCGAGTCACCGGTTGGTCGATGGAATCAACGAATTGCCGTCCTACCTTTTGGTCAGCAATTGATTCCTCCGCCAGTCAATCCAGACGTCATGTCGGTCGTCAACGAAGCCTTGCTGAATTCCCGCCAGTTTGAAATCCACTACCGGGGAATGGGAGACAAGCAAGCAAAGCCCATGGTGTTGAACCCCCTCGGCATGGTCTATCGGGAGGGTGTTTTCTATCTCGTAGCAACGGCCTGGAACTACACAGACCCTCGTCACCTTGTCCTGCACCGCATGTCGAAAGCATCACTACGGCCTGAGTCAGCCATCGTGCCGGAGGGATTTTATTTCGAACGCTATCTCCGTGAGGGAAAGTCGTTTGAGTATCCGCTTGGCCGAAAGATCAAGCTGGAGCTCAAGGTCGACGATTGGTTAGCGAGGCATCTTGGAGAGTGTCGGCTTGCTGTGGATCAGCAGATACGACCGATTCCGGGGGAGGAGCACTGTCGCATCGTTGCCACGCTCGATGACACTGACCAACTCTACTGGTGGCTGCGCAGCCTTGGGCCTAGCTTGGAGGTCCTGAAACCGCTCTCACTGCGCAAGAAGATGGCAGAAGATGCGCTGGCACTTTCGCGCATCTATCCGTGAAGAGGTAAGCAGACTCAAAATTCGTATTCAAAACAGGCGGGCTATCAAGCACAAGCAAAGAAGGCCATGCTCGGCGAGTGCCTCGATCAATTGGCCAGCGCATGACAGAGCGCCTACAACCACCTATTGCGAAAGCTGCCTACCGCATCAGCTTCATGCTGCTTTTCAGTTGAGCGAAACTCTTGCCAACTGGATCCCTGGCCAATTTAGGTCGATTAACTCCACGGCGGCTCGGAGCGCGCTCGTTGCAATCGGTTGATTGCCGGGCCCGGAGAGAGCGATCTCAAAGGTCCTCTCCTCAAACGTCGAGGTCATCATCATTGTCAAACGCTCCATCGCGTCGGCAGAGCGGATAGAGAAGAACGACGCGTGACCCAATAGAAGATCGCGGCTGTGTTTCTTGGCGATGCAATGTGCCATTTCCTTACCTTCCAAAGAAAGTTCCTCCAAGGAATCTATCGATCGAAGCAACCAGCCCTGTTTGGACTTCAGGTTCACGTGCACGCAGCGTTGGTGTCTCCAGAAATTCGAGTCCGCCTCTCGAAGCCAGACAAGGTCGAGTTGGGACAGTTTTTCGACCGTCCACTTCTTCGACTTGAGGTCCTTGGCCAGCATCACAAGCATTTTTCTGGATTCCGCTTTGGGCCGATTTCGCAGCGTGTTGAGCTCCGCGTGCCATGACGGAATCATTTCCAGTGCCAATGAAAGCTGCGCTCTCGCGACCGTCGCAACGATCGCGACCAATGGTAGGTGTCGGAAGATGACGCTCCAATCAGCAGGTGTCCTGGGTCGCTGGTCGGTTGGGAGCAAAGCGATCACACGCAGAAGACGCCGAATGGCCGACCATGAGTCATCCAAATGCCAGTCGATCGGTGCCATAGTTCGGCTAGCACGTATTTCTGCTTTTCCAACAGAAAGAAACTCCCCCAACGCAGGAATTAGCGGGTGCCCCTCGTCGATCGCGTAGATGACACGCCACGCCGACAATACTCGCGGCCATCGCTCCTCCGAGTGCGCGCAATGGACTGCATACCGGACAAGAAACGGAAATGCGTCGGCCGCTTGCTGCCTGTTCCTATGTTGCGCCGCGCCTGGCGAACACGAATGCAAATATCTATCCCAGTAGCGTGGAAGAGCGTCTTCCATATTTCTGCCAATGAATGATGGCGGCCCCGGGGAATCAGCAACTAGGGGAGTTCCGGGAGGTATTTCTGGATTCTGCGTGCAAGAATGGCGAAGAAACATTCTCCTCCAACCGTCTTCGAGTTGGCAGTCTCCCAACATCAGCTCGCTTGCGAGTTGACGTCGCATCTTGCGATCAGGTATGGAGGCGAACGCTCCATTGACCTCGCTTCCCAGCAAAACCTGCTCAGCGCTTGCTAGCAGGTGTGCCCATAGGTCGCATGAATCCGTATTTCCGTCGAGCAGCGAAATCGGTTGGCCGACGGGCTTTACTTTGACTGGCATTCTCGGACCAGATGAAAGTGAGATACCCATCCTGATCGGTATATACGACAACTTGTGTCGTATATAGGAGGTGCTTTTTTGGTCTTCGAATATACAGTGCTGCCGTTGTCCAGCCAGCGCTGATAGAGCACTGAGTGTCAACGGGGAACTGAGTCCTGCGCGTGTTCCGAGATACACTCGAGCCGGTTAGTCACAGGAGGATGCCAATGAGCAGCAAATCCACACATTACTACGTAACTTGGACCAAAGAGCGATTGGCGACGGACTGTATTCCCCACAGTTTTTTTACTGATCCACCGGGCCCTGTTGAGCACCTTATGACAGAGGGAGAGACGGGCCCTTCGTACTTGGCGCCAGCAGTTCTTGCTCCGCATGGCCAGGGAATTTCTCTTAGATACCAGAGCGGGCTGGATTGGCTGGAGGAGGGCTCCCTGCGACTATGGCTAGAGGACGATGTTCCAAGAGCAGAGTGGCGAGACCGCAACAATCGGGTCACCAGAATTCAGCCGGAGGTTTCGCGTGAGCCTCCTTGGGGAGCATCTGCAGGACCAAGAAGGACGCCGAAGGCACACAAATCACGAAAGGTGGAGACCCGCATTGAGCAAACCGAATTTCGAAACAGAGCGCTTAGAGTATTCTCGCATCGCTGTGCAATCACGCGCCTACCCGTCGTTGAGGCGCTGGAAGCAGCACACATCTGGACTTACGCGAACGATCGCGACGATACTGATGGGAATTGCCTGCTCTTGCGGCGCGACCTGCACGTTCTTTTCGATCGCAATTTGATCGGGTTAGCACCTGATGGCAAAGTACATTTCGCTACGGACGAACTCAAGGCACACTACTCGGCAGCAGGTTCGCCATTGGGTACGTGGACGGCCGGAGTGCCAGCTCCCTATCCAGAAGCGATTGCCAGTCGTTGGGCCGAGTTTCAGGAGTATATAATACGGCTGCATGACGAGGTCGAGAAGTCAACTCGCTAAAAACTACAGCAGCTCCCAGAACACACTGTAAGTCGATCAATGCCTGCAGGTAGGACCATCAATAGCAGGTGCTGCGGCGAGACTGGGTCGATCGAAGTGCGGCCAGAAACCGATCGCTCAGCTGATGCGCAGAAGCGCTTATCGCTGACTATGGACGCGAGGCGCCCTGACTCGCTGACTTGGGCTTACTCTTGGGTTTCAGACTCACCCAGAACCCAGTCCCAGTCTACCTGCGTCATTACCAGATCGGGGTATAACCCAACCCCCAACACTAGGCACATCGTCGCGAGCCGAAATTCGCTGCGATGATCGAGCATGAATCGGTACTCGGGCTCCCTTGCAAAGTACTGAGCGGCCTTTTTTAAAATGTCGCGCTCCTCTTCAGGGTGACGCAATTGAGCTCGAAGTTTGAGTCCCCGAAGGCCGCAGCACGCACTGATACGCCAGAGTTGGCGATTTAATCAGATTTGGTCAGAAAATCGCCAAAAAAATCCGACCCCTGCCCGTGAAAACCCCAAATACCCCGTCTAGCACTGGCATAGGTCCCGGTGTAGAGCGCAGATAATTGGTGTCGACTCAACTGCCGACTCAGTAAGATGACGAGCATTAAACCGAACTGCACCACGATTCTGATTAACCTCGCGGAAGACTCTATCCCAGCAAATGATGGGACTGAAATCGGCGAGGAGGACCTACTAAAGATGAAAGGGGTTCATTCCCTGTATAAGGCGCATAAGGATATTTTCGGCAAAAGACTATGCTTGCCGGTGCTTATCGGCACAGTTCTGCACATCGATATCCTTCCTGATAGCGAGCTCGTTCCGTACTTTGTGACGAATTTCGTGGCCGATGTCGAAGCGGCAAGAGACGACCTACACCACAACGCCGATCTGCATCAGCCGCTTCCACACTCAGTTGCTGTTCGTAAGCCAAACTTGGTGAGCTACCTGAAGGCTGGTCATTGCGCTGCTGCGCAGTACCAGCTCAGCTATGAAGTCCACACCGAAGAAGGGGTGTGGCACCCGCCGGAGCTGAGTGCCAGTGATTTTACGGAGCCTTTGAAAGACAAGGACCTACGTCAAACGGGAGAGTGGCTGGTTGTCGGCCTGCGTCGCGATGATCGCCATGGGCATCGGTTGATTGTGACCAGCAACGATCTGATCGTTGTGCTGCCCTTGAACGATAAGAAGTGGAGTTGGCTAGCCATCCATTACATCCTCGACCAGCAAATGGCTCTTGTCGGAACACTGATTCGCGAAAACAAGGCCAGTTCATGGGTCCCAGATCCGAGTACGAAACTTGAGCCCAGAGAGAATCTACAGCTCATTTGATTGATGGACTCGAATTGGTTTGCTGCACAAGGATCCAGACGATGGCAAGGACCCAGCGGAAAGCGGCCGCGTGCCCAAGGGACTTGTCAGTGCGGTCAGGCATTCGCAATACGTAAGCGCCATCTAGTTTTTCGACAACCAGATTGATTTCTGTCTCAGCCAGAATCGAGTGCGCCGCCTTTAGCTGTTCTTGGGTGCTCAACTGGATGAGAACGCCTTGCTCGTTGGCGAAGAGGCGATCCAGGTGTGCTTGATGGATCCAGGTGTCTGCGAGGATGCAAAGCACGTCAGCAGGCTTTCGGTTCAACAATGTAAATAGTCGCTCGGTTCCCTCAAGTCGTCTTGGCGGCGCCATGACGGCACTCTTGTGACGCAATTCGCCGACCATCCAGGGGGCCATGCCCTTCCTCAGTTGCATGGACCTGTTCCACTCGTTCAGGCTTGCGGCCTGCCGGCCCGTGATTCCGGATCGAAGCACGGCCTCTCGCTGGTCACCAAAACGAGCCATCGCGCGCGCATAGGCGTCAACGTGCGCGGGCAACAGACTGGTCGCATGACCCAGCTGCGGAGGCTCGGTGATCACCTCCGGCAGCGGAATTGTTGGCTCGAGCCCGATCCGAGACAGCACGGTCGAGAGTCGTTTTTTGGACTGTGCTCCGTCATTTCGCATCCAGGCCATATCGATCTGCGGACCATCCATCCCTGTCACCTGGAGGATGGCAGTACGAGCCACCGTAATCCCTTCCCGGATACTTGCGGACATGACAATCGCCGGATCGCTGATATAGCTCGCAATCGCGGTATCGATGTCTGCGTGTCCGGAAGAGCACAGCGCCGAGTACACGTCACGCGCCATGGGTCGCTCGAGATCTGACGCGCATTCGTGCCGGGCGGTTACCCGGTTCTTCCTCAGCCAATAGGTACGGCCTTTGGGGTCCGAACTGACCCATTTGATCAATTGGTCAAATCGATGTGTCAGATATCCGCGGCGAAACCGCCGCCTCCGGCCTGCGTCCACCGCAAAAAGCGGAAATTTCCACCAGGACAATCCATCCAGCCGCCCCTTTTCGCGATCCAACCACCTGATCACCCAGTGTCGGTGCGTCGACCATAGGCTACCCTGCAAAGGAATAAACCCTGCTGAGCTCGATGTCTTTGCCCGGCCATACTCACCGGTCGTCCTGACGCGAACGAAGTCTTTGCCCGACGCGAACAGGACGACATCTCCCAGCGTCAAGCCGTACGCCGAAGCGGGCCGAATACCACTTCCCTCGAGAACCAAAAAAAGCAGCACCCGCATTTCGAGGCAGCGAACCAGATCAGGGCTCGCGTCGGTTTTGGCGCGCTCCCTTTCCAGGTCGGCGTAGAGCACTTTCATCACCTGCGCGATCTCCAACTGCGTCAGCATTCCGGGACTGAGAAATGTCATTCTCTTTCCCGCATGGGACTCAAGTTCGGAGAACGCAACCTCAGGTACGCCGTAGACCTGGACCAAATACTCATGAAAGACAACCAGCGCGTCGAATGCCTGACGCTTGGCACCCATCGTCTTGCCCACCACGACCGCCAGATAGCACAGTCGAAACTGATGCTCGTCCCAGTCGATGACCGATGACTGTCCGGCTATATCCAACCAGTCCGCTGCGAACCGGGTCACATCGCCACTGAGGGTCGCGTGTTCCAACACGCCCACTCTCGCACCGCCGAACCGAAGACGATGGCAGACAAAGCCGATCAGCAGGCCAACGTTGGTATTCTCGCCGACCTCCTCGCGGAGCGCTGTCAACTTCTTGTCCAGCTTGGAACGCCAGCCATAATGCCCATCTGACTTTCCACCCAGGACTTTTGAGAGTCCTTCGGGCGTTAGCAATTGGGTCAATTTGAGGTATTGATCTCTACTCACCTTCGGAACGGTTGACGGCGTGTGCGATTCTGGCGGAGTGAGGCCCTCCTCCTCGAATGCTGAGTCCGCCTCTTGAGGCGCCAATCGCTCATTTGATGGGGCGGTGTGGATGGGCCATTGATCATCCCTCGCGATACTTCGCTCAGGATGTACCGCAGCAAGTGGCGCCAACCCAAGCATGATTGTCCTTTCCTGACCCGAAAGTTCAATTCGTCCGGCCGCCCTGAACAGTTCGACGACTCCGAGTAGCCCACCGCTGTCAGCTGTCGCCAATTCGAATGGGCATTCGAGCTTGCTCTGAATCCATTGCTCCACCTGCGTGCAAGCAGGAGCCCTCGCTTTTGGTGATTCTTTGCCGCGGCGAGCCAACAGCAAACTAGCCAGACCTCCAAAGACCATGGGAGTGATTTGGCGATCGACTGTGGCCGCGATACGGACGCAGTCCTCACGCTGGTCGGCTCGTATGACACTCGCGGCAGCACCCACGGCAGCGGAAGCCTGCTCCAGGCTGCGATAGGGTGAGTAAGCAATCACGGAGAGCCACGTCAACGGTCCCTGATCGTGTGTCCGTTGCTCTGCGGCTCGATCCAGTAAGGCCTTGCGCACTGATTCCGCATGTCGGATTACCAATCCGAGCCCCGGCGGAAAGGGTGACAACTCGTCGGTCGCGCCAAAGAATGGCCGACCAGGCGTCGGCCCCTTGATAATCCCTCTCTGCTTTGCTCGACGAATGGCGCGATAGAGAATGATCCGTGCCGCGAGCGCCTCAATCGTATCGTCGGGCCGTTCGTCATCGAGTCGAACGCGATTGCAGAGCAGCTCATGGTGTTGGGCGCTTATTTCGATGGGTTGATCACCCGCGAAGCCCGATACGCGCTCCAACTGAGAGTTGGTCGTGTTCAACCTGAGCGACGGAAAGAATTCCGACACGGCACTCGCGAGCCTGGCGGTAACTTTCGGGAGCACCGCCTGCCATTCTTCACGCAAAGACTTCTTCAGAGCGCGAGTATTTTCCTTGTGCTCGTCTGTATGGGCCTTCATGACAGCAGCCCAATCCCTGGGAGCGCGCTCCGGAACCCCCCGCCATGTCCACTTAGGCGTCCGCTGACTGGCCGAGAACCAGCCATCCTGGATCAGGACGTCGTCCAGAGCTTTGGCCATCGTGGCCCCAAACGCCTTGGCACTCCAGTGTGACAAGTTCGCAAACGTGTGAGCGGGTGATACGACCCAGCCAAGTTGTCCGTGGCGCAACTCATGATCGAGCCCCGCTCGCTGCAGCGTCTGGTTCAGGCGATGCCGGTAAATGTTTCGCACCGATCGGAGGGGTTCAGGCATTAATTGCCGCAACTCGGCCGCCGTCAGGGCCCGCTCTCCTCCGCTATCGCTTGGAACCGAAAACAATGGAGATTCCGACTCGAGTATCCGTCTGGCCAGATCCGAAGCCGCCTCTTCCACCCCGCCCGAAGAGAGACGGATCAATCGATCGAGGAACTGGCGAAGTTCGCTGACCCACAGGAGTCCGGTAGCCGCGACACGCGTGAGGCGAAGAGAATCGACGGCCTTGTCGCGAAGGATGACCAAACCAAACTCCGGAATGAGTTGATCGAGATCGATTCGCCCGATTTCATCCACCGGGCGGGCGCCGGTGGCAGCACAAAATGCAGCGGCCAAATAGTCACGGTGCGCAATCCACGCCTCCAGTTCGCTCAGGCTTTTTTTCCGGCGCTGCTGCCGAAGCAGTGTCGACCACGTCTTTGCGGCGGCGTCAGTGAGAACCATTTGGGAGCCGAATGAGAGCCCACGATCGGGGGGCAGCAGCGAAGGGACGCCAAACCACTGCTCCTGGATCTCGGCGATCGCGCCAGCAACGGTGCTCTCGAGTGTCGCCGTGTAGTAAGCCGGCGCCAAAGACTGCGAGAACGTATCGGCCAAGACCAGCTGCGCTACTTCGGGTCCGAATCGCCTCGTCAACTCGGCGGCCAGCGCTAGCCGTACCTGTGTTGCCCCAAGTCCGATCTCGGGCAACATTTCGTTGGAAACATCCCAGAGCCGATAGCGTCGCTTCACGTTGCCTGATCTAAGCGGAAGGACTGGGGTTCCCGGCAAGGGAGCATCGGCGCGCAAGGACTTCAATACGTCATGCAAGGCGGTTGGTATGGGCCAGGCGATGCAGTTGGTGATGGGTGCCAGACAGCTCTCGATTTCAGGATTTCGCTTGGCAGCGTTTGGTGGCGGGAAAACGGTCCTATGCAAAATCGGGCAATCGCGATCAAGCACCAGACTCTCAGCACTATCGATCCCTCCCCAGACGATTGAACCCAAGTCGATCTCCCGGACACCCGTCGCGAGAGCGAGCGCGAGAGCAGCAGCCGCCTCGGCTTCGTGGGGAAAGCCTTGTCGAACCGACTGACAAGCAGACGCCAACGCGGCCCGAGCCAGTCGAGAAACCAGTTCAACCGGGGCGAACTGGTCAGGTGGCGACGACAAATCACCTTGGCTCGCTCGAAGAAAGGACTTGGCTTCGGCAAGCTTGCGCTCGGCAGTGCCCCGTTTCGGATCCGCAGCGGAGCTGGCGACTTCCGTGAAGTAGATGGAGACGTTGGGCGCATCGTCGGGATCTATCCCGCCGCCGGTTGCTACAGGTACGGTCGATGCTGAGAGGTCCGGGACAAACTTGGGCTCCGTTGCTGCCGCCAACGATTCCGGATCACTCTGAATCCAGCGAGTGAGGGTGTCGCGCAGCCACCGCTTCCATTCGGATTCAAATCCGAGATGAATAACTTGGTCCTCACGTTTGGCACGCAAGCGTTGCTCGACACTACGGACCATCGATGGAATGGATCTGACTTCATGCAACAACAATCGAAGGGCGGAACCGTCGTCCTTGAGTGATCCCCGCAAAATACTGGCCAACGATTCGATCTGCTTTCGCCGCTTTCCCGATTGAGGCCCAGCTTCAAGCGTCGCGGCAAGGAGAATGGCCATTAGGCGCGATAGCCCTGGCGGCTGGACCCGTTGGTCGAAAATTAGAAGAGTGGTTGCTACCGGGGCTTCCAGATAGGATCCGTCCGGGATGTTGGGGCTGCTCGCGCCGGACTTCGCTCGCGCCGCGGCAAGGTCATCTGCGCACTCCGAAATGAAGGACGCCAGCGGCGTGAGGATGATGCGATCCTCGATCGGGCATGCGTCCCAGATGCCATGGATGGCTCGGAACAATGGGAGCACCCGACTGCCCTGGACTTCACGCCCGTCAAGGAGTGCGAGACCCGATAGCCTTTCGAGCGGATTTGCGGCTTGCTGCATACCCGACACGATAGTGCTTGGGTCAGGGCCCTAGCAAGCTCTGCGACACTCATCTAACGCCCTAAATCTGCGTTAGGTCCTTTTCTTCCCGAAAAGTCTGAAAATCGATCGTTCGTCGGCGAGATCGTCGTTAGATTGATGTAATTGCGATTTAAGCTTTACCGATCAATGCTTTATTGATCTTATCTACCGCATATAAATCCCGATGATTCCCGGCAATAGCATCTATTGCTGCTTTCCTACAGATCTCATCGAATACGCTCTCATAATGCGCCGCGTAATCCCATGATTTCATGGGACTTTGTTGTCGCCAACGAAGTCGCGCCGAGGATTCCCCGTGCCGCGCTTCCGACCCCGCGGGTTTCGCCCGCTCGATCGAGTATCCCGCCGATGCAGTGGCTCAATCCGTATCGATGCGGATTGCACTGACCGAAGCGCTACAAATCTGACTGCTGCAGGCATGACTGCAGTGACTCACCGCGCTATTGATCCAGCCCGCAAAGAGTTTGAAACCCGTTCGGGCTGAGCCCTTCGAGAGGCTCAGGGCGAACGGCATTCACGGGCCGGATCAATAATTCATGCGCCGCGGGTAGCGTCGAGCGCGTCGGCCTTGGCGTTCTCGCCCAGT
>Ga0075163_10002933_pt1 | contig 22984 bp, 20 predicted proteins | sample JI1023141ADNA_FD_71478 | JGI IMG/M metagenome (GOLD analysis project Ga0075163, IMG submission 71478) | Wastewater effluent complex algal communities from Wisconsin, to seasonally profile nutrient transformation and Carbon sequestration -... | ecosystem: Engineered > WWTP > Effluent > Algae... | reverse complement strand
AGATCGAAACCGCTCACGTTCTTCACGGTCGGGCCACCCGCCTTCACCAGCTCGCCGGCGGCCGAGACGTAGCGGGCCTGCAACAGCACGTCGCGCACCGGCCCGTAGCCGAGCCGGCGCACATCGCCATGCCCCACTGACAGGGCCCCACCGACGGTGCCACCGGCAGGCAGCGCAACGGTCTGATGGTGCGCGGCCAGTGCCGCCACGAGCTCGTCGACCCGCGTACCGGCGCCACAGCTGACGATCATCTCGTCGGCCTGCACCCATTCGATGCCTGCAGGCGCGTGCACGCAGCGCACACCGGCGACCGGTCCGCCGCGCGTGCCGAGCCCGCTGATCGTGACCGGACCCTCGCCGCCCACGGCCGCCGCGAACTCAGTGAGATCCATCACACCCAGGCCCCCGCGGGCACGTGCTGCACGTCGCCGCACGCGCCTGGCGAGGGAAGCACCTTGAACGGGTTGGCCAGGCCGCTGGGGTCGAACGCAGCGCGCATGGCCGCCTGCGCGGCAAGGTCGGCGGGGCCGAACATGAGCGGCATGAAGTCGCGCTTCTCGATGCCGATGCCGTGCTCGCCGCTGAGCACGCCGCCGGCCGCGACTGATGCACGCACGATCTCCTCGCCGGCGGCGTGGACGCGTTCCATCACACCCGGTTCGCGCTTGTCGAACACCAGCAGTGGGTGGAGGTTGCCGTCGCCGGCGTGGAACACGTTCATCACCAGCAGGTCGTGGCGGCGACAGATGGCGTACACCTGGCGCAGCACCTCCGGCAACATCCGCCGGGGCACGACGGTGTCGTGCAAGTAGTAGTTCGGCTTGATGCGGGCGATGGCGCCGAACGCCGTCTTACGACCCTTCCACAGCAACGCCCGCTCGGTCTCGTCCTGTGCGATGCGCACCGTGCCGGCACCGTGAGCCATGCCGATCTCGACGATGCGGGCGACGTCGGCCTCCAGACCATGCGGCAACCCGGCCACCTCCACCAGCAGCACGGCAGCGGCATCGACGGGCAGCCCGGCGTGGATGTACGCCTCTACCGCCTGCACGCACAGCTGGTCCATCATCTCCAACGCCGCCGGCACCATGCCGGCAGCGATGATCGCGCTCACCGTCTGGGCACCGGCTTCCACCGTTTCGAAGTCCATCAGCATCGTGCGCACTGCTGGAGCGTTCTGCGTGAGGCGCACGCACACCTTGGTGGCGATGCCGAACATCCCCTCACTGCCCACGAATGCGCCTCGCAGGTCGAGGCCGGCGGGCTCGGGCTCGTCGCCACCCAGCACGACCACCGACCCGTCGCTGAGCACCACCTCCATCGCCAGCACGTGCGACGCGGTGACACCATCGCTGAGGCAGTGCGGCCCGCCCGAGTTGTTGGCGACGTTGCCACCGATGCTGCAGCTCTGTTGGCTGCTGGGGTCGGGCGCGAAGTGCAGCCCGTACTTCGTGACCTGCCGGGTGAGATCCAGGTTCAGCACGCCTGGCTCCACCCAGGCGAAGCGGTTGACCGGATCCACCGACAACACCGCGTCCATCTTGGTGAGCGCGATCACCAGCGCATGATCGAGCGGCGTGGCGCCACCGGCCAAGCCGGTGCCCGAACCGCGGGCGACGAACGGCACGCCGTGACGCACGGCGGCGACGACGGCTGCTTGCACCTCGGCGGTGGTGAGTGGAAAGCAGACGACCCCGGCCGAGCCCGGGAAGTTGGAGGCGTCGCGCCCGTACAAGCCAAGCTCGGTGGTGCCGGTGCGTACCCGATCAGCGGAGAGCGCAGCCGTCAGGTCGGCGACGAGCGCGGCGTTCATGCACGCCGGCGTGAGCGACCGGAGGCCTCGTTGCGATCGCGCACCTGCTTGAGCACGATCACCTGGCCGGGCTCGACCGGCTGCCCGTCGACCAGCACCGTGTCGCCTTCCGCCAGGTCGTCGGCAAGGGTGCCCGAGCGGCCGTCGAGTCGGGCCCGCATCTCGGCTTCCTTGGCACGCATCGCTCGCTTGCCTTCCTGCACCGCATCGCGAACCCGGTCGGTGGTCTTGCGGGCGATGTTGGAGGGAGCAAGCTCGGCCGCCGCGGCCTTCACCTTCTTCTTCGCCACGCTCGCGCCGGCGATGCCGGCTGCGGCGCCACCCAGGAACCACGTCAGTCGCTTCATCATGCGATCTTCTTCTCCTTGCGGCCGAGTCGCCGCACTGCACGCCGGGTGCCGGTGCCGATGGCGACGGTCTTGATGACGGGCGCCGACAGCGCCGCGCGAGCGATGCGGCTGCCGCCGGCCACCGCACCGCTGATGGCCTCCGCGGAGCCGAGCACCCGATCGAACCGGTCGAGGTCGTGGCGGGCCTCCTCCATCGCAGCTTTGGCATCGGCGGTGGAGGAGCTGAGCTCGCGCAGCAGGGGCCTGGTCTCGCAGCGCAGTGACTCGACTTCGCCGCGCAACGCCTTCAACGAATCGAGCACTCGCATCAGCACCACGACCAGCGCCGCGAAGCCGATGCAGCACAGCAGTGCCGCCAACACAACGGCCAGTTCACCTGCGGTCATCGGTTGCCGTCCATCTGCTGTCGCTTCTCCATGCGCTGGGCCACTGCGGCCTCGGCACCGTGATGCGTCGGCTCGTAGTAGCGCTTGTCGATCTGTTCGGTTGGCAGGTACTGCTGCGCCACGTGCCCCTCGGGGTGATCATGAGGGTAGTCGTAGCCCACCCCGTGCCCGAGGCTCTTCGCACCTTGGTAGTGCGCGTCGCGCAGGTGTGCAGGCACCTCCCCCACTGCGCCGGCCTGCACGTCGGCGCGCGCGTTCCAGATGGCCAGGGCCGCCCGGTTGCTCTTGGGTGCGGTGGCCAGATGGATGGCCGCTTGGCTGAGGTTGAGCTGCGCCTCGGGCAGGCCGACGTGTTCGAGCGCATGCGCGGCAGCGACGGCCACCTGCAAGCTCATCGGGTCAGCCATGCCGACATCCTCGCTGGCGAAGATGATCATCCGACGAGCGATGAACCTCGCGTCTTCCCCCGCTTCCAGCATGCGCGCCAAGTAGTACACGGTGGCCTGCGCATCGCTGCCGCGCATGCTCTTGATGAAGGCGCTCACCACGTCGTAGTGATCGTCGCGCCCGTAGCGCAGGGCACTGGTGCCGAGTGCGGACTCGACGTGAGGCAACTGCACGTCACCGGGGTGTGCCAGTGCGACGGCAACTTCCAGCGCTGTCAGCACCTGGCGGCCATCACCGCCGGCGCGGTCGGCCAGGTAGGTCACGGCCTCCGCGGTGGCGGTGCGACCTTCGGCCTCCAAACCGCGTTGGATCAGGATCTCGATGTCGGCACGCCCGAGGGGCTCGAGGCGGAAGAGCGTGCTGCGACTGCGCAACGGTGCGTTCACCTCGAAGAACGGATTCTCGGTGGTGGCGCCGATGAGCGTGAGCGTGCCGTCCTCCACGGCGGGCAGCAGTGCGTCCTGCTGGGCCTTGGAGAAGCGATGGATCTCGTCGAGGAACAAGATGGTGCCGCGGCCGTGCTCACCGAGCCGGTGGCGAGCTCGCTCGATCACCTCGCGCACGTCCTTCACCCCCGCAGCGACTGCGCTGAGCTGCTCGAACGCGCGCTTGGTGGTGCCGGCAACGGCTAACGCCAGCGTGGTCTTGCCGGTGCCGGGTGGGCCCCAGAAGATGGCGCTGGTGAGCCGATCCTGCTCGACCAGCCGGCGCAGCGGCTTGTTGGGGCCGACCAGGTGCGCCTGGCCGACGACATCGTCGAGCGTGCGCGGTCGCAGACGAGCCGCCAGTGGTGCCTGGGCGCGCAGGCGGTCTTCGGCTGCGGAGCTGAACAGGTCGGACACGTTGTCGACGGTAGCGGAGCGCACCCCTCAGAGGGTGCCCAGCACTCTCTCGTACGGCCCGCGCCGCCACTCCACGACGTGGTTCACCAGCCACTGCGGCTCGACCCACTGCCACGCCACGAACTCGCTGCCGTCGGGCGTCGGCACGATGTCGGGCGACAAGGCGTCGAAGAGGAACCATCGCTGCACCTGGCCGATTCGGTGCGCAAGGCCACCCTTGAGCCCCTTCAGCTCGTCGGGCCACTCGTAGGCGAGCCACTCCGGGAACTCGGCGCGTGCCACCACGTCGACCTCACCCAACCCGGTCTCCTCGAGCAGCTCACGCCAAGCGCCCTCGATCGGCGCCTCGCCGGCCTTCAGGCCGCCCTGTGGAAGCTGCCAGCTGCCCGCCGCGTCGGCTCGCTCGAACGCCAGCACGTGCGTGAGGTCGGGCGAACGCACGACGATCACGACACCGGCACGGAAGTGAGCGCTCGCCACCCGTCGAACCGTACCGCCTCCCGGTCGCCGCTCCCCTCCTCCACCGCGTGTTGATGAGGAGGAAGTCGCGGGCCGCTGCCGGCCGATCGAGCCCGGGTGTCAGGCCTTGGGCGGCAGCACGCGGATGCCCAGCTCGTCGAGCTGCTTCTGCGCGACGGGCGTGGGGGCGTTGGTCATCGGGTCCATGCCCGACTGGGTCTTCGGGAAGGCGATGACCTCACGGATGTTCTCCTCACCGGCGAGGATGGCCACCAGCCGGTCGACACCGAAGGCGAAGCCACCGTGCGGCGGGGCACCGAAGCGGAACGGGTTGAGGAAGAAGCCGAACTTCTTCTGCGCCTCTTCGTCGCTGATGCCCAGGATGGTGAAGATGCGCGCCTGCAACTCGTGCTGGTGGATACGAATCGAGCCGGAGCCGAGCTCCCACCCGTTGAGCACGAGGTCGTACGCCTGGCTGCGCACGGCCATCGGGTCGGTTTCCAGCATGTGCAGATCGTCGGGATGGGGCTGGGTGAACGGGTGATGCGCCGGGATGGGGCGACCACTGATGGCATCGACGCCGACGAACATCGGGAAGTCGACGACCCACAGGTAGCGATACGGCCCCTCGAAGACAGGCGGGCGGCCGAGGTCGCAGCGCAGGGTGCCGAGCACCTCGCAGGCGGTGGCCCACTCGTCGGCGACGATCAGCAACAGGTCTCCGGGTTGAGCCGCAAGGGCCTCCTTCAGCGCTGCTTGCTCGCTCTCGCTGAGGAACTTCGCCACCGGTGACTCGAGTGCGCCGTCGGCAGCCACCTTCAACCACACCAGGCCCTTGGCGCCCATCTTCTTGGCCTTGTCGGTCATGCCATCGAGCTTGTTGCGGCCGTACTCGTCGGCCTTGCCGGCGGCGTTGACGCCCTTGATCGCGTGTGCGCCGGCGAACGCTTTGAACTCGGTGGCAGCGAACACGGCGGTGAGCTCGGTGAGCTCCATGCCGAAGCGCAGGTCGGGCTTGTCGCTGCCGAAGCGGTTCATCGCCTCGTGCCACGTGATCTTCACGATCTCGCCGCCGGTGTCCTTGCCGGCAGCCTCGGCGGCCGCGAGCACGGCCGCGCCGATGGCCGTGTGCACGTCGTCCTGGTCGACGAAGCTCATCTCCGCGTCGAGCTGCATGAACTCGTACTGGCGATCGGCGCGCAGGTCTTCATCGCGCAGGCAGCGGGCCATCTGGTAGTAGCGATCGATGCCGGCCACCATCAGCAGCTGCTTGAACAGCTGCGGGCTCTGCGGCAACGCATAGAACGAGCCGGGCTGCTGACGGCTGGGCACGATGAACTCGCGGGCGCCCTCGGGGGTGCTGGGCACGAGCATCGGTGTCTCGACCTCGACGAACCCCTGGCTCTCCATCGACGTGCGGATCGCGCTGTTCACCGCTGCGCGCAGGCGCAGGTTGCGCTGCATGCGCTCGCGGCGAATGTCGATGAAGCGATACTGCAGGCGGGTGTTCTCGGCCACCTGGTCGGCGCGCTCGTTCACGGGGAACGGTGGCGGCTCGGCGATGTTGAGGATCTCGACCACGCAGTCCTGCAGCTCGATGCCACCCGTGGCCAGACCGTCATTGACGTTCTCCGCCGGGCGGGCGGCGACCGTGCCCGTGACGCGCACGACGTATTCGCTGCGCACGTCGACCGCGTTGTCGACCACAGCCTGGGTGACGCCGGTGTAGTCGCGGATGTCGAGGAAGGCCAGCTTCTCGCCGTGCTCGCGGCGGGTGGCGACCCACCCGGTGAGCGTGGCCTGCTGGCCGATGTGCTCGGGGCGCAGCTCGCCGCACTGATGGGTACGCATGGATGTGGAACTCATGTGAGGGCTTTCTGAAGGTACTGGAGGAGATCGGATCGAGGGATGGTGAACTGCACGCCCTCACCATCGGGGGCGCGCTCGGCGCGCAGCGGGCGCACGACGGCGGTACCGGCATCGAGCTCGTTGCTGCCGATGATGACGGCGTAGCTGGCGCCGCTGCGGTCGGCGCCCTTCATCTGGCTCTTCATGCTGCGGTTCTCGAAGGCGCGGTCGGCGCTGAGGCCGAGCGCACGCAACTGGGCCGTGATCTGCAGCGCCTCCAGGCCGCCGGTGGTGTCGACCACGAACACGTCGACATCGGAGGCTGGCGCGGCGAACACGCCTTCGTCGTCGCAGGCGATCAGCGTGCGCTCGAGTCCGAGGGCGAAGCCGATCCCGGCCGTCGGTGGGCCGCCGAGCGACTCGACCAGGCCGTCGTAGCGACCGCCACCGCCCAGTGCGTCCTGCGCGGAGTCGAGCGTGCCGCCCTGGTACTCGAACGTGGTGTGGCGGTAGTAGTCGAGGCCGCGGACGAGCTTGCTGTCGACGGTGAACGGAATGCCCAAGGCCGCGAGGCCGGCCTGCACCGCCGCGAAGTGCGCCGCCGCATCGGCACTGTAGAACTCGGCGATCTGCGGCGCGGCGGCCACGAGTGCAGCATCGTCGGGGCGCTTCGAGTCGAGTACACGCAGCGGGTTCTTCTGCAACGTGACCTTGCTCTCCTCGCTGAGCGACTGGAGGTTGGCCTCGAAGTACGCCTTCAGCGCAGCGACGTAAGCCGCGCGGTCGGAGGGCTCGCCGAGCGAGTTGAGCAGCAGCGTCACCTTCTGCAGCCCGAGGGCACGGAAGAACTCCCAGCCGAGGGCGATGATCTCCACGTCGAGGTACGGGTCGTCGGCGCCGAGCACTTCGATGCCCACCTGGTCGAACTGGCGGTACCGCCCCCGCTGGGGCTTCTCGTAGCGGAACTGCGAGCCGGTGTACCAGACCTTCCACGGCGTGAGCGGGCGATGCTGCACGAACGCCCGGCAGATGGACGCGGTGAGCTCGGGTCGCAACGCGACGTGGCGGCCGCCTTTGTCGACGAAGTCGTACATCTCCTTGGTCACCACATCGGTGGCGTCGCCGATGCGTTGGAACACACCAAGGTCCTCCAGCAGCGGCGAGACGACCTGGCCGTAGCCGGCGCCCTGCGCGAGTTGCGCGAAGACGTGCACGAAGCGGCGCCAGCGGGCCGATTCGGGCGGAAGGATGTCGCGCATCCCGGGGCTGGTCTGGAACTCGGGCACAAGTGCCAAGGCTACCGCTCCCCCTTCCACCCCTCCCCAGCTTTACGTAAACGCTGTCGGGCGATGACCTGGGGCTGTGAACGCAGGTTCTTGACACAAACGCACTTTCACGCGGGTGCGATCACCCTTTGCCGGGCACCAGGCGGTACGCGTCGTAGACGGCGTCGATCTGTTTGATCGTGCGCAGCACGGATTCCAGGTGCGAGGGGTCGGCCATCTCGAACTCGAAGCGCATCTTCGCCACCCGATCCGAGCCGGTGTGGGTGCTGCAGGCCACGATGTTGACGTGCTGCTCGCTGAGTGAGTTGGCCACGTCGCGCAGCAGCTTCGAGCGATCCAGCGCCACCACCTCGACCGCGGCGCGGAACACGGCACGCGACTGGTCGCCGTCCCACTCCACATCGACGAGGCGCGCCGCTTGCTCGGACATCAGGCTCTCGGCGTTGGCGCAGTCGGTGCGATGCACCGACACCCCACGGCCGCGGGTGACGAAGCCGACGATGTCGTCGCCGGGAACGGGAGTGCAGCATCGCGACAGGCGCACGAGCACGTCGTCGAGCCCTTCGACGTGCACACCCGCGATGTTGCGTGGTCGTCGTGGCCCGCGGCTGCGCGGCAGCACCGTGGCAGCGGGCTGCTCGGCGTCGTCGCCGGTGCGGAACGTGCGCGCCACCTTCTGTGCGATCGAGCGGGCCGACACGTGACCTTCGCCCACCCCGGCCAGCAGCGAGTCGAGGTCGGCGTACGACGCTGCCTCGATCTCGGCAAGGATGGCGTCGCTGGTCCACATCCGCTGGATGGGCAGGCCCTCGCGACGGAACTCCTTGATCAGTTCGTCGCGACCGTTCTCCACCATGTCTTCGCGGCGCTCGCGAGAGAACCACTGCTTGATCTTGTTGCGTGCCCGAGGCGACTCGACGAACTGCAGCCAGTCGCGCGATGGCCCAGCTGACTCCACCTTGGAGGTGAAGATCTCGCACGTGTCGCCGCTCTTCATGTGATGGTTCAACGGCACGAGCCGGCCGTTCACCTTCGCTCCGATGCAGGCGTGGCCAACTTCCGTGTGCACCGCGTAGGCGAAGTCGACGGTGGTGGAGCCGACGGGCAGCGTGACCACCTTCCCCTTCGGCGTGAACACGAAGACCTCGTCCTGCTCGAGGTCGGTCTTCAGGTTCTCCATGAAGGCCGCCGGATCGCTGATCTCGGCCTGCCAATCGATGATGCGGTTCAGCCAATCGATGTCGCTGGCGGCGCCCTCGTCCTTGTAGGCCCAGTGCGCCGCGACACCCCACTCGGCGCGCTGATGCATCTCGCGGGTGCGGATCTGCATCTCGACCGCCTTGCCACCGGGGCCGATGACCGTGGTGTGCAGGCTCTGGTAGAGGTTGAACTTCGGCATCGCGATGTAGTCCTTGAAGCGACCGACCACCGGCTTGTAGCGACCGTGTATGCAGCCCAGCGCGGCGTAGCAGTCCTTGACCGAATCGACGATGACCCGCACGGCGATGAGATCGAAGATGTCGTCGAACTCGCGACCCTTCTGCACCATCTTCTCGTAGATGCTCCACAGGTGCTTCCCGCGGCCGGTGACCTCGGCGTTGATGTTGAGCTCTTGCAGCCGGCCCTGCACCTCGGCAATGGCCTTCGCCAAGTACTGCTCGCGCTCGGGTGAACGAGTGGCCACCAGATGGTCGAGCTCGGCGAAGCGCTTCGGGTAGAGCGACGCGAACGAGAGATCCTCCAGCTGCTGCTTCAGCTCCTGCATGCCCAACCGGTGCGCGAGCGGGGCGTAGATCTCCAGCGTCTCGTGCGCGATGCGCTGCTGCTTCTCACTGGGCATGGCGGCGATGGTGCGCATGTTGTGCAGCCGATCGGCGAGCTTGATGATGAGCACCCGCAGGTCGCGCGCCATCGCCACCAGCATCTTGCGCATGGTGGCCGCCTGCTGGGCCTCCTTGGAGTCGAACTGCAACCGCTCGAGCTTGGTGACACCGTCGACGATCTGGGCGACCTCGGGCCCGAAGCCCTTCTCCACATCGGCGATCGTGATCTCGGTGTCTTCAACCGCATCGTGCAGCAACGCGGCAGCCAGCGAGACCTCGTCGAGACCGAGGTCGGCCACGATGAGCGCCACCGCCAGAGGGTGGTTGATGTAGCTCTCACCGCTGCTGCGCTGCTGGTGCTGGTGCGCCTGCTTGGCGGTCTCGTACGCGCGATTGATCATCGCGACCGACGCCTTCGGGTGCCGCCGGCGGTACGCAGTGAGCAGCGGGGTCAGTTCCTCGGCGGTCGCGTTCTGGTGGCGGCGCCAGGGCAGAACACGATCGACGGCGGCCATCAGTACGTGGCCAGGCTCTCGACCAGATGACCCTTCAGGCGTTCGCGCCCACCCAGGGCCTCGATCTCCAACAGGAAGCCGAGGCCGACGACCACGCCGCCGAGCGCCTCGACCAAGCGGCAGGTGGCCGCCGCCGTGCCACCGGTGGCCAGCACGTCGTCGATGACGAGGATGCGCTCGCCGGGGTGAATGGCGTCGCGGTGGATCTCCAGCTTGTCGCTGCCGTACTCGAGTTGGTACTCCTCGCGCACCACGGCCCAGGGCAACTTGCCGGCCTTGCGCACAGGAATGAAGCCGGCACCCATGCGATAGGCGACGGGTGCCGCGACGATGAACCCTCGAGCCTCCATGCCCAGCACACGATCAACCGGCACGTCGGCGAAGCGGTGCACCAGTTCGGTGATCGATTTGGTGAACCCTTCGGCGTCGCCGAGCAGTGGCGTGATGTCGCGAAAGGTCACGCCGGGCTGCGGGAAGTCGGGGATGTCGCGAACCAGCCGTGAGATCCAGTGGGGGGTGGTCGCCATGCGAAGAGGGTACCGCGCGCCGTTAGACGCGACGCTTCTTCTTGCGCGGTCGGGGTGTGTGGGTGAGCGCTGCCTCGGGGCTGAGCGCCGCGCTGACCGCCGCGACCTCGCCTTGCGTCATGCGACGGTGCTCGCGTCGCCCCAGCGGTGTGCCGCCGTGCACCAAGCGCTCGAGCTCTTCTCCGGTGGCATGCGAGCTGCGCAGCGACTTGTACTTCGGCTCGCGCTCCTTTGCCATGGCCACCAGCGGTGATGCCACGAAGATGGACGAGTAGGAACCGGTGATGAGACCCACCAGCAGCGCCAGGGCGAACTCGCGCAACGTGACTGCGCCCAGGATGCCGGCGCCGAGCACGAGCAACGAGAGCACCGGCAGGATGGCTGCCAGGCTGGTGTTGAGCGAACGCATCAGCACCTGGTTCATTGACACGTTCATGATGTCGGCGTAGGGCATGCGCACGGCCTTGTATCGCTCTTGGTTCTCTTGCACCTTGTCGAACACCACGATGGTGTCGTACAGCGAGAAGCCGAGGATGGTGAGGAACGCGACGACGGTCGCGGGCGTGACCTCGAACCCGAACAGCGAGTAGATGCCGACGCTCAACAGCACGTCGTGCAGCATGGCTGAAATGGCGGCACCGGCCATGCGCCACTCGAGACGCCAGGCGATGAACGCAGCCACCAGCACGAGGAAGACCACCAGCGCACGCAGCGCCTTCTCGGTGATGCTCTTGCCCCAGGTGGAACTGACGGAGTTGGTGCTCACGTCGGCGACGGGAACGTCGACTTCGTCGGCAAACGCCTGCTGCACCTGCTGGCGGACGGCGTCGGTCTGCTCGCCGACCTGCACCTCCACCGTACGCAGCCCGCTGTCGCGGTTGGTGAGCACCTGCACCTTGGCATTCGAACCTTCGAGACCCTGCTCGTCGAGCACGGCCCGTGCTTGCTCCTCGGTGAGATCTGCCGATGGCACCGACCAGACGACACCGCCCTTGAAGTCGAGGCTGAGGTTGAGGCCTTGGCCCACCAGCGAGCCGATGCTGAGCAGCAGCAGGGCGATGGAAAGACCGAGGCCCCACCAGCGACGCCCGTAGAAGTCGATGGCGGTCTCGCCGTGGTAGAGACGACCGAAGACACCGCGCCGGGTGCGTGCAGCAGTGGGCTGAACATCGGTGTCGTCGACGATCGCGTCGGTCTCGACGTCGGTCATGACGCACCTCCAGCTGCAGTGACTTCGATGCCCATCACCTTGCGACGCTCCATCCACTGGGTACGAGCCAGCAGCAGCACCATCGGCCGGGTGAAGAAGTAGCTCACCACCAGGTCGCAGGCCGTGGACAACCCGAGGAAGAAGGCGAAACCGCGCACCGCGCCGACGGTGAGGTACCACAGCACGAAGGCGCCGATGAGCGAGACCAGGTCGGCGATGACGATGGTGCGCCACGCACCCGCGAAGCCGCGTTGGGCGCTGTTGCGCAGGGTCTTGCCCGAGCGCACTTCGTCCTTCAGACGTTCGAAGAACACCACGTACGAGTCGACCGTGACGCCCACTGACACGATGATGCCGGCGATGCCCGAGAGCGAGAGCGCGAGACCTTGCGTCTTGGAGAGCAGAGTGACGATGCTCCAGAGGATGGCGCCCGACACGGTGAGACCGATGGCCACGATGACACCGAGCAACCGGTAGTAGAAGATCATGAACAGCAGCACGAGGCCGATGCCCACCAGGCCCGAGATCCAGGCTGCACGCAGGGAATCCTCGCCGAGCGTGGGCGAGACGTTCTGCACCGACACCAGCTCGAGCTGCACCGGCAGCGAGCCGCTGTTCATCACCTTTGCCAGGTTGCGAGCATCGGTCTCGGAGAACGAGCCGCTGATCTGCACGTTGCCGCTGAACGTGGGCACCTGCACTTCGGCGACCGACTGCAGCTCGCCGTCGAGCTCGATGGCGATCTGACCGGTGGGGCACGCTGCCTCGCGGTTGTAGCACTGGCCGGCCAGGTTGTTCCACACGTCTTCGCCGGCGGCGCCACCTCGCAGCGGCGCCTGCACGACCCAACCCTGGATGGGGTCGACCTGAGCGGACACTTCGTCGGTGAACACCTCGCCGGTGCCCTGCGCCGGGCCCACCTGGCAGTACTGCGAGGTACCGGTGAGCGGCAGGTACTGCGACGCGGTGGGATCGCTCTGCTGCAACGGGAAGCCGTTGTCGTCGAGCGGTGCGGCGGTGGTGTTGGTGGCCACGGTGGTGCTGGTCGCGCCCGTGGCGGTCGCCGCGATCGTGGTGCTGGTGTCGCCGGCGGCCGCGGTGGTGCTCGTGCCAGCCGTGGTGGTGCTGGTACCGGCTTCGGTGGTGGTGGTGTTGCCGTTGCTCACGGGCCGCGCCGGCCCGGGTGCGACACTGTCGGCACTGGCGACCGCCACCGTGGTGGAGCTACCCGTGCCGGCCACCGTGGTGGTGCTGCCGGAGTCGGGAGGAGCAACCTCGAAGCAGGCGGTGAGCACCGGGCGCAGGTACACCTGGCCGGTGACCTGCACCAGGCTGATGGCTTGATCCTGGTTCTCGACGCCGGGCAGGTTGACCACGATGGTGTCACCCTGGCGCAGGATCTCGGGCTCGGCGACGCCCAGCGCATCGACCCGGTCGCGAATCTTCTCGACCGCCAGGTCGAGGCTTGCGCTGTTGAACTCGGTACCAGCCTTGGGCTGCTGTGTGACCGACACGCCACCTTGCAGATCGAGCCCGAGCGTGGGCCGAAGGCCACCGATGACGGTGGCCAACAACGTGCCGTACGCAAGCACCATGATGAGCACCAGCGAGAGAATGAGTTTTCTGCGCATGTGGTGGGATCAGTCGTTGGTGGCGTCGGTAGTGGTGATGACGTCGTCGATCTTGGTCTGCTTGGCCTTGCTGCCGTCGTCGGTAGGCACTGCGGTCTCGCCCTTGGCGGTGTCGACCTTGCGCTGGATGGCCTGGCGAGCGATGCGGATCTGCACGTTGTCGTCGATCTCGAGCCAGGCGATGTCGCCGTCGAAGCTGGTGATGAAGCCGTACACGCCCGACGTGGTCATGATCTCGTCGCCGACCTCGATCGCGCTCTGCAGAGCTGCGGTTTCGCGCTGGCGGCGACGCTGCGGCCGGATGAGCAGGAAGTACATCGCCACGGGGATGAGCATGAAGATGATGAGCGACGGCAGCGGGTTCTGACTTGCCGCCAGAAGAGGTGACAGATGCATGGAGGAGTCCAGGTGTTGACGATGGAGGCCGGGGCCTCGTTGACCGAGCAGCGATTCTAGCCAGGCCGACCCCCCGAACGGCGATCACCCCCAGACGGCGAGCACCTCGCGCCGCAGCGCGTGGAACGTGCCGGCGGCGACCGCCGCACGCATGCGGTCCATCAGTTGCAGCGTCCACGCGACGTTGTGCAGGCTCAGCAGCCGAGCAGCCGTCGGCTCGCCGACTTGGAACAGGTGGCGGATGTAGCCCCGGCTGTGCCGTTGACACACCTCGCACACGCACTCGGCATCGAGTGGCTCGTCGGACAGCGCGTGCTGTGCGTTCTTGATGTGCAGCCTGCCGCCACCGGTGAGCGCGGTGCCGTGGCGCCCGATGCGTGTCTGCATCACACAGTCGAACTGATCCACGCCGAGACCGACGGCTTCCACGAGGCTGGCGGGGTCGCCCACCCCCATCAGGTAGCGAGGCCGGTCGGCGGGAAGGTGCGCAAGCGCGGCAGCGAGAGCGGGCAGCATCTCGGCCCGGCTCTCGCCCACGCTCAGACCACCGATGCCGTAGCCGTCGAAGCCGACCTCGACGGTGTGCTGGGCGCTCTCGGCACGCAGGGTCTCGTCGACGCCGCCCTGCACGATGCCGAACAGCGCCTGATCCGGCCGCCGGTGCGCCGCTTTGGCTCTGGCGGCCCACAGCGACGTGCGTTCCACTGCCAGACGCACGACTGCAGTCGGTGACGGCAGCGGTGGGCACACGTCGAGCACCATCTGGATGTCGGCCCCCAACAGCTCCTGCGTGTGCACTGCGATCTCCGGTGTGAACCGATGCAGCGAGCCGTCGTACGTGCTCTTGAACGTGACACCGTCGTCGTCGACCTTCGGTTCGAGTGAGAACACCTGGAACCCGCCCGAGTCGGTGAGCGTGAGCCCGCCCCACGCTGCGAACTTGCCCAGGCCACCGAAGTGTGCGACGGTCTCGGCGCCGGGCCGCAGCATGAGGTGGTACGTGTTGCCCAGCACGATCTCAGCCCCCAGCCGCTCGTAGTCGGAGGCACTGAGGTACTTGATCGCGCCGCGGGTGCCCACTGGCATGAAGCACGGCGTGCGGTAGCTGCCGCGAGCGGTGTGCGCAACACCTGTCCGCGCAGCCCCCTCGGTGGCGGTGGTCTCGAAACGAACGGGATGCATCTAGCTCAGGCTCCGATCCAGCAACATCGCGTCGCCGAAACTCAAGAAGCGGTACCCCTCGCGGAGTGCTTCTTCGTAGAGGGTGCGCCAGCGGCTGCCGACGAAGGCGTCGATCATCATCAGCAACGTCGTGCGCGGCAGGTGGAAGTTGGTCATCAGCACATCGACCGTCTTCCACTCGTACGGGCGATGGATGAACAGGCGCGAGCGACCCTCGGCAACGCCGAGCGTGGCTGCGCTCTCCAGCGCGCGCACGCTGGTGGTGCCGACGGCGACCACTCGGCGAGCCGCCGCGCATGCTGCGGCGGTGGCAGCAGGCACGCGGTAGCGCTCGCTGTGGATCTGATGGTTGCGCGGGTCGTCGGCGCTGACGGGCTTGAACGTGTCGAGCCCCACGACCAGCTCGACCTTCGCCGTCTCGATGCCACGCGCCGCGAGCGACGCCAGCAGTTCCGGCGTGAAGTGCAACCCTGCCGTGGGCGCCGCCGCCGAGGCGGGCTCGTTGGCGTACACCGTCTGATAGCGCTCTTGTCGGTGCAGCCGCGCCGAGATGTAGGGCGGCAGCGGCATCTCGCCGTAGGCCGCCAGCAGCGCGAGCGGATCGCCCTCCCCCATCAGCTCGACGATCATCGTGTCGCCGGCATCGCTGCGCCGAAGGATCCTCACCAACGGCCGGCCTGCCGCCAGCAGCTCCTCCGCCGGCTTCATCTTCTTCGCCGGGCGCACCATCGCTTCCCAGGTTCTGCGCTCACCATCGAGCGGTTCGAGCAGCAGCACCTCGGCGGCGCCGCCGGTCGCGCGGTGCAGCTTCAGGCGAGCCGGGATGACCTTCGTGTCGTTGACCACCAGCAGGTCGCCATCGCGGAGGTGATCGCCGAGGTCGCTGACGTGCCGGTGCAAGGGTGCTGCCGAGCCTCGGTCGACCAGCAGGCGGGCGCTGTCGCGTGGCTCGAGCGGGTGCTGAGCGATCCGCTCCTCGGGGAGCACGTAGTCGAAATCGGCCAAGCGCATGAGCGCCCAACGATACGGTTGCCGAATGTTCGATCCCCACAACGACCTGCACCGCGTCGGCTCGCTCGACGAGTTGCGCACGCACTATCGCCATGCCCACGCCGGCACCCGTGGCAAGGAGCGGCCGGCGCTCGACGCGGCTTCGGCGACCGTGGCCGAACGCTGCCGATTCGCCACCATCGGTACCTTCGATGTGCTCGGCAACGCCGATGTGTCGCCCCGGGGCGGCCCTAGTGGCTTCATCCGCGTGCTCGACCCGACGCACCTCGCGATGGCCGACCTCGGCGGCAACAACCGCCTCGACACCCTCGAGAACATCGTGGCCACCGGTCGTGTCGCTCTGCTGCTCATCACGCCCGGTAAGTCCGAAACGGTACGTGTGAACGGTGCAGCGTTCGTCTCCACCGATCCCGAGCTGCTGCACGGCTTCCAACTGCCCAAGCCGCCGAAGTCGGCCATCGTGATTCGTGTCGAGACCACCTACATGCATTGCGCGAAGGCGTTCATGCGCAGTGGCATGTGGGACCAAACGGTGTGGGCCGAGCTGGCCGACGTACCTGATGGCGCGGCTGTCCTCAGTTGCCAGGGCGTGGTCGACGTCGACGCCGAGACCACGCGCAAGTGGCTCGACGACGACTACGCCGAGGCCTTGGCCGTCGAGGCCCAGACGACCTGACGCCGGGCTCACAGGACTGCTGGGTCACGGCACAGAACGGGGTTCCGTCTGTGCCGTGACCCAGCCGCAACGCGTCAGGCCATCTTGGCCTGGAGGCGACGGTCGAGCGCGTCGAGGAAGTCTTCCGTGGTGAGCCAGGGAGCGTCCTTGCCGATCAGCAGCGCCAGATCCTTGGTCATCTCGCCGGCCTCGACGGCTTCGATGCACACGTTCTCCAGCGACTGTGCGAACGCCTCCACTTCGGGCGTGCCGTCCATGCGGCCGCGATAGGTGAGGCCCTGCGTCCACGCGTAGATGCTGGCGATGGGGTTGGTCGAGGTCTTGTTGCCCTTCTGGTGCTCGCGGTAGTGGCGAGTGACGGTGCCGTGCGCGGCCTCGGCCTCGACGGTCTTGCCATCGGGGGTCATCAACACGCTGGTCATCAGACCGAGCGAGCCGTACCCCTGCGCCACGGTGTCGCTCTGCACGTCGCCGTCGTAGTTCTTGCACGCCCACACGTAGCCGCCCTCCCACTTCATCGCGCACGCCACCATGTCGTCGATGAGGCGGTGCTCGTAGGTGAGGCCGGCGGCGTCCATCTCCGCTTTGAACTCGGTCTCGTACACCTCTTGAAAGATGTCCTTGAACGAGCCGTCGTACGCCTTGAGAATGGTGTTCTTGGTGCTCAGGTACACCGGGTAGTTGCGGATGATGCCGTAGCGCAGCGAGGCGCGGGCGAAGTCGCGGATGCTGTCGTTGTAGTTGTACATGCCCATCGCCACGCCGCCGTCAGGGCCGAAGTCGGCGATCTTCATCTCCACCGGGGCACTGCCGTCGGCAGGCACGTAGGTCATGGTGACGGTGCCTGCGCCGGGCACCTTGTAGTCGGTGGCCTTGTACTGGTCGCCGTGAGCGTGACGGCCGATGACGATGGGCTTGGTCCAGCCGGGCACCAGGCGCGGGATGTTGGAGATGACGATGGGTTCGCGGAAGATCACGCCGCCGAGGATGTTGCGGATGGTGCCGTTGGGGCTCTTCCACATCTTCTTCAGGCCGAACTCCTCCACACGCTGCTCGTCGGGGGTGATGGTGGCGCACTTCACGGCCACGCCGTGGCGCTTGGTGGCCTCGGCGGAGTCGATGGTGACCTGGTCGTCGGTGGCGTCGCGATGCTCGATGCCCAGGTCGTAGTAGTCGAGCTCGATGTCGAGGTAGGGCACGATGAGCTTGTCCTTGATGAACTGCCAGATGATGCGGGTCATCTCGTCGCCATCCATCTCGACGACGGGGTTCTTCACCTTGATCTTTGCCATCTCGTTGCACCCTTCTGCTGTGACCGCGCCATGCGTGCGCCGGCTCACTTGTATCGGACTTGTATGAGACTAGCTCAGCTCGCCCGGCCCTCGACAATCGCTCCGCCCGCACGCCCGCACGCCCGGCCACTCGCCGTGCGGACGTCGTGGTCCGATCGTTGTGTGCGCAACTGGGGTTCCCCGGTTGCGCACGTGCGGTTTCGGGGAGCCCCAGTTGCGCTCGCAACGGTTCCGATCGGCAGGATCGACTGCGGCGGGGCGGGCAGCAGCGTCGCGGGAGCCGCGAAGTTCGCCCCGGCAACGGGGTGCACCTAGCATCGAACCCGATGGACTTCTCTTGGACAAGCGAACAGCGCGCGCTCCGCGCCACGGCCGCCACCGTCGCGGCAGATGCCGTTGCACGCTTCGGCCGGTCGAACGACTCGTGGATCAACGGCTACTCGAAGGAGTTCTCCAAGGAACTGGCCGGGCATGGCTGGATCGGCATGACCTGGCCCGACAACCCATACAGCGGCCCGGCCAGCCCGGCGATCGACCGATTGATCGTCGGCGAGGAGCTCATCAAGGCCGGGGCGCCCATCGCCGCCTCGTGGTTCGCCGACCGTCAGATGGGGCCGGCGCTGCTGGCCTACGGCACGCCCGACCAACAAGCCGCGTTCCTGCCAGGCATCGTGGCCGGCGAGACGACGTGGTGCATCGGCATGAGCGAGCCCGACGCCGGCAGCGATCTGGCCAGCCTGAAGACCTCCGCCGAGCGCCAGGGCGACATGTTCGTGATCAACGGGCAGAAGATCTGGACCAGCTTCGGTGCGGTCAGCGACTACTGCTACCTCATCTGCCGCACGTCGCAGGAAGGCCCACCGCACGCCGGCATCAGCGAGGTCATCGTGCCGATGAACACGCCCGGCATCGAAGTGCGGCCGATCAAGGACATGACCACCAACCACCACTTCTGTGAAGTGTTCTTCACCGACGTGCGGGTGCCGGTGGAGAACCTCGTCGGCCAGGAAGGGGGCGCCTTCAAGCAGACGATGCGGCAACTCGAGCACGAGCGCGGCGGCATCGACCGGTTGGTCAGCAACCACGCGCTGTACCTGATGGCACTCGCACAGGCCGACACGTCGAACCTGGTCGTGCGCGACGAGATCGCGCGGCTCGAGATCGGCTACCGGATCGGTCGCATCCTGGTGATCCGTGAGGTGCTCAAGCAGGCTCCAGCTGGCTTCAGCGCGGCGACCAAGTGCTTCTGCACCGAGCACGAGATCCGCGTCAGCGACTTCGTGTCGCGGGTCTTGGGGCCGCAGGCGACTCTGTGGGACGACGTCACCCGCGGCCTCTCCTACGCACCCGGGTACACCATCATGGGCGGCACCTCCAACGTGATGCGCAACATCCTCGGCGAGCGCGTACTCGGCCTCCCCCGCTGACCGCCGCGACGGCTACCGTCGGCGGCATGGCAGATCTCCTGGCACTTTCTTCGCGCATCATCGACAGTGGGCTCACCGATCAACCGGTGAATCGGGTCAGCAACGAGCTCAGCGAGATCGCACCCGGCGTGGCGCTGGTGGAGAGCTTCAGCCACTGCGTGGCACTCGACACCGACGAGGGCCTCGTCTGCTTCGATGCCTCCGGCGTGCAAACGGGGAAGGCCGTGCGGGCGTCGTTGCGCGCATGGCGCGACGCACCCGTCAGCCACCTCGTCTACACCCACGGCCACGCCGACCACATCGGTGGCAGCATGTTCTTCGGTGAGGATCAGCCAACGGTGATCGGCCACGAGAACGTGGCGACGCGCATGGACCGCTACGAGTACACCAACGCCTGGAACCTGATCATCAACGCCCGCCAGTTCGGCGGTGTCTCGGGCGATCTCAACCTCAACCTCAACGTCGACGTCGGCGACTCCGGCGGCGGTGTCGAGGTGAAGGCCAACCCCGGCGCCCGCAGGTTCCTTCCCAGCAACACCTTGCGGCCGGCCGAGACGTTCAGCGAATCGCACGACATCACCGTCGGCGGCCACCGCATCGAGATGCACCACGCACGCGGCGAGACCGACGATCACCTGTGGGCCTGGATGCCCGAACACAAAGCGGTGGTCACGGGCGACTTCCTCATCTGGAACTTCCCCAACGCGGGGAACCCGCAGAAGGTGCAGCGCTACCCCATCGAATGGGCGGCAGCACTTCGGCGTATGGTGGCGATGGGGCCCGAGTTGCTGCTGCCGGCACACGGGTTGCCGATCGAGGGCAAGGAACGCATCGCACGCGTGCTCGACGATGTCGCCACCGCGCTGGAGGACATCGTGCGCGACGTGGTCGCAATGATGAACGCGGGCGCCACGCTCGACACCATCATCCACACAGTGCGGGTACCCGCCGAGACCCTGGCCAAGCCCTACTTGCGACCGCTCTACGACGAGCCCGAGTTCGTGGTGCGCGGCATCTGGCGCCAGTTCGGCGGCTGGTGGGATGGTGCCGCGTCGCGACTGAAGCCGTCACCGGATGCGCACCTCGCAACCGCGTTGGCCCAGCTTGCCGGCGGGGCCGACGTGCTGCTGCGGCGCGCCGCGCAGGCCGCCGCCGACGGCGACATGCGGCTGGCCTGCCATCTCGCCGACCTGGCCGGCTGGGCAGCGCCCGACGACCCTGCCATCCACGGCGGCCGGGCCGAGATCTACCTGGCCCGGCGCAAGGCGGAGACCAGCTTGATGAGCAAGGGCATCTTCGCCGCCGCAGCTCGCGAGAGCCAGCTGGTGGTGGCCGACGCGACGGGCGCTACTGGCGGCTGAGGCTCACCAGCACGAGCGCCAGCGCGGCGGCGCCGAGGCCGACGGCCTGCCACTTGGTGAGCCGCTCACCGTCGATGGTGAACGCGAGAGCAACCGTGCTGGCCGGGTAGAGCGACGCAACCACCGACACGATGGCCAACATGCCGCCGCGTACCGCAGCCAGGTACAGCACGTTGGCCCCCATGTCGAACACGCCGGCAACCACCGCCAGTTGCAGCGAGGCGCGATGCCGCGCCGGCCGGGCACCCGACGCCCCGGCGATCGCGAACAGCAGCGGTACCGACGCGAGGCGGGCGATCACCAGCGGCCACACGCCTGATGCTGCGTCAGCTCGGTCGAGTGCCACGAACAGCAGCCCGAAGCAGGCGCCGACGCCGACCGCCAGCACCACGATTCGGCGTGGGGTGTTGTGCTGGTGGGTGCCGATGGCGCCGCTCACCAGTGCCACCGCCGTCACTGCGATCACGATGCCCACGAGTGCCAACGCACTCGGCCGCTCGCCGGTGACGAGGCCGACGACGACCGGCACCACCGCGCCGACGACGGCGCTGGTGGGCGCCACCACCGAGATCTCACCGTGTGCAAAGCCGTGATAGAGCCCGGCGATGCCCAGCGCGCCGACCACGCCGGCGAACGCGCTCCAACCCCACGTCGACGCCGATGGCACGGGAGTGCCCATCACGATCACTGCCGCGGACACGAGCACCAGGCTCACCATCTGGCCCAGCGCCGCCACGATCACGCTGGCCTGGTGCCGGCTGGCGCGACCCCCGAAGTAGTCGCCCACCCCGTAGACGAGCGCAGAACCGAGAGCGAGCAACACGGGCATGAGCCGCTCAGTCAACCACGAGTCGTCGGGACGAGTGCCACTCGGTAAGGTCGCCGGCATGCAGCACACTCGCTTCGGCCGCACCGGGCTTCAGGTGCCGCGCCTCACGCTGGGCACGATGACGTTTGCCGGTCAGTGCGATCGCGACACGTCCTTCGCCATCATGGATGCCGCCGTCGAGGCCGGCATCACGTTCTTCGACACCGCCGACATGTACCCGGTCACCACCTATCCGCATGGCATGGGCGACACCGAGCGCGTCATCGGCGAGTGGATGCACGGGCGACGCGCCGACGTGCTGGTCGCGTCGAAGTGCTTCTTCCCCACCGGCCATCGCCCATGGGAGGGCGGCAACTCACGGCACAACATCATGCGATCCATCGACGCCACGCTGCAACGCCTGGGCACCGACTACGTCGACCTGTATCAGGTGCACTCGTGGGACCAGAACACGCCCATCGACGAGACCCTGCAGGCGCTCGACGACATCGTGCACGCCGGCAAGGCCCGCTACGTGGGCTGCAGCAACGTGCTCGCCTACCAACTGGCACGGTCGCTCGGCCGCAGCGAAGCACTGGGCACGGTGCGCTTCGACAGCGTGCAACCGCGCTACAACATGCTGTTCCGCGAGTTCGAGCGCGAGCTCTTCCCGCTGTGTGAGCAGGAAGGGGTCGCGGTCATCCCGTACAACCCGCTGGCCGGTGGCTTGCTCACTGCCAAGCACCGTCGTGACGATCCCGCCGACGGCACCCGCTTCGCGGCCGGCCAGCAGGGCGACCGCTACCGCGAGCGCTACTGGCACGACCACATGTTCACCACCATCGACGCCATGCGGTCCTTGGCGGCGGCGTCGGGAGTGTCGGCCGCAACGCTGGCCATGCAGTGGGTGCTGGCCAATCCGGCAGTCACCAGCCCCATCGTGGGTGCGTCGCGACCGGAACAACTCGCCGATGCAGTGATCGCTGCTGCGACACCCATCGACCCAGCGGTGAAGGCGCAACTCGACGAGCTCACCGTCGAGTACCGCCGCGGCGACTCACCCCGCTGAGCGCCGCCCGTCAGGTGGGGCACTCGCCGACGGCCCCCTTGAGCACCACCTCGCCCGAGCTGCCCTGAGCGGCGTCCTGCGGCGGCGCGACGACCTCCTTGGTGACCGTGAGCAGCGGGTAGTCGGCGGGGGCCACGCCCGCCCAGGCCACTGCCCGGTCGAGCTCGTGGAACGAACCGGCGGGCACCAGCTGGGAGCCATCGCAGTTCTTCAACCACACCTGGTAGAACTCGCCGCCATCGCGACGGGGCAGGCCGGGCACCGCCAACTCGATCTTCACGCCGGAGGCGACCGCCGTGATGCCGGCCGTGCCGGCGACGCCCGGTGCGAGGTCGGTACCGGCAAGCGCGACCACGGCATCGGGCGAGCGCGACGAGTCGTGCGTGACCAACAGCACGATCGCCGCCGCGGCAGCGGCGCCGACCGCAGCGGCACCGGCGGTGGCCAGCCAGCGCCGAGCGCGCGACGGCCGCTCGTACGTGTACCAGCCGGTGGTTGCCCCGGCCGCTTCGGCCGTGATCGCGTCGACGACGCGCTCCTCCAGCTCCGCCGGCACGTCCGCCCACAGCGAGGGGTCGGCGAGCAGCGCCTCGTACTCTTCGATCAGTGCTGCTTCGCCGGGGGT
>Ga0075163_10002932_pt1 | contig 22988 bp, 18 predicted proteins | sample JI1023141ADNA_FD_71478 | JGI IMG/M metagenome (GOLD analysis project Ga0075163, IMG submission 71478) | Wastewater effluent complex algal communities from Wisconsin, to seasonally profile nutrient transformation and Carbon sequestration -... | ecosystem: Engineered > WWTP > Effluent > Algae... | reverse complement strand
GATTCCGATGGTCAGCAAGTTGGCCGGCATGCGGCGTGTACCCATGCGGCCCACGGGCCTTGTCCTCGCGCCCACGCGCGAACTGGCGAGCCAAATCACAGCGACGATTGAGCCGTTGGCGGCCGCCCTCGGTCTGCGGGTGACCACGATCTTCGGTGGTGTGCCGCAGGGTAAGCAGGTGTCGGCGCTGAAGTCGGGTGTCGACATCGTCGTGGCCTGCCCGGGACGGCTCGAAGACTTGATCAAACAGAAGTTCATCTACCTCGACGCCGTTCAAATCACCGTGATTGATGAAGCCGATCACATGGCCGATCTCGGGTTCCTGCCCGGCGTTACGCGCATCCTGGCGGCCACACCGAGCACCGGTCAGCGTCTGCTGTTCTCGGCGACTATGGATAACGACGTCGACAAGCTCGTCAACCGATTCATGACCGACCCGGTGATGCATTCGGTCGACAGCGCAAACTCGCCGGTGTCCCAGATGACCCACCATGTGTTCCATGTCTCCGATGCGGAGACGAAGAAGGATGTGGTTCACCGACTCGCATCCGGGACGGGCCGCCGAATCTTGTTCATGCGGACCAAGCACCACGCGCGCAAACTTGCCAAGCAGCTCACCGAAGCCGGTGTGCCGGCGGTTGATCTGCATGGCAATCTTTCGCAGCCGGCTCGTGACAGAAACCTTGCTGCCTTCAGCAGCGGCGATGCACGAGTTCTGGTGGCCACCGACATTGCCGCGCGTGGAGTCCACGTCGACGGTATCGAATTGGTGGTGCACATCGATCCTCCGGCAGAGCACAAGGCATACCTGCACAGGTCCGGCCGCACGGCACGCGCCGGTAATGCCGGCGACGTCGTGACGGTCGTGCTTCCGACACAGCGCAGGGACACGGCGGCGCTGATGCGCCGTGCGGGTATCCGTGTCACGCCCCAGGAGGTGACTGTCGACTCGGCCGCTGTGCTCGCGGTGGCCGGCGAGGCCGCGCCGTATCAGGCGCCCGCGCCGAAGGTTGTGACACCGCAGCGTCCGGCTCGGCCGCATCGGACAGGTCCTGCCGGTCGTGGGCGCGGCCGACGTCCGAATCGCTCGGCGCGCCCATCGGCATCGTGACGCTTCGGGCGAGCCGCGCTCGCTGATGCTACGGTTGTCTAGCTGATGTTTATGGTCATCAGTATCTGAATGAGGGAAACAAGGTAAGTAAATGGCGCAGGGCACTGTGAAATGGTTCAACGGCGAGAAGGGCTTCGGCTTCATCACGCCTGACGAGGGTTCTAAGGACCTCTTCGTCCACTTCTCCGAGATTCAGGGCAGCGGATACCGCTCCCTCGACGAGAATCAGCGGGTTCAGTTCGACGTCGAGCAGGGGCCCAAGGGTCCCCAGGCAGTCCGCGTTTCAGCTGTCTAAGAACCGGTGAGCATGACGGTGGGTCGGCACGAATATTTCGTGCCGACCCACCGTTTTTTGCTGGGGTAGGGCTGGGCCCGCCGGCGATTGACGGGGCTGTCAATTTGTTTGTGCGATAGGCGATTTCACCCGCCCGGAATAGTTCGGACGATTCGGTCGATGCCGTTCCGTTCGATCGTCGATCCTGATAGATTGCTGAGAGCGACAGGGGTTATCGGACCCCGCCCCAGCAGACTGGAGGGGCGTTGACAGCGTTACCCGACTGGGACATGAGTGATGCCGAACTTGCGGAGGCGGCTATCACCGGTGACCGGGGTGCGTTTGCCGAAATCTACGACCGTTATTCGAGTCGTTTGTTCGACTTCTGCGTCAGCATGTTGCGCGACCGTGAATCCGCGGCTGACTGCGTTCAAGACACATTCTGCACCGCCGCCGCGCGGCTCTCGAGCCTGCGCGACCTGGGCAAACTGCGGCCCTGGCTCTACGCCATCGCCCGCAACGAAGCATTGCGCCGGATTCGGGAACGTCGACGCGAGCAAGCTTCCGACGAACTTCCTGAGACTGCCTCCGACGAGCCGGGGCCTGAGGCGCTGGCGGCCCGCACTGAACTTGCTGCGCTGATCGCGCAGGCCGCGGCCGGTTTGTCCGATCGGGACCGCGAGATTCTGGATCTGGCCTACCGGCACGGTCTGGACGGTCCGGAGATCGCGGAGGCCCTCGGTACCAGTGCGGCCACCACTCGCACGCTTTTGCATCGGCTGCGGGAGACGGTCGAGCGGTCGCTGGGCGCGGTGCTGGTTGCCCGGCATGCCCGCTCCGGGAGGGGATGTGCCGAACTTCGGGATTCGCTGAAGGACTGGGACGGTGAGTTCACCGTTCTGCTGCGTAAGCGCGTGGCTCGCCACATCGAGTCATGCCCTGAGTGCTCGGAAGACCGCCGTGGGATGGTCAATCCGGCGGCGCTCCTCGGAGCGGGTGCCGTGGTATTCCTTCCGGCCCCGATCTTGCTCCGGGAGAAGACGCTGAACGAGGTTCAGCTCACGTGCGCCTCGACGCCCCTCGTTTCAGTTGTTCCGGATGCGCCGCCCGTTGGTTTGGGCGCTCGGGTTCTGAACTCGCGCACCATGATTGCAGCGGGGCTGAGCGTTGGTGTCGTCGGTCTGACGCTGGTGCTGTTCGGTGCATGGCCGTCCGCACAGCATTCGCCTCAGCAGCCGACGGTTGTTACGGGGGCCGTGACATCGCCACAGCATCGTGCTGACGGTGTGCCGAGCGCCCCGGTTCCGATTGGGAGACCGGTGCCGGTCCCGGTGCCATCCGCTACGGCGCCCGGCGTTTCGATCGCCGCGGGCGTTCCCGTTGCACCCGCGCCGTCGGCTGCGTCCTCGCCGGCGGAGAACTCATCAGGCGCGGTGGGTGCGCCGGTGGCGGCTCCGGCGCCGACTGCTGTACCTGCTCCGAGCGCGGGTACATACGTTCCGGCACAGGCTGATTCATCTGGACCGTCGGACTCGTCCGGTGTGTCGCCGGGGATGGCACCGAGTGCTGCCACCGCCGCCCCGGCAGAGGCCGAACCCAACCTTCCTGCGCAGCCCGAACCGCCGAAATCGATCACCACGTCGGGTGATACCACCACGACACCAGGTGGTCTCTCGACCACGTCGGACGGGCTACCGTCGGGCGGCTTGTCCGTTCCGTCGGGGGGATTGCCAACTCTGCCGGGTCCTTCGATACCCGTGAATTCATTTCCGTCAGGCGGGTTGACGTCGATACCCGGCGGTCTGACGTCCACATCGGGTGGATCGATACCCAAGCCCGGGAGCCAATCGACGACATCAGGGGGTAAATCCACCACATCCGGTGGCTCGAACACCTCGACGTCGTCGGGCGGTGGTTCGGATTCGTCAGGCACCTCGGACGGCGGTAAGAAATAGACGGTGCCCCCGCTCGGGATCAGGAGCAGGGGCACGGTCTGGGTCTCGTTTCGACTGTGCGCCGGGGGCGGTTACAGTCATTCAACTTCCCAGGGCATAGCTACGGCGGGCGACGGGCAGGCGCCCGCCGTAGCTACTCGGAGTTGGTCAAATCGGGTTATTAAGTTGTAGACGTTGGCATTTCGCTGATCTTGGTGTCGTCCTCCTCACGCGTGGAGCGCCTTGGTGGTTGCTCACATAGGTAGGAGTGAGAACCGCGCCAGGCGTGACACTTTTTTGAGAAATCTTTTTTGACTGCGATCGGGCGCTGTGGCCTCGCAGTATTCGCCACGTTTCGAGTGGCAGTCCCGACGGGCTAGGACGTCGCCTGGGCCAGGCGTTCAGCGCGCCGACGCGCCTGCTCTTCGGGATCGGGCACAGGCACCGCGGCGATCAGCCGGGCCGTGTATGCCTCGGACGGATTGTGCAGGACGGTTTGTGCGGGGCCGCACTCGACGAGCTTGCCGGCCTGCATTACCGCGATGCGGTCGGAGAGCTCCTCGACGACGGCAAGGTCGTGGGTGATGAACAGGCAGGCGAACCCGTGCTCGGCCTGGATTTCCCGAAGCAGCTTAAGGACTTTCGCCTGGACCGAGACGTCGAGTGCAGAGGTAGGTTCGTCGGCGATCACCAGTGCCGGCTCCAAGGCCAGTGCGCGCGCGATGCCGACACGCTGCCGCTGACCGCCGGAGAGCTGGTGCGGATAGCGGTTGCGTAGCTTGCGGGACAGATCGACCTGGTCGAGTAGCTCCTCGACTTTCGCCTGTCGATGCTCCTTCGACAAAGATGTGTGGAGTGCGAGGGGCTCCGCGATCGCCTGCCCGATGGGCCAGCGGGGATTGAGCGACGAGCCCGGATCCTGAAACACCACACCGATTTTCTTGCGTGGTTCGCGAAGTCCGCGTTGGGAGAGCGTGGTGATGTCGGCGCCACTGAGGTGGACCGATCCGGACGTCAATTTCACTAGGCCGATCGCGGCCTTACCGAGAGTTGACTTCCCCGAACCGGATTCGCCGACCAGACCGACAACCTCTCCGGGCGCGACGTCCAGGCTGACATTGTCCACCGCGCGGAAAGTGCCGCGGCCGGACTTGAACTCGATGGTGGCGTCGCGCAGGGATAGCGCCGGCACGTGCGTCGGCGGCGGTTCGGGGGCCACCTCGACGTCTGAGACCTCCAGCTGGCCGGTTCCCAGGTGGGGAACTGCGCCGAGCAGAGCCTTCGTGTACGGGTGCTGCGGATCGTTGAACAAGGTTGCGGAGTCGGCTGTTTCGACGACGTTGCCGTCTTTCATCACCATGATGCGATCGGCGAGATCGGCCACCACGCCCATGTCGTGGGTGATCAGCAGGATCGCGGCGTCGACGCGGGCGCGGAGGTCGCGGATGAGGTCGAGGATCTCGGCCTGAACGGTGACGTCGAGGGCTGTGGTCGGCTCGTCGGCGATGAGAAGCTTCGGGTCGCACGCCAGGGCTTGAGCGATCATCGCGCGCTGGCGTTGCCCCCCGGACAACTGGTGCGGGTAGTAGTTCACGCGTTTGGCAGGCTCGGGCATGTCGACGAGGTCAAGCAGCTCGACGGCGCGGGCTTTGGCTTGTTCCGCGGACATGTCGTGGTGCGTTCGGATGGCTTCGACGATCTGCCAGCCCACGGTGTAGACGGGGTTGAAGGCCGTCATGGGTTCCTGGAACACGACACCGACTTGGCCGCCGCGAATCTCGGTCAGCGTGCCCTCGTTGGCATTGGCAATCTCTGCGCCGTTCAGCCGGATGCTGCCGGAGACTCTCGCATTGGGCGCGAGCAGGCCCGGTATCGACATCGCCAGCGTCGACTTTCCGGAGCCGGATTCACCAACCAGGGCGAGCACTTCGCCCTGCGCCAGTTTGAGGTCGATGCCGCGAACGGCGGGAACCCACTTCTTGTCGACGGAGAATTCGATGTTCAGTCCGGCGATCCGGAGGAGCGGTTCGGACATGGTCACCGGCGCTTCGGGTCGAGGGCGTCGCGCAGGGCATCGCCGAGGAGGATGAAGCCCAGCACCGTCACCGACAGGAACAGCGCGGGGAAGAACAACAGATGCGGCGAGCTGGCGATCAGCGACTGTGCGACGTTGATCTGCAATCCCCACGAGATCTCGGGCGCTTGCAGGCCGATGCCCAGGTACGTCAGCGCCGCCTCGGCGGAGATGAACGTCCCGACCGCGATCGTCGCGTAGATGAGCACCGGCGCCAGGGCGTTGGGCAGGATGTGGCGGACCAGGATGCGCCCCGACGAAGCACCTAATGCCTGGGCCGCCAACACATAGTCGGACCCACGGATCGACACCACCGATGAACGGACAAGTCGCATGGCGGTCATCCAGCCGAAGACCACCAGCGCCAGAGAGACCGTCCACACCGACCGCTGCGCCGTGACTGTCAAAAGGATCAAGGCGCCCAGGAACAGGGGGATGCCGAAAAAGATGTCGGTGAAGCGGGCCAGCACCGAATCGGCCCAGCCGCCGAAGTATCCGGCCAGCGATCCGATCAGGACGCCGATGATGAGAACACCGATGACGGCCAGTACCCCAATGGACACCGAGGTGCGCGCCCCGTAGATGACGTTGGAGTAGTAATCGCATCCTTGGAGGTCCATCCCGAACCAGTGCTCGGCGCTGGGTGCCTGGCGTGACATGGACAGATCGCAGTCGGTGGGGTCGGCGCCGAGCGCGAACACCGAGGGAAACAGGGCCATCAGGACCATGATCACCATGACCGTGAGTCCGGTGAGGAACAGCGGATTGGTGCGCAGGTATTTCCACGCGTCGCCCCAGATGCTGGACTGTCCGACGAGTTCCGCGGCTTCGATGTCAGCCGGTTCAGTCATAGCGGATCCTCGGATCGATCACGGCGTAGAGGACGTCCACGACGAGGTTGAAAAAGATGTAGAAGAACACCATCAGAGTGACGATGCCCACGACCACCGGGCCCTGTTGGGAGCGAACCGCATCGAAGATGGCGCGGCCTAGGCCGGGGAGGTTGAACACCGACTCGGTGACGATCGCGCCGCCGAGAAGCGACCCGATGTCGGCGCCGATGAAGGTGACGACGGGAATCAGGCTGTTGCGGAATGCGTGCCGCAGAACGATCCTCGTCTGTCCGACGCCCTTGGCTCGGGCGGTACGGATGAAGTCGGCCGAGAAGGCCTCCAGCATGGCAGATCTGGTCAACCGGGCGACGTACGCCATGGACAGCGATGCGAGCACCAGTCCGGGCAGTAAGTAGCTGACCCAGCCGTCGGCGACACCGGCGATGGGGAATAGGCCGAGTTTGAAGCCGAAAAGGTACTGCGCGAGGAAGCCAAGCACGAAGACCGGGATCGACACCAAGAGGGTGGTCGAGACCAGAACCAGGTTGTCGAAGAACGAGTTTCGGCGAAGTGACGCCAGGATGCCGGCGGTGATGCCGAACAGTGCCTCGAAGATCACCGCGACGATGGTGAGCTTGATTGTCACCGGAAGTCGCTGACTGATGATCTCGAGCACTGGGCGGCCAGAGAAATCCTGACCGAAGTTACCGTGCAGCAAGCCCCAGATGTACTTGGCGTACTGCACGGCGAACGGGTCGTCGAGGTTGTAATTTGCGCGGATCTGCTGTTGCACTGCCGGACTGAGTGGGCGGTCGCCGGCCAGCGCGCGAACCGGATCGCCGGGCAGGGCGTACACCATCGCATAGATCAACAGCGAGGCGCCGACCAGAACGGGAATGGTGAGCAGCAGGCGGCGAAGGACGAAGCGGGTCAACGGATCACACTGCCTTCCCGTCGACGATCACATCTTCAAGGATCACGTCGTTGCGAATGTCGTAGTGCACGTTGGATACCCGCTTGCTCCAGACGGTTTGGTCCATGCCGTAGAAGATCGGCGTTGCAGGCAGATCACGGACGAGGATGTCTTCCGCGTGCTGGTAGGCCTTGTTGGCGTCCTCGATGCTGTGCGCTCGATCGCCTAACGTCAGCGCCGCATCGAACTCCCGATTGCTGTAGAAGGTGGTGTTGGAGCCCGCCGGCGCCAGTGCTGCGGTGGCGTACTGGGTGGCCAGGAAGTTCTCGATCGACGGATAGTCCATGATCCAGGCCAACCGGAACGGACCGGTCATCTCCTTGGCGTCCCTCTTGGAGAGGAATTCGTTGAACTGCAGGTTTCCCCGCAGCTTGTAGGTGAGGCCGATCTTACGAAACATGTTGGCAACTGCCGTCATCCAGCCATCGTGACCGGCGCCGGCGTTGAACCAGATCTCGACGGGCTTGCTCATGTCGAAGTTGGCTTCTTGGAGCAGCTTCTTTGCCTCGTCAGGGTGGTATTCGCACCACTTGCCGCAGGCGTTGGCGCGGTAACCGACGACCGTTGGCGGGGCGAATGAGTCGGCCGCCACCCGGGTGCCGAGGAAGATCGCGTTGACGATGGCCTTGCGGTCGATCGCCATGGATAGTGCCTGCCGGACACGGACATCGGCGTAGCGCGGATCGTAGAGTGGGAAGCCCAGGCTGGTGATGTCAGGGCTGGCCTGCTCGATGTAGCGATCCTTGAAGACGTCCTTGGCGCTGGCGTAGGCATCGGGAGGCAGGTTCTTGAGGATGTCGAGGTTGCCAGCCAGCACATCCGTATAGGCAGTAGACAATTCGGTGTACATCTTCATGACGACACCTTTGGATTTGGCCTTGGACTCACCCTTGTAGTCGTCATACCGGGTGAGCGTCATGCCGTGGCCGGGAACCCATTCGGTTTCAGACTTGAACGGACCCTGGCCGATCGGCTTCTTGCCGAAGGCAACGGGGTCTTTGTAGAACGCCTCAGGGAGTGGATCGAATGCGCTGTAGCCAAGGGTCACCGGGAAGATGGCGAACGGCTCGGAGAGGGTGACCTCGATTGTGTCTTTGTCCTTTGCCCGCAGGCCCCACATCGTGGTCCGGGCGGGCTCTTTGCCGTCTTCGCCCTGCAGGGCGTCGTAGCCGGCGACGTTGGAAAAGAAGTACGACGCCCCCTGGGCGTTGGTGCTCAGAGCGGTGTAATTCCAGGCCTTCACATACGACTCGGCGGTCACCGGGGTGCCGTCGTGGAATGTCCAACCCGGTTTGAGCTTGATCGTCCAGTGCGTGTTGTCGGTTGACGCGACCGACTCTGCGGCGCCGTCGTAGGTGACAGCGCGACTCTTGACGTCGAAGGTGACCAGCGGTGTCCAGACGGCCTCGACGATCTTCGAGCCCTCGGTCTCGGTCGTATTGCCTGGGATCAGGGGATGCTGCGGCTCGCCGAGGAACATGCTGAACATGCCGGGCGGGGTGGTGGACGTCGACGCGCAGGAGGTGAGCGTGGCGGCGACGAGGAGCAGGACGCCGAGAAGGGCCGCGAGTGGGTTGCGGCGCCGTGCAGCCGTCATGCCTGCCAAGGTGGTGGCCCCTCCAGAGTCGTTTCCGGCTACTGCAACGATGGCGTCAACCATGACACATGTCGTGAATGTTGGCAGGTCAAAGCTCGCAACATCGACGAGGTGCGCTTGCCGTTGGCAAACCGGTCAATGTCGGGCCCGGAATCTCGACCGGCGTTGTCGCGGGCGACAGGCGTTCAGGTGCCGGGCGTTACGCGCGCGGCACCGCGAGCACAGTCGGCTCGCTCAGCCCGCGTAAGGTGACGGTGTCACCGAAAGTCCAATTGCGGCTTTCGCTTTCATCGGCGCCCTGCACCGTTTCAGCCGAAGCCACCACGTGGCGCGGCACACTCTTGGCCAGTTCGCAAAGGCGGGCCGCCTGGTTCACCGGAGCGCCGATGACGGTGTATTCGAAACGCTCGTGTGCGCCGACGTTTCCCGCAACGACCTCGCCGGCCGCCACCCCGATGCCCGCCTTGAGTTCGGGAACCTCGGACTTCAACCGTCGCGCCATCGCACGCGCCGCGCCCAGTGCTGCGGACTCGGGGCAGTCCAGGTCGTTCGGTGCGCCGAAGATGGCCAGACACGCGTCGCCCTCGAACTTGTTGACCAGCCCGGCGTATCGGTCGACCTCGTCGACGATCACAGCGAAGAACCTGTTCAGCAGCGCGACGATCTCCTTGGCCGGTAGCGTGGAAACGAGTTTGGTCGAGCCCATGATGTCGACGAAAATGACTGCGGCATGGCGCTCTTCGCCGCCCAACTCGATTTGGCGGGATTCAGCGGCGGCAGCGACCTCTCGGCCGACGTGGCGGCCGAACAGGTCGCGGACGCGCTCGCGTTCACGCAGTCCTGACACCATCGTGTTGAAGCCCCGCTGCAACTGGCCGAGCTCTGTGCCGTCGAACACCACCAGGTTGGTGTTGAAGTCGCCCTCCTCGACGCGCTGCAGTGCCGCGCGCACCACGCGTATCGGTGTCGCGGTAAGCCAGGCCTGAATCCACATCAGGATGAAGCCGAACACCAACGCAAACAAGGACAAGATCATCACCGCGACCGTGAACTGCGTTGGTGTGAGGTCGTTGAGTGCGAGAGTCAGCAGGGCGGCGAGGAAGATCCCGAGGACCGGCACGCCGGAACCGAGCGCCCAGACCACGAGCGTCCGCCCCATGAGGCCGGGTGCAACTCGGCGCGGTGCGGGGCCGAGTTCCAGAACCTTTGCCGCGAACGGCCGTAACGAGAACTCAGTGAACAGGTAGCAACTCGCGGCCACGACGATCCCGCTGAATGTTATGCCCAGCAACACTTTCGGTATGTAGCTGGGATCCGTCAGTCCGTACAGCAGCGTCAGCAGCGCTGCGCCGCAGCCCCACAAAATCAACAACACCCGGGTAAGCCGTAGTGGGGCCAGGAACGTGTTCTGGTGGTCTTCCAGGGTGGGATCACGGCCCTCGATCGCCCAGCGGACGTTGCCGATGACCCGGCGTGTGGCCCAGAAGATCCCAACCATCAGTGCCGTGCCGACGTAGGCCGGCGATACCGCGAAGGTGATCCACGCGACGCTGTGGTCAAACACGCTGGGCGCCGGAAAGACAACCATGATGACCAGCAGAGCGACGCCGATTCCGATCAAATTGGCGACCACGACGAAGGTCGTCAGTATCAGTTGGATCCGGATGCGGCGTCGGCGCTCGCTCTCGGTGCTCCTGCCCAGTAGCCAGGATCCGAACTCCGGAGTTTCAGGTAGCCGACCGCTTTGGCGGGTGACCTTCTCCAAGACGCGACCCAGCCGTTGCGCGAGGGTTTTGTCTGCGGACATCGAATTGGAGCTTAGCGCGGCGGAAGTCAGGCGCATTCGTGTCATCGATACGGTCAGCGCAACCGATCGGGGACCATGGGCACGTGCCCATCACCATCCCCGACACACCGCGCCTCGCCAACACCAGCGAGCGCAAGGTCTGGCAGCTCCTCACCGAGCAACTCTCAGCGGGAGACCTCCTGGTTGCCGGCCAGCGCGTCACGGATCACCTGAAAGACCACGAGATCGACTTCGTCGTCGCCATCGAGGGTGCCGGCATCGTCTGCGTCGAGGTGAAGGGCGGCGAGGTCTGGCACGACGGCACGGGGTGGCGGCAGAGAAGCAGCCGCGGCGACACCAAGACCATTGATCCTGTCCGTCAAGTCCGGGAAGCGATGTACGCACTCAGGAACTTCATCGAGTCCGATCCTCGGTGGACCCAGGCTCGAACACGCTGGGATCACGTAGTGGTGTTTCCCAATTCTCAAATACCTCAGGACTTCGGGCTACCGGACTGCCCCCGCTGGAAGGTCGTCGACCGCACGGAATTGTCCACTCTCGCAGCGAGAATCCGAAATGTCCCGCTCCAGCAGGAGATTGACCGCCCTCACCTGAACACCGCAGGAATCGACCAACTGCACGCAACGCTCGCCGGCCGGGGGCTCCCGCAACGTGACGTTGTCGCGCGGGCTTTGGAGAACGAAGACGCCGCCGACATCCTCACCGAACGTCAGGCGGTCATTCTGGACGCGATCAAGCTTCTCAACCGCGTCGAGGTCCGTGGGGGAGCGGGTAGCGGCAAGACTTTCATGGCTGTCGAGCAGGCGCGCAGACTCGCCAAGGATGGTCAGCGCGTCGCGCTGATCTGCTACTCCCACGGATTGGCTTCGTACCTCAAGCGCATCACGAAGAACTGGTCGCGCCGACAGCAGCCCGGCTACGTTGGCGAATTCCATGCGTTGGGAATGCGGTGGGGAGCGCCGCAAGGACCTAACGAATCAGAACGGACTGCGGCCACCTCGACGTTCTTCGAGCACGAATTGCCCTTACGCATGCTCGATCTCGCGACCAACCTCGAAACAGGCCAACGCTTCGACGCCATCGTCATCGATGAGGCCCAGGATTTCGCGGACAGTTGGTGGGATCCGATTTTGGCTGCCCTCAAGGATCCCGACGCCGGCGGTATCTACGTATTCGGTGACGAAGGGCAGCGTGTCTTCGATCGGCAGGGGACCCCGCCTGTCCCGTTGGTGCCGCTGATCCTCGACCAGAACATCCGCAACACCCGCCAAATCGCCACGACCTTTCAGCCTCTTGTAGGGCACCCGATGCGCTATCTCGGGGCCGACGGGCCTGCGGTGACGTTCGTGCCGTGCAGTGCGGAGGCAGCGATGGATGCGGGGGACGACCAAGTCGACGCCCTCCTCGAAGATGGATGGCGACCCGAGGACGTCGCACTCCTCACGACTGGCAGCCGTCATCCCGAACAGGTTGCTCGGCAAGCAGAAGGAACCGAAGCCTACTGGGACAGCTACTGGGATCTCGACCAGGTTTTCTACGGGCACGTTCTGGGATTCAAAGGTCTGGAGCGCCGTGCGGTCGTTCTGGTCGTCAACGACAAAATAGCTTTCGAGCGGTCACGTGAACGTCTCTACGTTGGATTATCCAGGGCCCGTGACCAACTCGTCGTGTGTGGTGATCCCGATTTCATCACCGAGGTAGGTGGTCCTGTGCTGGCTCACCGGTTGGGTATCGCAACCCGGTGAGCCGGCACAGGGATGAAGGATCTACCGCTGGGCAGTCGATCGTTGGCCTGCTCCCTGACGGTCGCGATGGGCTGACCCGACCGGCTTCTTGCCGGCGCCGGCCTTTCCTGATGGCGCACGGTTGGCGGAATGGTGCGCACCAGAGCGCGAATCTGACGTACGGCGGGTTCCGGCGGAGCCGTCACGGCGCTGGGACTGTAGACCGAATTGGGGCTGGCGCTTGTGAAGCGACGCGGTGACCGTACCGGCGGCCGGCGCGGATACTTTCTCGGCCAGCCTGGGAAATATACGGCCAAGGGTTCCCTTCAAGGCATCGATGATCAGATCGCGCCAGAACCCTTTTATGGGAATGACGCTGGTGCCGCTCATGTACAGGGTCGTGAGAATCACGATGGCAGGAATGTAGATAGGAGCTAGGACGACGCCCGCGATCAGTCGACCGAGATCGCCGATTTTGCCAGGCGCACTCGGCGTGCTGACATCCGCTTCCGAAGTCTCCGTGGAGACCACGGAGGTGGCCGCTGCCGTGACCGTTGCGGCAGTGATCTCCGAAACAAGCGATTCGAGCTGGATTGAATGGCTCTCGATCCGGGTGGCCGCGACTCCTTCTGGATGGTCAAGACTTGAAACCAGACTCAATGTCACGGCCATGGCGCCCAATGCGACGGCGGAGCGAAACATCTGCTGGCGTAGTGCGGTGGGGGTGATGGAGTGATTGTTCATAGGACGATCGTGGGCGGTCCGCTGATGACCGTATTACGTAGTCCACTACTCATTTCCGACCGCGCCGCCCTTATGCGTTGAACAGCGGCGATGCCGGCGACCAGTCCGGCGATTATTGCTCGGCCGGAGCGGTGCTGCCGCAGATCCGTCACGAGTCCTGTACGCACGCCATAGCATTGGCAGGCATGGTGGCTTGGCCGCTGACCGGTCGCGACGAGGAGCTGCAGCTCATTGCAGCGACCTTCGGCAACGAATCCGAGCATGGTGGCGTCGCAATCGTCGGAAGATCAGGCGTCGGCAAGACGCGCTTGGCCCGGGAAGCGGCCGCGGTTGCGACCGGCGGCGGTTGGGTTGTGCGCCGGGTGTCAGGAACTGCTGCCGCTCAGGCGATTCCGCTAGGGGCGTTCGCCGAATGGATCGACCAGACTGGCGGTCAGCCGCTGAATCTGGTTGGCGCCGTGATCGCTTCGATCGTGGACACACCCAACGGCGAACCGGTTGTCCTCGTGGTCGACGACGCTCACCTGCTCGACGATCTTTCGGCCTTTCTGCTGCATCAACTGGTTCGGCGCCGGGCTGCAGTGGTGATCGCTACCGTTCGCGCCGGGCACCCGACTCCCGAGACGGTCAGCGCATTGTGGAAAGACTCAGATCTCAGGCGCCTCGACCTGCAGTCATTGTCCCGGCCGCAATCCGACGCACTGCTGGAGGCGACCCTGGGAGGCCCGTTGAATGTGGCGACCGCGCAGCGATTATGGGAACTGACGCGCGGCAATGTGTTGTTCCTCCATGAGATAGTCCGGCAAGAGTGCGAGGCCGCCCGACTGAGTGATTCCGAAGACGGGTGGCAGTGGACGGGGGAAATGACCGCATCTCCCACTCTGGTCGATCTGGTGCATCTGCACATGGGCGCCGCCTCCGAATCGGTGCTTGAAGTCGTCGACCTGGTGGCGATGGCTGAACCCCTTGAACTGGGTTGCCTGCTTTCGATGACGAATGTGGCTGCCGTCGAAGAGGCCGAACGGCGTGAATTGATCACGGTCTCAAGTGCCTCTCCGGCCGGGCTCGCACGCGTGGCGCAGCCGCTATATGCAGAAGCCCGCCGCGCACACATGGGTCAGATGCGATCGGCACGGCTACGCGGCCGCCTGGCGACGGCGATGAACCAGCCGATTGCCGGCCTGGGATCGCCCGATCCGTTGAGGCTGGGACTTCTGTGGCTCGAATCTGATCTGCCCGCCGATGCGGATGTTTACCTGCGTGGCGCGCTTGCGGCGTTTGTGCGCCTGGACCTCGTGCTGACCCAGCGTTTGGCGGCGGCCGCGGTGGACGCCGGCGCAGGCGTCGAAGCTCATCTTCTCCACGCGCAGTCGCTGACTCGGCTTGGCCGCAGCGATGAGGCCCAGCAGATCCTTTCCGACCTACCGGTGCGCCAGGACCGTGACCTGGTGTGGGCAACCGCCGTAACCATGCGGGCTGCGAGTCTGTTGTTCACTCCCGGTCTTGCAGCCGACTCATGGGCAGTGATCGATGAGGCGGTCGATTCCGCTCCCGAAGGTCTTGTCCCTCAGCTGCATGCATTCAAGGTTGTGCAACTGGCCATGGCGGCACGCCCCCATGAGGCAGTCGAACTGGGGCGATCTATTGATTCCGGGCAACTTTCGGCGCTGGCGGCAACCATCCTGGCCTGTGCCATGACCATTGCTCTTGGGGATATCGGCCAACCGGACGCTGCCGCCTCGATTGCCGAGGACGGTAACCGACGTGCGGCTTCATCGCCGCAGGCCGCATATCAAGCCGTCGCGCTGAATCTGGTGTACGTGGACGCGTTGGTGTTGTCGGGGCGAATTCGGGAGGCCGTAGCGCTCGGCGACCGCGTCTGCCGCTTGTGGGCTGATATTCCGCGTGTGCCACATACCGTGGCCGTGGCGATCAATGGAATGACGGCTCTCGCTCACGGCGACTTGGCCGAAGCCCGGGTGAATATTCAGGCGGCGCTGGAGGAAACAGAATCACGCGCTGACAGCACGGGCTTGCCCTATCTGCTGCTCGTCGCCTATACCGAGACGTTGGCTCGTTCCGGTGATGTCGAAGGGGCTTTGCAAGCCCGAGATCGCATGGAGGCCCACCGTCATCCGGCATACGTGTTCATGGAATCGGCGCGTCTGCTGGCCCGAGGATGGGTCGCTGCTGCGCGAGGACGCACCAGCGAAGCCGTAGCCCTAGTGAGCCAAGCCGCCGAATTCGCCCGCGCACAAGGACAGCACGCACGCGAAACAATGTGCCTTCAGGTGGCTATTCAGTTCGGCGATCATCGTCACGCGTCGCGATTAGGGGAACTCGTCGAACTGACGACCGGCCCGCGAGGTGCTTTGGTGCAGCAGTGGGCGAATGCCCTGGTCGGCAGTGACGCTGACGAGCTCATGTCAATATCCCGCCGCCTGGAGGACATGGGCGACAACGTCGCTGCAGCAGATGCGGCCGCACACGCCGCGGGAATCTTCAAGCGCGACAACCGCAATGGCGCCCGCTTGACGGCAAGTGGTCGAGCGACGGCTCTGGCAACGGCATGTGGAGCGAGTACGGTGGCGACCAAACTCGCTGCCACGTCACTTCCGCTCAGCAACCGTGAACGCGAAATCGCGACGCTTGTCAGCCAAGGCATGTCCAACCAGCAGATTGCGGACACCCTGGTGACCTCAAGGCGCACCGTTGAAGGGCACATCTATCGGGCCTGTCAGCGACTCGGACTCAAGGACAGGATCGAACTCGCCGCGGTGATGAGGGAATCGGGATTGGCCTAATGACATGCAGGGCCGGTGACTGGCGAGGGCGGCAGGTGCGATGAGCTGCCCCACTCACCACCGAACGTCGTGCTCCTCCATTACTCCGAATCCCTCGCGCAGAGTCACGCCCGCCAACGAGCCGGTGAAAGTCCCGAACGGCTGCCGGTACTTGCTGTCGATGAGAATCATGCGGTCATGCCTGGCGCGTTCGGCCTCAGCGTGGAATTCGAGTTTGTCGACCCGCGTCAGGTCGGGGGCGAAGTGCACCGGTTCGACCTCTTGGGGGATACCATCGACCCAGAGGGTCCGCTCTGAATTCACGGGCGAATCATGAACGCCGGCAACGAGATTCCATGTCACTGTCGCCCCCGATTCAGAAGTTCCGCAGCCGGCGCTCCATTGCCATTGGGTGACTCTTGCGTGATGGCCGGCCGATTCGTCGACCAAGCCGTGCGAGTCGATGTCGAGTCCGTCGATGGTCCCGGTGACGTGAACGGGGGTCTTCCTGGTCCAGATCGGGTGTTGTCCATGCAGCGACACCACCTCGACTGGATCACCGGCTCGTTCGTAGGTGACATCGACCCCCTCGAAACGAGCCGATTTCGAATCGAAGTTCACGATGGGCCACAGTGCAGCACGATCCCGGAAGCCTCCGGTCTCCCGATTGTGAACCGCCCAGAACGCTTGATAGGCGCCCCCAATGCGCGCGATGCCCACGCACATCTGCGCTTTGGGGCCGTAGACGCCGAGGTAACGCCACTTCTTGAGCGGCCGCAGACCGCGGAACAGGGGCAGCTTGTCAACCTCGATCGGCGGATTTGACGGGCCACGCCAGGGGAGTGTCATCCGATCAGCATGCCCAATCGGACACCGCGTGCGCCGACGAAGTGGTGAATTGCCTGGTTGCACCGCTTCACCATCACCTCCAGTGGACTGGTTCTACACCGCTGCCTCGATCTGCTCGATCACGCGCTCGAGTTCGCCCACCATCCAGTTGTCGGTGCGAGTCTTGAATTGCGCAGCGAGGCTTCGGTAGTACCACAGGTGATCCGCCGGATCCTTCTCGGTGAATCGGTTCCACAGGGACGGGCCATGGTTGCGAAGGTCTCGCAAGATCGCACGCGAATTGTCGAGCTTGTCGGCCAGCGACACCAGGATGGTGTCTGACGAAACCTCCGCGAGATGCGCGACGTACCGCTCCTTGCGAACTCGCCACGCGGGCTTGGGCGTCTCGAGTGTGTCGCTGCATTCGTCGACGATCGAGGCAACCGCAGGGCCGAAGCGTGACTCGATGTCGGCAAGCCTTTCGGCACCGCCCTGGTCTTCGGCCGCGTCGTGCAAAAGTGCTGCGATGACCTGTGCTTCGCTCCCCTCGGCCTCGATCACTAGCGATGCGACCGAGAGTAGATGGCCGATATAGGGGATGTCCCCGCCCTTGCGTCGCTGGTGTTGGTGAAGCTCCGTCGCGTAGGTAAGCGCTTCGCTGAAACTGGCGGACAAGCGAGGTGCGGTGTCGCTCTGCATCTGGTAACTCCTCGTCAAGATTTCAGGCGGCCGACTGACGGCCGGAATTGCTTTTGATGAGCGCCGAAATGGTGGCTCGCCGCCAATCGCGGCCCAGCGCAGTCCGATGACCGGATGCGTTGAGTAGCTTTGCGGCTTCGCCATGCGTCATGCCGCAGTCTTTGATCAGCCATCCGGCGAATTGCTTGAGTGCCGGCCGGCGCTCCGACCACTGTGCCGTGATTGCCGGCAATGTGGGGGAGGGGCCGAAATCGGCCTCCATGTCAGCCAGCGCATCGGCGAACCAATCTTCAATCCGGTTGCCCGGCACACCGGCGATTGGCCTGGCTTCCGTGTATAGGGCGGTCTCGATCTCCTTGCCGAGGGTCGTCAAGCCTGCCGCCGCGATCACAGCGTTGTCGAGGTCGTCGACCGCGTGCACCTCACGACGAAGCGCGAAGTCGATCTCGTTCAGCCCTCCGGTCAAGGGGCAGGGCCAAAGATGCTGACCGAGGCGAAGATTCAGGCCGTGACGCTGCAGGACGAGGCTGAGCCTGCGGATGTGCTCATCGCGTCCCAGGTCCTCTCTGTGGAACGGTGCCCAGATGTCGGCGCGGATGGACAATGCCCGGACGATCGCCGTCATCACGGCCTCGACATCCGACAGGTCGTCGTATTGGCTGGGTTCGCCGATCTCAAAGGTGTGCGTCTCGACGATCAGCACTGCGTGTTCGGCAGCCTTTTCGCGAAGCATTCCGATTCGTTGTTCGGTGTCGCGGTCCCCGAGGAGTATGACCGACCCGTCTGCCTTCGGAATGTTGACCATCACGCACCCCCCCTTCGCTCTTTAGCGCAATTATATCCATAAAAAATGTTTAGCGCACCGCTGCGCTAAACATTTGGCCTTCCTGGCTAGGATAGCCGTTGTGGGTGACAAGAGCTTCCGTGATTCGTCGGGCCGCACGCTTGCCGAGTATCCGAGACCGTCCGTTGCAGTTGATGCCGCGCTGCTAACCCCCGATCCTGAACGTGGGTTGATGGTGTTGCAAGTCAAGCGAACCAAAACGACAGGTTGGGGACTTCCCGGCACCTTCCTGCATCCCGGAGAGCGGCTCGCGGACGCGGTGCGGCGGTCACTCCGGGTAAAGGCCGGCATCGACGGCGTCTCGCCTCATCAACTCCAGGTGTTCGATGAACCGCATCGCGACGAGAGGGGGTGGGTTCTGTCCGTGGGGCATTGGGCTGTCGTTCCGGTTACTGCATTGTCCGAACGATTCCCCTCCGAAACTCGTCTGATGCCCGTGGGCAATCCGGGCAGGCTCATCTACGACCATCGCCGCATCATCGACACCGCGGTGGCGCACATCCGGTCGCGCTACGCCTCCGCACCTGACCCCGACCACCTCCTCGGAGAGGCATTCACCGTGCGCGAGTTGAGGCTGCTGCACGAGTTGGTCGAGGGGCGCACGCTGGATCGAGATTGGTTCCGCCGCGAGATGGAGGGCTGCCTAGAGGCGACGGAAGAGCTTTCCGTCGGCACGCGCGGACGACCGGCCAGGTTGTTCACAAGGCGCAGTGGCATATCGGCCTAGAACCACTGGCCTGCCTTTATCCGTGACCCCATGGATCGAAGGCTACGACGGACGTCCGACAAAAGCGGGTTGTCGGTGGGTGGTGCCACCATGAGCCGGCTGGCGTTCGGGCAGTCGGGAGGCCACCATGCTTCGTCTATTTTCAGCCGCTGTGGCTACAGGTGCGTCCGTGGTCACGGCCGTCCAATGTCCTTCGGCGCAAGCCGAGTACGGGTGGGTGGCAGTAGCCAGTTCACCGTCGCGCGAGTCGTTGGATTGGGACGTCAATGTCAGTCAGTACGCGGCGGAAGCCAGGGCCCTGGCGCGCTGCGCGGTCCTGCAACGAGCCGACAACTGCGCCATCGTGGCATCGGGTCCCAATTGTGTGGCGGTCGCCTGGGATGTCGATGAGCCCCTGAACCATCCGTATGGCGCAGCCGCCGACACCCCCGCCGACGCGATCACGGCTGCGGTCGCCGCGGCAGGCCACTTCGCCAACGACCCCTCCGTGCGCTGTAGCTATCAATCCCAAATTGCCTGAACGGAACCATCATGAGTCGATCAGTGGTCTAGAGTGCCTTCGCCTTTGCGTTGTTCGCCTCAATAGTGCTGGCGCCGAAAGCATTTGCCGACGGCACCTGTACCGGGGTCATGAATCAGGGCGGCTGCAGGCCGGCCCCGTGGAACGGTCAGCTGATGCCAACCTGGAACACGCCCGGCTACTACGGCGGGTGGACCACGGGCCCTGTCTCCTGTGACCCGTTCACCTTGCAGTGCCGAGGGTGGGCGCAGCCGTAGTCTGCCGTGGAAAATTGGGCATAGGGTTTGCCCGGCTCAGAGCGACAGATGCTCCGGACGGCGAGGATCGTCCCGGTACTAGGGACGCCGTTGTCGGGACGTCGTTGTCCGCACGTAGTCGCTAGGAGCCGGGCAAATGCCTATACGCCAGGGCCGGTGCGTATGTCACTCGGAGTCAAATGTCTGGCTCATTCGGAATGATATGGACCGCAGCTTCTTCAGCCGACGCGGCGCCTCCGCTGATACCGACATCCTCCGCGATCAATTCGGCTTCGGTGTCCTCCCCGTATCCGAGGTTCGGATCGACAAGTCGCCCGGCGCGACGTCCCCCGACCTCCGCGTCTTCCGAAGCAAATTCAGGGGCATCTTCAACTGAGATGTCCGGCTCTTCTGCAGCAAGGCGATGGTCGAGATCGTCATCTCCGGATATCAGGCGGGCATAAGGCCGCTCAGGTGGCGATATCCCCTCATCGAGGATGTCATCGACACCGCGGTCGATCAGCGTGTCTTCAGGCTGCAACTGGTCGTCGTACTCGACGCTGTACCCGTCCGAAGCTGAAGTGTTTTCGTAGTCATCGGTCATGGGGGTGGTCCCTCTCGATTGCTTCGATGGGTTACGGACGCCAACTCTTCGAAAGTAACGCCAGGGCGGGATAGGACGCAATTTCACGCCGTGGCGGCACTCTCGGCGGCTCGGTCCGCGTGAGGCCAACAGGAATACAACCATCGTGAGTAGCCCACAATCCCGCAACCAACCCGGGCCGGCCCTGTCGGCGACGCCGCCCCCTCCGCCGGCGGAGGGGCGGAGCCGGAAATCCTCCACGTCACCGAGACGCCACTGTGGTGGAACGTCAACAACCGCTACGCGAGCCCGCCTCGCTGACCGCTAGGCGATCGGCACCCGATTGACCTTCCAGATGTCATTGCAGTACTCCGCGATTGCCCGGTCAGACGAGAACTTGCCGCTGCGGGCTGTGTTGAGAATCGACATGCGATCCCAGGCCGCAGTGTCGCGCCACGTGTCACTCACCTGGTTCTGGCAGACGAGGTAGTCGGCGAAATCGGCGAGTACCAGGAACGGGTCGTGGTGAATCAGGTTGTCGACAAGCGGCCTGAAGACGTCGATGTTCCCCTGCGAGAACGCCCCGTCTGAGATGAGACCCAGAACCGAGCGGAGTTCGGTGTTGCTTTCGATGTAGTGGCTCGGGTGATAGCCCTCGTGCACGAGTCGCACCACCTCGGGCACCGTCAGTCCGAACAGGAAGAAATTCTCCGCGCCGGCCTCCTCGCGCATCTCGACATTGGCGCCGTCGAGGGTGCCGATGGTGAGCGCACCATTGATCATGAACTTCATGTTCCCGGTGCCGGATGCCTCCTTGCCGGCCGTCGAAATCTGTTCGGAGAGATCTGCACCCGGATAGATCAGCTGGCCGCTCTTCACGCTGAAGTTCGGGACGAAAGCCACCTTGATGCGATCGTTGACCTCCGGGTCGTTGTTGACCGTGGTGGCGACGTCGTTGATCAGTTTGATGATCAGCTTCGCCACGGTGTAGCCCGGGGCAGCTTTGCCGCCGAAAATGAAAGCGCGGGGCGCGATTTCGATCGTCGGGTCATTCTTCAGACGGTTGTAGAGCGAGATGATGTGCAGGACGTTGAGGTGCTGGCGCTTGTACTCGTGAATGCGCTTGACCTGAACGTCGAACATCCAATCCGGGTCCAGGCTGATCCCGGTTGTCGATTGGACGTAGTTCGCCAACCGTGATTTGTTGGTGCGCTTGACATCCCGCCATTGCTTCTGGAAAGCGGAGTCGTCGGCGTATGCCTCCAATCCGCGAAGCTGATCCAGATCGACCATCCAGTCACCGCCGATGGTGTCTTCGAGCAACGACCGGAGACTGGGGTTGGCAAGGCCCAGGAATCGCCGCGGTGTGACTCCATTTGTCTTGTTGCTGAAGCGAGCCGGCCACATCTCATAAAAGTCTTTGAGCACAGTGCTTTTCAACAACTCGGAATGCAGTGCCGCCACGCCGTTGATCGCGTGGCTGCCGACCGTGGCAAGGTTTGCCATCCGAATGCTGCGGCTGCCGTCCTCGCTGATCAGCGACATCCGGCGGATGCGGGCTTCGTCTCCGGTGAAGCGCGAGCGAACTTCGTCGAGGAATCGGCGGTTGATCTCGTAGATGATGTCGAGGTGGCGCGGCAGGAACTGTTCGAACATCGACAACGGCCAGGTTTCCAGCGCTTCGGGCAACAAGGTGTGGTTGGTGTAGCCCATGGTCGCAACGGTGATCTGCCACGCCTCGTCCCAATCGAGGTTGCGTTCGTCGATCAGTAGCCGCATGAGCTCCGCGACCGCGATCGAGGGGTGAGTGTCATTGAGCTGAATCGCGAATCGTTCCGGGAGCTGCGCAACGGGTAGCCCGGCGAAGTCTTCGAGTATGTGCAGGATGTCCTGCAGCGAGCAGGAAACGAAGAAGTACTGCTGAGCCAGCCGCAGCTGCTTGCCGATGTCCGGCTCATCGTTCGGATAGAGGACCTTGGTGATGTTCTCGGAGATCACCTCGTCCTGTACGGCCCGGTAGTAGTCGCCGACGTTGAACGCGTCCAGAGCCAGCGCGTTGACCGCGTGAGCGCTCCACAGCGTCAGTGTGTTGCAGGTGTTGACTCCGAAACCCTGGATCGGTGTGCTGTTGTAAACGCCCTTGGCAATGCGGGCCGGAATCCAGCGCACCCGCTCGGCGCCTTCGTCGTCGCGGTAGTACTCGGTGCGCCCGCCCCAACCGACGAGGTAGTTCAGTTCGGGTTTGACGATCTCCCACGGGTTGCCGTTTGCCAGCCAGTTGTCGGTCTTCTCCACCTGCCAGCCATCGGAGATTCCCTGTTCGAAGATGCCGAACTCGTAGCGGATTCCGTAGCCGATAGCCGGACGCTCCAGCGTCGCCAGCGAGTCCAGATAGCAGGCCGCCAGCCGGCCCAGCCCGCCGTTACCCAGCCCCGGCTCCTGCTCACACGCGAGCACCTCGTCGAGATCCTGGCCGAGCGCGGCCATGGCCTCCCGGGCCTGCTCCTCGATCTGCAAATTGAGCAGGTTGTTGCCCAGATGCGGGCCCATCAGGAACTCGGCAGACAGGTAGCACACCACCTTGTCGGTCCGTTTTAGATCGAGGTACGTCTGGGTGGTTTCCATCCAGTTCTGCTGCATGCGGTCCCGGACCGCCAACGCCAGGGCGTGGTAGTAATGCTGCGGCTCGAGAAGCGA
>Ga0075163_10002931_pt1 | contig 22988 bp, 26 predicted proteins | sample JI1023141ADNA_FD_71478 | JGI IMG/M metagenome (GOLD analysis project Ga0075163, IMG submission 71478) | Wastewater effluent complex algal communities from Wisconsin, to seasonally profile nutrient transformation and Carbon sequestration -... | ecosystem: Engineered > WWTP > Effluent > Algae... | reverse complement strand
GCGTAGGAAAGCGTGTTCCAGGCATCCGCGCGATCGTCGGCGCTGGCGTCGGCGGGCGGATTCGCAGTGAAGTCGCGCAGCCGCGCGACCGCTTCCGCGTGCGCGAGTTTCGCGTCGCCGTCCTTCGCTTCGCCTGCGCAATCGAGCAGGATCGCGGAATAGTCCGCGGGCACGGCGGCGCCGCGCATTTCGGCGAGGTGCGCACGACCGACCTTGACGCAGGCCGCATCGTCGCCGGCCTGCGACAGCGAGAACAGCCAGCCCATCAGCGCCTCGCTGCGGCGCGGCCATGCTGCGTCCGCCTTCGTTACGGCGTTTCCGTATTCGCTCGCGGCCTTGGCGTAATCGCCGGAGGCCTGCGCGGCCTTGGCCGACACCATCAGCCGCGCGGGGGATTGCGGATCGGCATTCGCGCTGTGCGCCTCCTCGATGCCGGCGAGGCCGTTTTCGACGAAGTCGCGGAATTCGCCCACCGAAGCCGAGCCGGGCCACAACCCGGTGGCCTTGCCGGTCTCGGGGTCGATCACGAAGAACGTCGGCCAGACGTTGACCGAATATTTTTCGAGGAAGCCTGCGTTCTCTTCCTTGTCGGTGTCGAGTTCGACCAGCACCACGCGCTCGCCGAGCGGCGCCAGCGCGGGATCGTTGAGCACGTAGTGCTGCATCGACAGGCAGGTGTGGCACCACGGCGCCCAGGCGTCGACCAGCAGCGCCTTGCCTTCGGCTTTCGCCTTCGCCATGCCTGCGTCGAAGCTTTCCACCGCCGTCAGCGTGGCAGCGGCGGCAACAGGCGCGGCTTTCGCGGCCGGCGCAGCGGCAGTGTTCGCCGGTTCGTTCTTCTGGCAGGCGACGAGGCCGAGCAGCAGGGCGGGGACCAGTAGGGGCAGGGGACGCAGGCGCATGGCGGGCTCCGTGGGGATGGAGCATCGTAGCGCGAGCGGGGTCGAGGCCGGCGGCTCGTAACCTTCCCGCGCACCGTCCCGAGATCGCAGGGCGCATTAGCCGAAGGCGTAATGCGCCGCGCGAGCGGCATACAGATTCGGCGATGGGCTCAGGCGTGCCGGCTGAATCGCAGCGACTTGATGTAACCGAACAGCTCACGCAGCGTGCCCCGGTACAGCCAGATGCCGCCGCAAACCACGTACAGCGAGAGCGAGGCTGGCGCGTTCGCGGAGCGCATGAGATCCAGGGCCATAGGATCCTTGAAATGCCAGTAGAGGGCATAACAGCCGTCCACGGAGAACCATGTCGCGAAGACGGCCATGGGGAGTTGCCGCCAATTGCGCTCAATCAGCGTCCGGAGACTGCATGGCGCCGTGAGGTAAGTGCAGATCGCCATGATCAGGCTGATGGGAATATCCCAGTCCGGGGCAGGCGTGTAGATGGAGCCAGCGATCAATAGACCAACACCGATCGCCAGGGAAAACAGCTTCCACGGGCGCAGATATTCGGATGGCGGGTAGAGGAAGTTCATTGCGCGGATACTCCCGCGATCCGGTGCGTGCAGCGATTCTTCGTCGTCATGGCGCAGGCTGCATTCCCGCGCGATCTTCGTCGGGCGAAACCGGCGGCTCGTAACCTTCCCGCGCATCGTCCCAGGCCAGCGCGCTGATCCACCAGCGCCCGTGGAGCCGCACGAACTGCATCTGCTTCGCGCCGCGCGTATGGAATGGCGTTCCATCCAGCACACCGGATTTCTCGTACAGGCTGCGCCGGCTCGCGGTGTTGCCCGCGATCCACGTGCGCGAATCGGTTTCCCGTTCGGAGAAATCGACGAGTCGACCCTGCGTCAGCAACGGGCGGCGCTGCTCGATGAATTCATCCAGCGTCTGCACCTGTTCCTGCCCGGGAATCGCCTTGCAGATCGTGCATTGCGGCAAGAACACCTCACGCAGGCTGTCGAGGTCGGGAACACGGTGGTCGCGATTATCGAAGGCGGCGTACATGCGAGCAGCCAACGAATCGATTGCGTTATCGTCTTCTCTGGCCATGCGAATGACAGCGACTCGCTTGAATGAATCGTTGGATTCTAGTCCGTGATTCTTGGAATGGAGCCTATCGAGTCATTGAAGAGGCGCTTCCATGGATAGCTTGAGCGGTCGAGGATTGTCAGCGTGCAATCGGAATCTTGTCCTTCCGGAAGCGATAGGAAGATAAGCTCTTCATTGACGGACCCAAAAGGTGACGTTCTTGGGCTCAGCTGTGCTTTGAAAGGATGAGTGCCGGAACAGGCAACTCCAACTACGTAATCGCCGATGAGTTGACGGAAGTCGGCCGGAGATGATCTGGGGATATGAATGATCTGATCTGGACCGAGTACCTCGCGCTCCACTGCAAGTGGGGTGCCATCAATTATTTGTGGTGCAGGCGGCGGTATGAATCGTTCGGTCGCTGGGGCCGCGCTAACGACCAGCAAGAATGCGATGAACATGCATCTAGTCAACGTAATCTCTCCATTAGTGCCTAATACCAAACAGGCATCGATCCGAGACATTCACCTCATCTTCTGCCGACCGATTCAGGCGGTCAATCCTGCTTGCTGCACGCGAATCACCGCACCAGCACCAGCGTCGCGAGTCCGAGGAAACTCAGGAAGCCCATCACGTCGGTGACGGTGGTCAGGATCACGCCGCCGGCGAGCGCCGGATCGAAACCCATGCGCTTCAGCGTCACCGGCACCATCACCCCAGCCAGCGCCGCCATCAGCAAATTGATCGTCAATGCACTGGCGATCACCAGCGCCAGCGACCATTCCCCGAACCACGCCCACACGATCAGCCCGAGCACGAAGCCCAACGCGAGCCCGTTGAGCGCGGCGACGCGGATTTCCTTCCAGATCAGCACCTGCACGTTCGACGCGCCGAGCTGCCCCAGCGCGAGGCCGCGGATCACCAGCGCCAGCACCTGCGTGCCGGCATTGCCGCCCATGCCCGCGACGATCGGCATCAGCACCGCGAGCGCCACGATGTGCGCGATGGTCCCCTGGAACTGACCCACCACCGAGGCCGCGAGGAACGCGGTGCACAGGTTGATGCCCAGCCACAGCAACCGGCGCTTGGTCGCGCGTGGAACCGGCGAAAAGAGGTCCTCGTCCTCGTCGAGGCCGGCCGCGCCCAGGGCCTGGTGCTCGGCCTGCTCGCGGATGATGTCGACCACGTCGTCGATGGTGATGCGGCCGAGCAGCACGTTGCCCTCGTCCACCACCGGCGCGCTGATCCAGTCGTGGTCGGAGAACTGGCGGGCGACATCGGCCTCGGATTCGTGCACGTCGATCGCCGCCTGTTCGTCGTCGACGAGGCGGTTGATCGGCGCGTTCGGCTCGCTGGTGAGCAGCGCCTGCAGCGCGATGCGGCCGATGTACTGGTGGCGGCGGCTGACGACGTAGAGGTGGTCGGTGTGGTCGGGCAGTTCGCCGCGCAGGCGCAGGTAGCGCAGTACCACGTCGACGGTGGTGTCGGTGCGCACCGTCACCACGTCCGGGTTCATCAGGCGGCCGGCGCTGCCTTCCTCGTAGGACAGCACCTGCTCGAGGCGCTCGCGGTTGTCGCGGTCCATCGACTTCAGGACTTCGTCGAGCACCGTGTCCGGCAGATCCTCGACCAGGTCGGCGAGGTCGTCGATGTCGAGGTCTTCGACCGCGGCGACGATCTCGTCCGGGTCCATGTCCGCGATCAGGCCTTCGCGCACTTCGTCGCCGACGTGCACCAGCACCTCGCCGTCGTCCTCGGGATCGACCAGGCCCCAGACCACGGTGCGTTGCGCCGGCGGCAGCGATTCGAGCAGGTTGCCGATCTCGGCCGGCGACAGCGTATTGACCAGCCGGCGCACGGGGCCGAGGCGGCCGCTGTCGAGCGCGTCCGAAAGCAGACGCAGCTGGCGCGCGGTCTTGTCGTGGCGGACGGCTTCGGCCATGGGAGGCTTCCGAAGGACGGTGGTCGTCGTCACGCCACGCGGGCGCGACAGCATCAGGCGTTCATGCGTGCATTATCGCCCGCGGGGCGCGGGAAGGACACCCCAACCTTGCCTGCTTTTGTAGGAGCGCTCTCGAGCGCGACTGCTGTTCCAGAGATTGGTCGCGCTCGAGATGGCTCCTACGGGTTCGATGCCGCGTTCGCCGAGATCCAGGCCTCGATGCCCTTGCGATCGCGCGCGCGCAGCAGCGAGGCGGCACGGGCGCGCAGTCGCGACAGGTCGCTGTCGCGGATCGCCTGGCGCACTTCGAGCAGCGTCGCCGGATGCAGGCTGAATTCCTCCAGCCCCAATGCGAGCAACAGCGGCGCCAGCGCGGCGTCGCCGGCCATCTCGCCGCAGACCGCGGCGGGCTTGCCGCGCACGCGCGCGGTGCGGATCACCGTGTACAGCAGCCGCAGCACGGCCGGGTGCAGGGGCGAATACAGGTCGCCGAGCGCGTCGTTGTTGCGGTCGGCGGCGAGCAGGTACTGCACGAGGTCGTTGGTGCCGATCGACAGGAAATCGATCGCGCCGATGAAACCCGGCAGCGCGATCGCCGCGGCGGGCACCTCGATCATCGCGCCGAGCGGAATCGCATCGGCGATTTCGTAGCCCTGGCTGCGCAGGTCGCGGGCCACGCGCAGCAGCAGCTTGCGCACCGCCATCACTTCCTCGCGGCCGCTGATCATCGGCAGCAGGATGCGCACCGGGCCGTAGCCGGAGGCGCGCACGATGGCGCGCAACTGGGTTTCGAACAAGGCCTCGCGCGCCAGCGACAGGCGGATGCCGCGCAGGCCCAGCGCGGGGTTTTCCTCGCCGCGCAGGGCCAGGCCGGTGCGGTCGGCCTTGTCCGCGCCGAGGTCGAGGGTGCGGATGGTGACGGTGCGCCCGGTCATGCCCAGCACCAGGTCGCGGTAGGTGCGGAACTGTTCTTCCTCGTCCGGCACCTCGTTGCGTTGCAGGAACAGGAATTCGGTGCGGTACAGGCCGACGCCGGCCGCGCCCAGCGCATGCGCCTCGGCCACGTCCTCCAGCGATTCCGCGTTCGCCCACAACTTGATGTCGATGCCGTCGCGGGTGCGCGAGGGTTCGCGCCGCAACCGGTGCAGTTGCTTGCGTTCGCGCGCCTGTTCGCGCAGGCGCGCGCGGTGTTCGCGCAGGTCGGCGGCATCGGGTTCGCGGATGAACAGGCCGCTGCCGCCGTCGACCACCAGCACGTCGCCGTCGTTGATGTTCTGCAGCGCTTCCGCGGCACCGACGATGAGCGGCAGGTGCAGGCTGCGCGCCATGATCGCGCTGTGCGACAGCGCGCTGCCGCCGCTGGTCACCACCGCCATCACCCCGCGCGACTGCAGTTGCGCGAGTTCGGCCGGGGCGACGTTGTCGGTGACCAGGATCTCGCCGGCAACGCCCTGCAACTCGGCTTCGCGCCGGTGCAGGGCGGCATGCACGCGACCGATCACCTGGTCGACGTCTTCGACGCGGCTGCGCAGGTAGGGATCGTCCATGCCGGCGAACACCGCGGCGATGCGGTCGCGCTGCAGGCGCAGGGCGTAGTCGGCCGAATAGCGCCCGCTGCGGATCAGGCCGTCGAGGCCCTGCAGCAGTTCCGGGTCGTCGAGCAGCAGCGCATGCAGGTCGAGGAATTCGCCGACCTCGTGCGCCAGCGCGCCGTGCAGGCGCGCGCGCAGGGCGCGCATTTCCTCGCGCACCACGCCGATGGCCGCGTGCAATCGCGCGAGCTCGCCCTCGACGTCGTCGATGCGCTCCTCGCGCACCTCCAGCACGTGCGGCAACCGGACTCGCGCACGGCCCAGCGCGCAACCGCGCGAGGCGCCATGCGCGGACAGGTCCTTGCGCATCAATCGGCCTCGTCGAAGCGGCGCGCGAACAGCCCGGCGACCGCGTCCGCGGCCGCGGCTTCGTCGTCGCCGTCCACGCGCAGCAGTACGCTGGAGCCCTGGCCGGCGGCGAGCAGCATCACGCCCATGATGCTCTTGGCGTTGACCTCGCGGCCGCGCGCGGAGAGGGTCGCGCTGCAGCGGTAGCCCGACAGCAGCTGCACCAGCTTCGCGGTGGCGCGCGCATGCAGGCCGAGGCGGTTCACGACGGGAAGTTCGCGTTCGATCATCTCGGTCCTCAACCGTCGTCGTGGATCACGCCGTTGCGCGCACCGGCCGCGGCGATCGCGGGCAATTCGTCCAGCGGCAATTCGGCATAGTTCATCACCCGCAGCAGCATCGGCAGGCTCAGCCCCGACACGCGCCGCGCAGGCGTGCCCAGGCGCGCGAGCCTGCCCGCGAGGTTGGCGGGGGAAGCGCCGAACAGGTCGGTCAGCAGCAGCACGCCGTCGCCGCCGTCGACCCGCCGCAGCGCGGCGCTGGCGCGCGGCAGTTCCGCCTCGGGATCGGTGTCGAAGCCGAGTTCGAACGCCTCGGTCTTCAGCGGCAACTGGCGCAGCAGGCGCGTCGCCACCGCGAGGATCGCGCTGCCGATGCCTTCATGGGTGACGAGCAGGATGCCGACGGCCATGGCGTCAACTTAACAGAGGCCGATGACGGGCTGGAAGCGCCGGTCGTCTCCCTCTCCCGCTGGCGGGAGAAGGAAACTGCAATCAATCCACCTCGCGGTGGTGGATGGCGACATCGCCCCATCCGCCGTCGCGGAAATGCGCGGCCAGGCGCTCCGCGAGGTAGACCGAACGGTGGCGGCCACCGGTGCAGCCGAAGGCGATGGTGATGTAGCTGCGCGTGTCGGTGCGCAGGCGCGGCAGCCACGCGTCCAGGAAATCGGAGACCTGTTCCACGTAGCGGCCGACGTCGTCCTGTGCGTCGAGGAATTCGCGCACCGGCCCGTCGCGGCCCGAGAGCGGGCGCAGTTCCGGGTTCCAGTGCGGGTTGGGCAGCACGCGCGCGTCGAACACGAAATCCGCGTCCGCGGGCACGCCGCGGCGGTAGGCGAAGGATTCGAACAGCAGCGACGGCGAGCCATCGTCGGCGAGGCCGAACTCGGTGATCACCTGCCGCCGCAACTGGTGCACGTTGAGCGAAGTCGTGTCGATCACCGAATCCGCAAGCGCGCGCAGCGGCTTCAGCACCTGGCGCTCGAGCGCGATCGCGTCTGCGAGCAGCAGGCCGTGGTGGCTCAGCGGATGCCGGCGGCGGGTGTCGGCGTAGCGCTTGAGCAGCGCGTCGTCGCCGGCGTCGAGGAACACCAGCTTCGGGTCGAGTCCGAGCTTGCCGACTTCCGACAGCCATTCCGGGATGTTGGCGAGGTCGCTGTGGCGGTTGCGCACGTCCATGCCGACCGCGAGCTTGCGCGGCGCGCCGTCGTCGTCGGCGACACTGCGCACGAACGCGGGCAGCAGTTCCGCGGGCAGGTTGTCGACGCAGAAGAAGCCGACGTCCTCGAGCGTCCTCAGCGCGACCGACTTGCCGGAGCCGGACATGCCGCTGACGATCACCAGTTGCGGGGCGGCCGGCTCGTTCATTGCGAACGCTCGAGGAAATGGCTGTGCCGCGCCATGAACGCGGCCGACGGATCCACGCCCTTGGTGCGCAGCAGGTGCATGCGCGTCGCGGCTTCGGCCAGCACCGCGAGGTTGCGGCCGGGCATCACCGGCAGGGTGATCATCGGCACGTCGAGGTCGAGCACGCGGCGCACGCCGAGGTCGCCGGTCAGGCGCTGCATGCCGTCGCCCGCGCCGGGCTGCGGCTCGAGGTGCGGGCGCGCGAGGTGCACGATCAGGCGCAAATACTTGTTCCGCTTCACCGCCGTGTCGCCGAACATCTGCCGGATGTTGAGCACGCCGAGGCCGCGCAGTTCCAGCAGGTCCTGCAGCAGTTCGGGGCAGGTGCCGTCGAGCACGTCCGGCGCGATCTGGGTGAATTCGGGCGCGTCGTCCGCGACCAGGCGGTGGCCGCGCGTCACCAGTTCCAGCGCGAGTTCGCTCTTGCCCGAACCCGATTCGCCGGTGATCAGCACGCCGATGGAATAGATCTCCATGAACACGCCGTGCAGCGTCACCCGCGGCGCGAGCGTGCGCGCGAGGTGGTACTGCAGGTGGTTCAGCAGTTCGTGCCCGCGCCGCGGCGAGGACCACAGCGGCGTGTCGGTTTCCTCCGCGGCGACGCGCAGGTCGTCGGGGCAGGACTGGTCCTTGCTCACCACCAGCGCGAGCGGGCGCTGGTGCACGATCTTGTGGATGGTGTCCCAGCGCTGGCGCGCGTCGAGGGTGTCCATCCAGCCCAGTTCCTCGGTGCCGAGGATCTGCACCTTGTTCGGATAGATGGCGTTGAGGTAGCCGGCCAGCGACGGACGCCGGGCGACGGTCTCGACCGATTCCAGCACGCGCTCGCCGCCGCGTTCGCCGGCGATCCAGCGCAGCGACAGGCGTTCCGCGAGTTGGTCGAACAGTTCGCGCGCGCTGATGCGTGCGTTCACGGGGCCATGCCCGCGTCGCGCAACGCGGCACGCAGCGCGTCCGCGTCGCTCGCATCGCGCAGGGCGCCCCGGAACGCGGGATCGGCGAAGCGTTCGGCCAGTTCCGACAGCCACAACAGGTATTCCTGCTGCATGCCTTCGGGCACCGCCATCGCGAACACCAGGTCGACCGGCGCGCCGTCGGCGGCGTCGAACGCCACCGCCGGGCGCAGGCGCAGGAACGCGGCGCGCGCCTGTGGGAACGCGGCGCTGCGGCCATGCGGGATGGCGACGCCATCGCCGATCGCGGTACTGCCCATGCGTTCGCGCTGGCGCAGCCCCGCGGCCACGTCGTCGGTGGCGACATCGGTACCCGCCGCGATCAGGCGCGCGGCGGCTTCGAGGACTGCATCGCGGTCGCCGGCATCGTCCAGGCAGGCGACGCGGTCGACGGCGAGCAACGACGCGAGCGTCATCCCCTGCTCAGCCGGCGTCGCCGCGCAGGCCGGCGCCATGGTTCTGGGCGACCAGTTTTTCCTTGTGCTTGACCAGCAGGCGATCGAGCTTGTCGGCGAGGCGGTCGATCGCGGCGTACATGTCGATCGCGTTGGCATCGGCGTGCAGGGTGCGGCCGGAGACGTTCACGGTGGCCTCGGCCTTGTGGTCGGGCTTGTCGAGGCTGAGCTGGGTGCGGACTTCGAGCGGTTGGTCGAAATGGCGGGAGAGGCGCGCGAGCTTGGTTTCGACGTAGTCGCGCAGGGCCGGGGTCACTTCGATCTGCTGGCCATGGGTTTCGATGCGCATGCATTCCCTCCTGCTGCTTTCCGGTGGCCACAGCATGGCGCTTTGCGCCGCGGCCGTGGGTGAAAAATTCGTTGAAGTGCGGCCAGGCCTCAACCCAGGCGCACGCGTTCGTGCGAAGACGGAATGCGCAGTGCCTCGCGGTATTTTGCCACGGTGCGCCGCGCCACCGGCACGCCGCCGGCCTTGAGCATTTCCGCCAGGCGCGCGTCGGACAACGGCTTGCGCGGATCCTCGGCGGACACCAGTTTCCGGATCATGGCCTGGATCGCGGTGCTGGATGCCTCGCCGCCGCCCTCGGCCTCGACGCCGGAGGCGAAGAAGGTGCGCAGCGGGATGGTGCCGCGCGGGGTGTGCGCGTATTTGCGCGCGATCGCGCGCGACACGGTGGATTCGTGCACGCCGATCTCGGCGGCGACCTGGCGCAGCGTGAGCGGCCGCAGCGCCTGCGGCCCGAATTCGAGGAAGCCCGATTGCTGGCGCACCACGCAGCGCACGACCTTGAGCAGGGTGTCGCCGCGCGCCTGCAGGTTCTTGAGCAGCCAGCGCGCCTCCTGCAGGCGGCTGCGCAGGTAACTGGCGTCCTCGCCAGCGGCGTGCTGAAGCATGCGTTCGTAACCCTGGTGGATGCCGAGCCGCGCCCACGGTTGGTTGGAAAGCGCGACTTCCCAGACCCCGCCGCGGCGGCGGATGCTGCAATCGGGCACCACGTAGGTGTCCACGGCGAGGTCGCCGTGGCGCGCGCCGGGGCGCGGGTCGAGCGAACGCAGCAGGTGCAACGCCTCGTCGATGTCTTCCGCCGGCACCAGCAGTTCGCGCGCGAGCCCATCGCGGCCGACCTTGGGCAGGCGTTCGATGGCGCCGGCCGCGATCCGCAGGGCGAGTTCGCGCCCCGCGGTCGAGGCGGGCAGGGCATCGAGCTGCAGCGCCAGGCATTCGCCGAGGTCGCGTGCGCCCACGCCGGGTGGATCGAGCCGCTGCAACTGGCGCAGCACCGCCAACACTTCGTCGGCGTCGGCGACCACATCAGGGCGCAGCGCCGCGGAAATCGCTTCGGGCGTTTCGCGCAGGTAGCCGTCGTCGTCGATGGCGTCGACCAGGGCGAGGCCGATGCGCAACTGGCGCGGCGACAATTGCGACAGCTGCAACTGCCATTGCAGGTAGTCGTGCAGGGTTTCGCCCGCGGCTACGCGTTCGGCGGCGTCCTGGTCGTCGCCGTTGCCGCCGGTGCGCGAACCGGACGTGGGCCATTCCTCGCCGCGTTCCCACTCGGTCGCCGGTTCGACGTCGTGGCGTTCCTCGCCCGGCTCCTGCGCCGGGTCCCGCTGGTCCTGCGCCGGATCGTCGGTGGACAAGGGCGCGGCTTCGGCCCAATCCAGCAAGGGGTTGGATTCGACCGCCTCGGCCAGTTCGGCTTCGAGTTCGTGCGCGGACAGCTGCAGGAAATGCAGGCTCTGTCGCAGCTGGGGCGTGAGCACCAGGTGCTGGCCGAGCGAGGTTTGCAGGCGTGCCTTCATGCGAATGGTCGGCCGGGTTCACCATGAACACGCGGTTCGAGCCCATTCTAGGCCGGGATGCGGCCCGGTTGCCTCAGAGGCGGAAGCCCTCGCCGAGGTAGACGCGGCGCACTTCCGGATCCGCCAGCACCGTGTCGGGCGTGCCCTGGGCCAGCACCGCGCCCTCGTTGAGGATGTAGGCGCGGTCGCAGATGCCGAGGGTTTCGCGGACGTTGTGGTCGGTGATCAGCACGCCGATGCCGCGATCCTTGAGGTGCTGGATGATGCGCTGGATCTCGCCGACCGAAATCGGGTCGACGCCGGCGAAAGGTTCGTCCAGCAGCATCAATTGCGGCTTCGCCGCGAGCGCGCGCGCGATTTCGGTCCGGCGCCGCTCGCCGCCGGACAGGCTGGCGCCGACCTGGTCGGCGACGTGCGCGACCTGCAGTTCGTCCATCAAGCCGGCGAGCTCGCGTTCGCGGCCGGCGCGGTCCAGGTCCGGGCGCAATTCCAGCACCAGCCGCAGGTTGTCGGCGACGCTGAGCTTGCGGAACACCGAGGGTTCCTGCGGCAGGTAGCCGACGCCGAGCTTGGCGCGCTGGTACATCGGTTCGGTGGTGATGTCGCGGCCGTGCAGTTCGATGCGGCCGGCGTCCGCCGGCACCAGCCCGACGATCATGTAGAAGCAGGTGGTCTTGCCGGCGCCGTTGGGGCCGAGCAGGCCGACGACTTCGCCGGCATCGAGGGTCAGGCCGAAATCGCGCACGACCTCGCGCGACTTGTAGCGCTTGCGCAAGCCCTGCGCGACCAGCATCAGTTCTGGGTCCGCGCCGACTTCGGGAGGATGCGCATCTTGACCCGGCCGCCGTCCTGGCCGCCGCTGTCCACCTGCCCGGACTGGAGGTTGTAGGTGAGGCGCTGGCCGCTGGTGCTGCCGCGTTGCGTGGTCACGGTGTAGTTGCCGGTGAGCACGACGACGTCGGCGACCATGTCGTAGTCGATGCGGTCGGCGGTGGCGGTCATCGGCGTGCCGTTGTCCATCTGCTGCTTCAGCACGGCCTGGTTGCCGGTGAGCACCGCCTGCGACGCTTCGCCATCCTTGAACGAGATCACCGCGCGGTCGGCGTCGATGTGGAGCGTGCCCTGGACGATCTTCACGTTGCCCGTGAGGATGGTCGGCTGGCTGTAATCGACCGTGCCCGACTGGTGCCCGGCCTGGATGTCCATCGGCTGGTTGCGGTCGCTTGAACGCGCGGCCGCGGGCCCGGCGCAGGACGCGCCCAGCGCGATGGCGAGCAGCAGGTTAGCGGGGCGGACGGACATAGCGGGCGCGGACCTGGGACTTGAGTTCGTACTGCTTGTTGGCGAGGTTCACGGCGAGGCCGTGGCCGCGCAGTATAGAGCCGGGTTGGGTGATGGTCACCGCGCCCGGCGCGGCAGCGAGCTTGGTTTTCGGATAGACGTTCAGCTGCTGGCTGGCGATCTTCGTCGGTTGCGGCACGTTGCGCGGGCCGATCGCGAGCACGTTGCCGGTGAGCTTGACGTGCTCGCGGTCCTCGCTGACCCAGCCGCGCCTGGACTGCACCGTCCAGTGCAGGCCCTTCGGGTCGGGAATGAGGAACAGCGGCGTTTCCATCTCCATGGTCTTCTTGCCCGGGGTCTCGCGCAGCAGCGGGCCGATCAGGGTGAAGGCCTCCTTGCCGTCCTTGTCGAGCGCGATGATCTCGTAATCGTGCAGGACGAAGTCCGAGCGCCCGCCCGCATCCGCCTGTTCGACCAGCGCCGCATGGTTGCGCCACACCGACCAGCCGGACACCAGCGCGCCGAGCAGCAGCGCGACGGTCAGCCAGGCGCGCCAATTCACGGATGCTCACCGTGCGCGAGGATCGCGTCGACGTGGCCTTGCGCGTGCAGCAGCAGGTCGCAGGCGTCTCGCGCGGCGCCCGCGCCGCCGCCGCGCGGCGTGGTCCAGTGCGCCACCGGTTTCACCCAGTCGTGCGCGTTCGCCGGCGCGATCGCCAGCCCGGCCGCGCGCAGCGTGGCGAGGTCGGGCAGGTCGTCGCCCATGAACGCGACCTGGTCCATGCCGACGTTCATTTCCCCGGCGATGGCGCGCATGCAGGCGAGTTTCTCCCGCGTGTGCGTGTGCACGCGGGAGATGCCGAGTTCGCGACCGCGTCGTTCCACCACCGCGCTGACGCGGGCGGTGACCAGCGCCACCTCGATGCCCGCGTGGCGCAGCAGCACAATGCCAAGCCCGTCCTGCACGTGGAAGGACTTGGATTCGTTGCCGTCGTCGCCGCAGAGCAGGCGGCCGTCGGTGAGCGTGCCGTCGACGTCGAAGCCGATCACGCGGATGCGCGCGGCGCGTTCCAGCACGTCGGCGGGATAACCGGGGCGAATCGCGTTCGTCGCCATCACACCACCCGCGCGCGCAGCAGGTCGTGGATGTTGAGCGCGCCGACCACGCGGCGTTCGCCGTCCAGCACCAGCAGCGCGTTGATCTTGTGCGCCTCCATCAACTGTGCGGCCTCGACCGCGAGCGCATCGGCGCCGATGGTCTTGGGCGTGCGCGTCATCACTGCGGAAATCGGCGTGCCGCGCAAATCGACGGTCGCGTCGTCCAGGGTGCGGCGCAGGTCGCCGTCGGTGTACAGGCCGAGCAGGCGACGGTCGCCATCGACCACCGCGGTCATGCCCAGTCGCTTGCGGCTCATTTCCACCAGCGCTTCGCTGATGGTCGCGGTTTCGCGCACGCGCGGCACCTCGTCGCCGGCGTGCATCACGTCGGTGATGTGCAGCAGGAGGCGGCGGCCGAGCGCGCCGGCCGGATGCGATCGCGCGAAGTCGTCGGCGGTGAAGCCGCGTGCTTCCAGCAACGCGACCGCGAGCGCGTCGCCGAGCGCGAGCGCGGCGGTGGTGCTCGCCGTGGGCGCGAGGTCGAGCGGGCAGGCTTCGGCCGGCACGCCGACGTCGAGATGGACCTCGGCCTCGCGGGCCAGGGTCGAATCGGGGCGCCCGGTCATCGCGACGAGCGCGTTGCCCTGGCGCTTGAGCACCGGCAGCAACATGAGCAGTTCGTCGGTTTCGCCGGAATTGGACAGCGCCAGCACCACGTCGGCATCGGTGACCATGCCGAGGTCGCCGTGCCCGGCTTCGCCCGGGTGCACGAAGAACGCCGGCGTGCCGGTCGAGGCCAGCGTCGCCGCGATCTTGCGCGCGACATGCCCGGACTTGCCCATGCCGGTGCAGACCACGCGGCCACGGCAGGCGAGCAGGAGGCGGCAGGCATCGCTGAACGCGCCGTCGATTCGGGCGGCGATCGCGTCCAGCCCCCGTACCTCGATGGCGAGTACGCGGCGACCACTGGCGGCGAAGTCGAAGTCGGCGGGCGCGCGTTCGGCGGACATGGGGTGGTGGGGCTTTCCGTTACACTGACCCATTCAGTTTACGCGCCCCGGTAGCCGCCGCGATGAACGCAGACCGCATCCATGCCCTGATCGAAGCCGGCCTGCCCGGTGCGCGGGTCGACGTGCACGGCGAGGACGGCGTGCATTTCGAGGCGCTGGTGGTCAGCGATGCCTTCCGCGGCAAGTTGCCGCTGGCCCGGCACCGCATGGTCTACGCGACCCTCGGCGAATTGATGGGTGGCGAAATCCACGCCCTCGCCCTGCGCACCCAGACGCCGGAAGAGGCGGGTTCGTAGTTGGTGGTCGATGGTTCGCAGGCGAACCATCGACCGCATTTCCACCAACGACCAACCACCCACCACGAACTTTCAGGAATTTCAGGAAAGGCATGCAGAAGATCGTCGTCACCGGCAACGGCCCGCTTCGCGGCGAGGTGCGCATTTCCGGCGCCAAGAACGCGGTGCTGCCGATCCTGTGCGCGACCCTGCTCGCGGACGAACCGGTGCGCATCGATAACGTGCCGCACCTGCACGACGTGGTCACCACCGCGAAATTGCTGCAGGGCCTGGGTGCCGGCGTCGTGCACGCGGGCGACGCGATGACGGTCGACCCGCGCAGCGTCGACAGCCGCGTCGCGCCCTACGAGCTGGTCAAGACCATGCGCGCCTCGGTGCTGGTGCTCGGTCCGCTGCTGGCGAAGTTCGGCGATGCCGAAGTCTCGCTACCCGGCGGCTGCGCCATCGGCTCGCGGCCGGTGGATTTGCACATCAAGGGCCTGCAGGCGCTGGGCGCGAAGATCGACGTCGAGCACGGCTTCATCAAGGCGAGCGTGAAGGGGCGCCTGAAAGGCGCGAGCCACGTGTTCGAGATGGTCAGCGTCGGCGCCACCGAGAACGTGCTGATGGCCGCGACCCTCGCCGAAGGCACGACGGTGCTCGAGAACGCGGCGATGGAGCCGGAAATCGTCGACCTCGCCGAATGCCTGCGCGCGCTGGGCGCCAGGATCGAGGGCGCGGGCACGCCGCGCATCGTGGTCGAAGGCGTGGAGCGCCTGCACGGCGGCACGCATGCGGTGATCGCCGACCGCATCGAGACCGGCACCTTCCTCGTCGCCGCGGCGATGACCGGCGGCAGCATCGTCGCCACCCACGCGCGCCCGGACACGCTGGACGCGGTGCTCGACAAGCTGCGCGAATCGGGCGCGGACATTTCCATCGATGGCGATCGCATCGCGCTCGACATGCACGGCAAGCGCCCGCGCGCGGTCAACATCACCACCGCGCCGCACCCGGCGTTCCCCACCGACATGCAGGCGCAGTTCATGGCGCTGGACTGCATCGCCGACGGCGTCGGCGTGATCAACGAGACGATCTTCGAAAACCGCTTCATGCACGTGCAGGAACTGCTGCGCCTGGGCGCGGACATCCGCGTCGACGGGCATGCCGCGGTCGTGCGCGGGGTGGAAAAATTGGGCGGCGCGCCGGTGATGGCGACCGATTTGCGCGCTTCGGCGTCGCTGATCCTGGCCGGGCTGGTGGCCGACGGCGAAACCGTCATCGACCGCATCTACCACCTCGACCGCGGCTACGAGCGTATCGAGGAAAAGCTGTCCGCGCTCGGCGCGAGGATCCGCCGCATCGATTGATGCGAATCAGGCGGCCTTGCCGAGCCGCAGGTCGATGTCGTCCTTGCCGCCCTTGCGCTGCAGGATGCGCGCGGGGAACGGCATGCCGTCCACCACCCACAGCAGGATCTGCTTGTTGCCGCCGAGGTCGCAGTCGACCTTGGTCGCCTGCAACGACTTGTCGCCGACGGCGATCGCCTCGGTGCCCGAGGACGTGCAATCGATGCGCTTGGCACGGCCGTCGTCGACCATGCGGTAGTGCAAGGGCCGGCCCGCGGCCACGTCGCGCGGCAGGGCGAGGTTGAGCAGCATCGCGTCGACGTCGCCGGCCTGCAGCGCCACCGGGCCGGCGCGTTCGGGTTTCACGTCGCCGCTCCAGCTGGCCTGGCCGGCCTTCCAGTCGTAGCTGGCCTGCTTGGTTACGCGCTTCACCAGCAACGTCGACGAATCGGTGCCCGACAGCGGGCGCAGGGCGTCGCCGGCCACGTCGAACACGGTGCTCTGCGACAATTGCGCGATCGCGCTGCCGATGCGCAGCGAATACACCCAGCGGCCGCCGCCCTGCTGCGACAGGGACATGTGGCCGGTGCCGTGCATGCCCATGTAGCTGGCGTCGTAATCGGCGGAGTAGGGTTTCATCGCCGGCGTTGCCGCCGACGCGATGCCGGCCGCGGTGAGCAGCAGCGGCAACAGGCGGAAAGCGGTGCGGTCGGTCATGGTGTCGTTTCCTGTTCGAATCGATGTGTTCGCGTCACTGGTAGCCGACGAGGACCAGGTCGAGCCCGGTTTCGCCGTTCTCGGTCTGCAGCATGCGCAGCGGCGTCGGCACGCCGGCCGCGACCCAGACACTGGTCTGTTCGCTGCCGGCATTGCTGCGATCCACCCGCAACGCGTCGAAACTGAGGTCCCCGACCTGAATGGCCTGTGTCTGCGCGGCCACGACGTAGTCCTGCGGCCGCGCGCGGCCGTCGTCGACGAAGCGGTAATGCAGGGTCGCGCCCGGCGTTGCGTCGCGGATGATCGCGAGGTTGATCAGCAGGCCGCTCATGTCGCCGTCCTGCAGCGGAACCGGGGCGCGCCGCGTGTCCTTGACGTCGCCGGTCCATTGCGCCGTGTGCTTGGTCCAGTCGTAGCCGCCGGTCGTGCGCCGCTTGCTGAGGAACACGCGCTTGACCGTACTCTGGCCGAGCGGACGGTAGCGGCCGTCGACCACGTCGAACACCGTGCTCTGCTCGACGTTGAGTCCGGCGATGCGCAGCAGGCCGCCGCCCTTCATCGCCAGGTCCACGCGCCAGCGCCCGCCGTCGAGCGCGACCACCTGCATGGTCGCGGTGCCGAGCGAATTGCCGTGGTTGAACACCTGGTATTGCGCCACGAACGGGCGCAGCACCGGCGTCGGCGCGGCCGGTGCGTCGGTTACCGGCAACAATTGCTGCGGCGGTTCCGCGGCGGCGGCGAACGACAGGATCGCGGCCGCCACGAACAACGCGGCGCGGAACATGGCGGGAACACACTTCATGCGGGGCGCGGCGTCATGGATGGCGCGTGGGCTCGTTGAAATCGCCGGCGGACGATAGGCGCAGCGGCTTGAACAAGGTGTGACCATCCAGCCATGCGCGGCCTTCGCGTTCAGCCAGGCGGCCCGCGACCGCCAGCCGTAGCGTCGCCAGCAGCAGCGGATGTTCGCGTTCCAGCACGCGCGCGGCGAGGTCGTCCGCCGAATCGCCTTCGATCACAGGTACCACCGCCTGCGCGATCACCGCGCCGGCATCGAGTTCGGGCACGACGAAATGCACGCTGGCGCCGTGCTCGGCGTCGCCGGCCTTGAGCGCGCGCGCATGCGTGCGCAGGCCGCGATGTTTCGGCAGCAGCGAGGGATGGATGTTGAGCGTGCGGCCGGCAAAGCGCGCGACGAAGCCTTCGCCGAGGATGCGCATGTAGCCGGCGCAGACGATCCAGTCCGGTTTCGCCGCCGCCACCGCATCGGCGAGGTCGGCGTCGAACTCCGCGCGCTCCGCATACGAACCCGCATCGCGCGACCAGCGCCGCGCCTCGTCGACGCGCAACAGCGCCTCGCAACCCGGCTTGTCCGAGAACACGCCGACGACTTCGGCATCGAGCCCGCCGTTCGCGATCGCATCGAGGATCGCCTGCAGATTGCTGCCGCGGCCCGAGGCGAGCGCGGCGATGCGGGGAAGTGCAGCACCCATCAGTGCGCGTTTCCGCTCAGCAACTGCGGCCACAACAGCAGCATCGCGATGACCAGGATCCACGCGAGCACGCCGAACAGGCTGGCCAGCGCGAGCTGCCACGTGCCGAGGCGGCCGCGCAGGTCGGCGAGGAACGACAGCCAGTAGCCGCCGAGGAACAGGATCGCCAGCAGCCACGCCCGCAGCATCCACAGCGGCGATTGCGGGATGAAGAACGTCGCGACCATCGCGATGAAGAACAGCGCGCTGGCGATCGCCAGCAGCCAGCGGCTGCGGCGACCGAGGTCGGACAGGTGGACGCCGATCAGCATGCGCGGCTCAACCGATCTTCAGGCGTTCGCCGTCGCCGGCCTTCGTGACCCGGCCGATGCGCCAGTGCGGCAATTGCAGGCGATCGAGGTCGGTTTCGACGGCGGAGACGTCGGCAGGCGAAACCATCAGCACGAAACCGATGCCGCAGTTGAACGTGCGCCACATTTCCTCGCGCGCCACGTTGCCTTCGCGCTGCAGCCAGTCGAACACCGCCGGCAGCGGCCACGACGAGGTATCGATTTCCAGCCCGAACGGCGTGGGCACCACGCGGATGATCTTCTCCACCAGCGCGCCGCCGGTGACATGGGCCATCGCGTGGATGTCGTGGTTCGCCAGCAGTTCCAGCACCGGCTTGACGTAGATGCGCGTGGGTTCCATCAGCGCATCGGCGAGCTTCACCCCGCCGATGTCGAGGTCCAACCGGCCGTTGCCGGGCGTGGCGCCGGCGCGTTCGAGGATCTTGCGCACCAGCGAATAGCCGTTGGAATGCGGGCCACTGGAGGCGATGCCGACCAGTACGTCGCCTTCGCGCACCTTGCTCGAATCGATGAGCCTGGATTTCTCCACCGCGCCGACGGTGAAGCCGGCCAGGTCGTATTCGCCCGGCGGATACATGTCGGGCATTTCCGCCGTTTCGCCGCCGATCAGCGCGCAGCCGGCGATTTCGCAACCTTTGGCGATGCCCGCGACCACGTTCACCGTGGTGTCGACGTCGAGCTTGCCGGTGGCGAAGTAGTCGAGGAAGAACAGCGGCTCGGCGCCCTGCACCAGCACGTCGTTCACGCACATCGCGACCAGGTCCTGGCCGATGGTGTCGTGGCGGTTCAGCTGCTTGGCGAGGATCAGCTTGGTGCCGACGCCGTCGGTGCCGGAGACCAGCACCGGTTCGCGGTAGCGGCCGGCGAGGTCGAACAGGCCGCCGAACAGGCCGACGCCGCCCAGCACTTCCGGGCGCATGGTGCGCTTGACAAGCGGCTTGATGCGTTCGACGACTTCGTTGCCCGCGTCGATGTCGACGCCGGCGTCGCGGTAGGTCAGGCCGGCGGAGGCGGGGGGCTGGGGCACGTGGGCCTCGGATACAGCGATGGGGAAACGCGATTTTAGCCTGCGCGGGCACCGCGCATGGACGCGCTGGCCTGCCTGCGGCACCATTCCACCATCACCGCACGTGCAGGATGCCGAATGCGCCGTTCGATCCGCTGGGCTTGTCTGTTGGGAATGCTGCTCGTCGCCGGAAGCGCGCTGGCCCAGCGCGTGGAGGGCGATCGGGCCCGCGCGAGCGGCCCGTTCGACGCCGAAGTGCCGGTCAACAGCCAGAACACCGCCGAGCGCAATTCCGCGTTCGCGCGCGCCCTGGTGCAGGTGCTGAACAACCTTTCCGGCGGCCGCGATGCCGCCACCCAGCCCGGGGTTTCCGCCGAACTCAAGCGGGCCGAGGATTATGTCGAGGACTACGACTACCGCCAGGACGAGGGCGTTTCCACCACCACCGGCGCGCCGACCTTCGGCACTACCCTGGTGGTGCATTTCGACCCGGCCAAGGTGCAGGAGATGGCCGGCGACCTCGGCTTGCCGGTGTGGCCGGAACCGCGGCCCAAACCGGTGCTGTGGCTCGCCATCGACGATGGCAGTGGCCCGCGCCTGGTCGGGCTGGGGCAGGCGAACGCGGCGCGTTCCATCCTCGACCGCGCCAAGGCGCGCGGCTACCAGCTCGGCCTGCCGGCCGGCAATGCCGCCGAACAGGCCGCCGCGGGCGCGGTCTGGCGCGGCGACACCGCCGCCATCGCGCGCATTTCCAGTCGCTACAGCCCGCCGATGCAGTTGATCGGCAAGCTTTCGCGCAAGGGTTCGGGCTGGCACGCGGACTGGACCCTGGTCGACGGCGGACGCGTGCTCTCGCGCTGGAGCGGGGACGACATCGATGCGCGCCGGGCGATGGCCGCGGGCGCGGACGGCGCCGCGAACGCGCTGGTGAAGCGCTACGCCAGGCGCGGCGGACCGGGCGTCGGCAGCCCGGGCAGCTACACGGTGAGCTTCGCCGGCATCGACAACGTCGACGACTACATCCGCCTGTCCGCATTGCTGCAGAAGGTGTCGGTGGTGCGCGCGTTCCGCCCGGTGCATGCGATGCCGGGCACGCTGGACGTGCAACTCGACCTCACGACCGGCCTCGCCGGCTTCCGCCGCCTCGCCGGCGATGCGCTGGAACCCGCCGACACCGTTGACGGCGCGCCGCCGGTGTTTCGCCTGCGTTGATGCCAACCATCGCGCCACTGCACGAGATCGCGCGCTTCTACCGCCGCCTGCAATGGACGGCGGTGGCGTTACTCGCTGGCTGGCTGTTGTGGCTGCTGGCGCCGGTACTGTCGCCGTTCGTGTTCGCCGCGTTGCTCGGCTGGCTCGGCGATCCGCTGGTGGACCGCATCGAACGCCGCGGCCTGTCGCGCAACACGGCGGTGCTGCTGGTGTTCGGCGGCATGATGCTGGTGCTGGTGCTGGCTTTGTTGTTGCTGTTGCCGCTGCTCGAACGCCAGATCATCACCCTGGTGCAATCGTTGCCGCGCTACCGCGACTGGCTGGTGGGCACGGTCGTGCCGTGGCTGGAGCGGCGCACCGGCATGCAGTTGCTGGCGTGGCTGGATCCGGAGCGATTGATCGAGCTGGTGCGTTCGCACTGGCAACAGGCCGGCGGCATGGCGAAGTCCGTGCTCGGCTACCTCTCGCGTTCCGGCTTCGCGCTGCTCGGCGTGGTCGCGAACGTGGTGCTGCTGCCGGTGCTGACGTTCTTCTTCCTGCGCGATTGGGACCTGCTGGTCGAGCGCGTCGCCGCGTTGATTCCCCGCGACCACGAGGCGACGGTATCGCGGCTCGCGCTGGCCTCGAGCGACATGCTCGGTGCGTTCCTGCGCGGCCAGTTCCTGGTGATGCTGATCCTCGGCGTGCTCTACAGCATCGGCCTGTGGGCGGTGGGGCTGGACCTTGGCGTGCTGATCGGCATGCTCGCCGGTGCGCTCACCTTCGTGCCCTACCTCGGCCCGGCGACGGTGGTCGTGTTCGGCGGCATCGCCGCGCTGGTGCAGCATGGCGACTGGCCGCACCTGCTCGGCGTGCTTGCGGTGTTCGGCGTCGGCCAGGTGATCGAGAGCTACTGGCTCACGCCCAAACTCGTCGGCGACCGCATCGGCCTGCATCCGGTCGCCGTGATCTTCGCGGTGCTCGCCGGCGGGCAATTGTTCGGTTTCCTCGGCATGCTGCTGGCGCTGCCGGTGGCGGCGGTGGCAAACGTGCTGCTGCACTACGCGGTGGAACGCTACCGCGCCAGCCGCATCTACCAGGGCGAGCAACCGGTGCCGGTCGAAACGGAAATCCAGGTCGATGTCGCCGCCGAACCCGCGCCGCCACCGCAGGATCCACCGCCGGCGTGAGCCCCAGCGACGACGCACCACGCGGCCACGCGCAACTCGCGCTGGAACTGCGCATGCCGCCCGACCAGCGCTTCGACACCTTCGTCGGCGCGCCGGCGGCGGCGCTGGCGCAATTGCGCGCGCTGGCGCGCGGCGAATCGAGCGACAGCATCCTGGTCGAAGGCGCGCACGGCACCGGCAAATCGCACCTGTTGCGCGCAACCTGCGCGGGGGCGGATGTGCTGGGTCGCCGCATTGCGTATTTGCCGCTGGCTTCGCTGCGCGGGCGCCTGCGCGATGCGCTGGAACTCGTCGTCGGCCGCGATCTCGTCGCGCTGGACGGGCTCGAAGCCGTCGCCGGCGAACGCGAGGACGAAGTCGCGCTGTTCGACCTGCACAACCGCGCGCGCGGCGACGGAATCGCCTTGCTCTATGCCGCCGAGGCCGCACCCGCGGCGCTGGGATTCGTGCTTCCGGATCTCGTTTCGCGCCTGTCGCAATGCCATCGCATCGCATTGTCGCCATTGGACGACGACGGCCGCCGCGAAGTGCTCCGCCTGCGTGCACGCCACCGCGGTGTGGCCTTCGACGACGCGGCGATCGACTGGTTGCTGACACGCTGCAGCCGGGACCTGTCCGATTTGTCTGCGATCTTCGAACGGCTGGACCGTGCTTCGCTTGCGGCGCAACGCAGGCTGACGGTGCCGTTCCTGCGGGATGTGCTGGGACAATTGCCCTTGTTGTGAGGACGGCATCGAGCCGGGCTCGGTACGCTTCGCGATCGCCCGCGAGTTGTCATCCTGAGCGCAGCGAAGGACCTGCTTTTCCTGATGCCGAATCATCGAACCATTCTTTCGCCAAGTCCTCCCAAGTCGGATTCGACCGCTCGATCAATGCGATCTTCCGCGATCGCAGCCAACCCTTAATTTGCTTCTCGCGCGCAATGGCGCTTGCTGGGTCGGCAATTGGTTCGAAATAAACAAGACGGGTTATTCGGTAGCGGGCGGTGTGGCCCGGGACGGCGTGAGTGTGGTGTTCCCACATCCGCGTGACGAGGTCGCCAGTGACGCCGACGTACAGGTTCCGTGACCTGTTGGAAAGGATGTAGACGAAATACGTACGTTCCATACCCGCAGTTCATGCGGGAACCGCACGAGCGGGAAGCGGGTAACCGCTGAATGCTCGATCGGATTTTGCCGCGGTGTTCCAAAAGAAACAGCAGGTCCTTCGGCTTCGCCTCAGGATGACAGCGGGGAATCCGGAAAAGCCACGATCTGATTCCGCTATCGCATCAAACCCGCATCCAACTCCGCCAACCGTTCCGGCGTCCCCACGTCCGTCCACTTGCCGCGATGGTG
>Ga0075163_10002930_pt1 | contig 22989 bp, 10 predicted proteins | sample JI1023141ADNA_FD_71478 | JGI IMG/M metagenome (GOLD analysis project Ga0075163, IMG submission 71478) | Wastewater effluent complex algal communities from Wisconsin, to seasonally profile nutrient transformation and Carbon sequestration -... | ecosystem: Engineered > WWTP > Effluent > Algae... | reverse complement strand
AACGGTTTCACCTTCACCAGCGCCGACGGGAAGATCGCCAAGACGATCACGCTCGCTGCTCGCGCAAACGCTCTGCGCGCCTCGTTCTCGCTCACCGGTGGCGTGACGACGCTCTACCAGCGCCACGGCCTCAGTCCGCATCTTGCCAATCTGCTCAGCAAGGGTCAGGCGAATCTGGGCAATGTGTCGAATGTCGGCGGCATCGTCTCTCTGACCAACAGCGCGCCGGATGCCGTGGTGCGCGCCTTTGTTCGCACCACGGGTGCCGGACTGAGTGGCGCGAGCTACAATCCCGCCGCCATCGACGATGATCCGGTCGTCGTCTTTGACACGCTGAACATGCGCAATCAGGCCCAGACTCAGCAGGTGGAGTTTGCTGTGACAAACGGAACCGTCCTCGACTTCGGTTTTGAAACCGGGCCGACTCTGAGCGAGGACACGGACAGCGACTCGCTGCCTGACGTCTGGGAAGATGCCAACGGTCTCAGCAAATCCGATCCCAACGGCGCGAACGGAGCCAATGGCGACTCCGACGGCGACGGAATGAGCAATCTCCGCGAGTTCATCGTCGGGCGGAATCCGGGTGCTTCAGACATATTCATTCCCGGTGTGATGAAGGACCCGTCGGGCTTCAGCGTGACTTTCGACACGGTCCCTGACCGCTTGTATCAGGTTCTCTACTCCGACGATCTGTCAACATGGACGCCTTTCTCTTCGAATGAATTCGTCGGCACCGGCCTTCCGGTTTCCGTTGCCGATGATGGCACCGCAACGACTCCGCATCCGAACACGAGGCCCCGGCGCTTTTACACGGTAAGAGTCCGGCTCATGAACCAACCATGAAGACATCGTCCGCCATTGCTCTGGTTCTCGGCGCGCTTCTGGCAGCCTCCGCTGAAGCGGCTGTCTTGAAAATAAGCCCCAACTCCGTGGGCCGGGCGGCTTCCGAGGTCGAGGCCAACTATTCGACGACGCATCTCTATGTGGATGAAAATGCGGGCGACACGATCGACATCACCGTTTTTTTCGATCCCGGCGTACCGAACGTGGAGAGCGCCGAGATCTTCACCAATCTCAACCGCCGTGAGCGAGCCGGGCTGGATGCGGATGGTGACGGAGTCGAGGACGGCATCAAGCCGCCGAACGGCAACAACATCGCCATCGCGAACGGCAATCACTATTACCAGGCGTTTGCGCCATTCGTCGTGCCGGGCGGCTACCAGATGTATCTGCAAGCCTACAAGACCGGAGTTTACCGGCTGACCGCGCGCTACCGGCTGAACGGAGATCCTCCGGGCACCTACCGCTGGTACAATGACAGCGACGGCGGCGGCAAGCGAGACCATTGCCTCGTTGTCTCGCCTGTGGATGCTCGGAACATCCGGCTCTACGAAGTGAACGTCTTCAACATCGAGGCCGATGGCGCTTCGTATGCCCAGCGCAGCACTTTTGAAGATCTGCACAACGCGACTGGTGCGCCGCACAATGGGGCCAACCGTTGGGATCTCGATTACCTGCGCGGGCTCGGCTGCAACTGGCTGTGGTTCCAGCCCATCCATCCGAACGGCATCGAAGGACGCGAGATCGATCCTTCCTCCAGCAATCCGTATGATCCGGGCAGCCCGTACGCCGTGAAGAACTTCTTCGAGGTGAACGAGATGATGTCGAAGAACCACAGCGGCTCGAACACGGTGGCGCAGAACCGGGCGGCCTCGATGACGGCGTTTCAGAATTTTGTCGCTGCTGCTGATGTGAAAGGCGTGGGTGTGATGCTCGATGCTCCTTTCAATCATACCGGATTCGATGTCGAACTGGCGCAGCAGGGCGTTAACATCTGGGGCGGCGCGGGCAATCCCGGCGGCTGGCTTCCGACGGACCAGATCAAGAACCGCGAGGCGCGCTTTTTCTCCAAGGACTACAATCCTGCGGTGATGGGAGATTCGGACCCATTCGTGGATGGCGGAGAGAATTACGGACAGCGGGCGAGCAATGCCGGTGACATCGCGCCCGGCCCTGATCGTTTTGATTTCGGCAAATGGGCCGACGTGAAAGATGTGTTCTTTGGCCGCTACGATGCGCTGGTCGAGTACAACGACGGCGCGGCGGGAGCGGAGGTGAACAGCCACAAGAATGAAGGCGACTGGTTTGATACCTCGACCAGCACGGGGAGTTTTGATGCCGTCACTCATGGCGTGTGGCGCTTCTTTGCCAATTACGCATTGCACTGGCTCGACAAGACAGGTGTGCCTGCGGGCTCCAGCATGGCCGTGCAGACAGCCAGTGGCATCGACGGTCTGCGCGCCGACTTCGGCCAGGGACTGCCGCCGCAGTGCTGGGAGTACATCATCAACAAGACGCGCGCGCGGAAGTGGAACTTCGCGTTCATGGCGGAATCACTCGATGGAGGTCAAGTGACCTACCGTTCCTCGCGGCACTTTGATATTCTCAATGAAGGCGTCGTCTTCCCGCTGAAGACCGCCGGCAGCACGAGCGACTATCGCGGCATTTTCGAGTCACGCCGCACGGCCTACGGTCAGGCGATGGTTCTGCTGAACAACACCAGCCACGACGAGGAGAACTACATCGACCCGTGGCATGCGGTGATCCGTTATGCCGTGTGCGGATCTGTGGATGGCGTATCGCTCATCTTCCCCGGCCAGGAACTCGGCATCTCCACGACCTACGGCTACAACCACTACGAGACGAACTTTGGCAAGCAGGTGCCGCACTTCAAACGATGGAACTCGATGAACCCGATCTGGAGCGACGGCGACTTTGGCAATGACCAGCTCTATCCGGTATATCAAGGCATCAATGACGCGCGCAAGAACAGCAAGGCGCTGCGGTCTTCCAACCGTTACTTCATCAATCAGACCGGCGGGGGCGCTCCGCACGGCAGCATCTTCTCCGTCGCTAAATACGAGACGCTTAACGGCTCGCCAGCCTCGACCGATGTGGTGTTCGCCTTTGCCAACATCGACCGCAACAGCGCGCAGACCGGCAACTTCAACGTCAATCAGGACACCGACGCGAATTCAGTGAACGACTACGGCATCAAGCCGGGCCGCACATACAACGTCAAGAATCTCGCCGCCTACACCGGTGCCGACCCAAATCGGCGCAACGTCTTCCTCTGGAGCGGCCTCGGACGCACGGGGAGCGACATTTTGGGAACGGGGGTCTTCGTCGGCATGAACGCCGTGCCTTCCACGGTCGGAGGCTGGAGCAGCGCACCGTATGAACCACAGTTTTTGAAGCTTTACGACGTGACTGCGCCCGCCAGCGCGCCGACGCAAGTACTTGGCCTCCTGAATCTCTACGCCTATCAGATCGGCAACAGTCTCGTGGTGAACTGGACTCCCGTGTCAGCCGACAGTGAGGGCATCGTGCCTCAATATGGTGTCACAGTCGCGCGATCTCCGGTGGGCGGGAATGTCACCGATGCAGGCACAACCTTCACCAGCTACCAAACGGCCAGCCCAAACTTCACCGTGAACGCCAGTGAGGGAGTCGAAGTGCAGGTCACTGTGTGGGCCTTCAATCCCAACAATCCGGCATCTACAACCGTCGGCCCCGCCACTCTTCAGTTCCGCTTCCTCAGCGCCACGGGAGATCAAGACAGCGACGGCATGAGCAATGAGGCCGAGGACATTGCGGGCACCAATCCGTTTTCGCTGGCATCAGCCTTGAAGATGACGACATCTTCCCGGCCCAGCGCCACGAGTTTCACGGTCTCTTGGTCCAGCGTCTCCGGGAAGACCTATCGCGTGCAGGCATCGACGAGTCTCGCTCCCAACTCGTTTGTGGATATATCCGGCGACATCCTCGCCTCGGGGCCCACTTCTTCGTTCACTGATACGAGTGCGGGAGACTCGAGGAAGTTCTACCGCGTCCGCGTCGTGCCGTGAGCCCATCAATTGGTTTGCTGTCGCTCGCGGGCACAGGCAAGCAGCAGGCGGATCGTCACAGAGGATGGCGTAATTTCAGGAACAACCGGATTTGAAAACGCCAGAGGGATTTTTGGGGAACACCACGAGACTTGGCGCGCGCTCGTCATTCGTTGGTCAGGGCTTTGTCACATGGACCCTCACAAACCGCGCAGGCTCGCCAGGAGTGATGGTGATGGTGGCGCGGATGGTCTGGACCCCGCCGGCGGTGCCGAGCGACTCGTAGGTGATGCCGGCGCTGCTCCATGAGCCACCGGTGAGCTGGGTGCTCGTCTCCACGATGACGATGAGGTCGGTGGCATCGGCGTTCAGCGGGAAGGTCACCTGCATGGTGGTGGGACTAACGCTGGCGATGGCAAGCGGCGATACACTCGCCTGCTTCGGCGGAAGGCGGAAGGCGTACTCGAGAAGATTGGAAATGCCGTCGTGATCAAAGTCGGCCGTCTCGCCGCTGAGGTTGTTGTCGAGCGACTCGCCCGCGGTGAACTCGGTGCTGCGCCAACCTGTCCACGGCTGCGTGGCGGCGGTGGTGAAGGCGCCGCCGGTGCGCCAGGGGCTCCATTCGTCGATAGAGTTGCCGCTGCTGTCGCGGTGGCGTATGCGCAGTTCATACGGAGTGTTCCAGGCAAGGCGCGACTGCCCGGCAAGCGCGCCTTCGAATGCACCATCTTGAAGCGTGGCGCTCAGACGCAGCGCGCCGGATTTGCTCAGCGCAGCCCACACGCGCGCGGGCGTGCCGCCGGTACTCCAGATTTCCCAATCGGTCGCGGCGTGTGTTTGCGTCACATCGAGATCGGCAAAGGCTCCGCTCTGCAGCAGCGCGCTCACGGCGCTGACGGTCGTGCCCGTGGGACCGACGATGTCGGGCGAGCGCGGACGATGATTGGCACCTGCGGCGGGCAGGTAAAGCCGCGCGCCGGGGATGATTTGCTCGGGGCGGCTGGCGCTGCTCCACATGAGTTTCACATTCGCGTCGAAGCCGCCTTCCAGATAGTGCAGCTCGATGTCATAGAGTTGTCCTGCGACCAGCGCGATGGTGCCGGTCCATTGCGTGGTGCCTTGGTAGTGGAAGTGATCGATGACGAGCTGGCCGTTCACATACAGGCGCGCACCGTCGTCGCTCTCGGTCTTGAAGGTGTAGGTCTCGGTGAACCCCGGCTTCACGCGGCCACGCCAGCGGGCGGTGTAGTTGTCATTGCCGACGCCGGGCATGGGGATGTCGTTGATCCAGTTGAAGTTCACATTTGGATCCACGCGCTCCAGCGGGATGCCTTCAAACGTCTGCGTGTTCGGGTAGAACTCGGCCGCGAGGCCGTGCGGTAGCGGTGTGTCACTGCCGATAAACAGACGCCAGTCGCTCCAGGCTCCCCACTCGCTGTTGGCGTCGCCGCTGCTGTCGCGGTGGCGCGTGCGGAGCTTGTAGAGTTGCTCGCCAATAAGACTGGTTCGGCCGTTGTGCGAGCCTTCAAAGATGCCGTCGGCCAGGGCGATGCCGGTGCGCTTGGTTCCCGTTTCGTTCAGCGCGCTCCAGATGCGGGTGGGCGACGCCTCGTCGGTCCAGATTTCCCAATCCGACGCGACGTGCGTGTGCCCGGCGTCCTGATCTTCAAACGCGCCGACGGCAAATGAGCCGGTGGCGGCATCCACGGCAGCTTCATCGGCGGCCGGTAGCGTGACGCGCGGCGAGACAGGCCGGTGATTCGCTCCAGGACTGATCGCATACAGCCGCAGCGTCGGGATGATCTGCATCGGCTGGCTCGCGCTGCTCCAGTGGAGCTTGGCCGATGCGCCGAGCGCGCCGTCAAAGTACTGCATCTCCAGGTCGTAGTATTGGCCGGCCACGAGCGTGATTTGACCGCTCCACTGCGTCGCGCCCTGACCGACCCATTTGTCCACGAGCAGCACGCCGTCCACCCAAAGGCGCGCGCCGTCGTCGCTCTCGGTGGTGAAGGTGTAGGTCTCGCTGAACTGCGGTTTGACGCGCGCGCGCCAGCGCACGGAGAAGTTGTCGGTGCCAACCGTGGTGGTGCTCGGTGGCGCGCCGTTGCCGTAGTCGTAGTTGATGTTGTTTTCCGTGCGCGTGAGCGCGGGCGTGCCGCTGAGACGCGTGTTGCCGCTGTAATACTCGGCCGTGATGCCGCGAGGATCGTCGGGCGGCGTGGTGGTGAAGGCGCGCACGGTGTACACACTCCACTCCGTGCCGGCAGCCGCGCTGCTGTCCTTGTGGCGGACGCGGAGCTGGTAGTTCGTACTCGTGGCGAGCTGCGTGAAGCCGTTGACGAAGACGCCATTCGCGAGTCCGGCGTAGGTCAGCGCCGGGCCGGTCTGGTTCAAAGCATTCCACACGAGCTGGGGTGATACCGTGGTGGTCCAGATCTCCCAATCCGTCGCCGCGTGCGTGTTTGCCACGTCCGTGTCTTCAAAGGTGCTCGTCGCCATGACGATGCTGACGGGATCGGTCAGCTCGCCGTCGGTCGTCGGGATCAGGATGTCCGGCGTGCGCGGACGATGGTTTGTGCCGGGCAGCGTATTGAAGAGATTGGTGGTGGGCACGACCTGCTCGGTGATGCCGGTGGCGGACCACAGCAGACGCGCGAGTGCGCCGCCGAAGTTGTCGAAGTAGTGCATCTCCACATCGTAAAGCTGGCCGGCGGTGAGGTTGATCGTGCCGCTCCACTTGGTGGTGCCTTGATTGACCCACTTGTCGATGATGAGCTGGCCATCGACCCAGAGGCGCGCGCCGTCGTCGCTCTCAGTGCTGAAAATGTAGGTGCCGGTGACGGGCGCGAGAATGCGACCGCGCCAGCGCACGCTGAAGTTGTCGTTCGGGATGCCCGCCATCGGCGTGCCGGTGGCCCAGTCGAATTGGATGTTGGCATCGTTGCGCGTGATCGGCGCTCCCGACATGCTGACGTTCGGCCAGTACTCGGCTTCCATGCCAAAGGGGCCGTTGTTGCTCACGCTGATGTCGGTGAAGGCGGAGAAGCCAATCGCGCCCGTGGTGTCGGTGGCCTTGGCCATGATGCGATGCACGCCGGCGGCGGCTGTGGTCCAGGTAAAGGCAAATGGAGCCGTCGTGTCTTCATTCAGCAACGCCAGGCCGTCGAAGAACTCAACCTTTGTGATGCTCGCGCCGCCGTTTCCAGTGCTGGCCGTGGCGGTGAGATCAATGCTCGATGCCGCAGCACCGTAGTGAGTGCTCTGATGCGCGGGCGCGGTCAGCGCGACGATCACACCGGTGTTCGTCGCGGCGGTGATGTCGATGTAGGCGAGCTTGGTGTTCGAGGCTGACGGACCTTCGGCCAGCGACAGGCGACCATCCGCTACGGTGACGTTCACACTCGATTCGATAAAGGGCGACGAAGCGGATGGCGTGCCGTCCATGATTGTCGCGCCTTCCGCCGTGAGCACATGGCGGCTGTCGAAGGTCGTCGGGTCACCGGCGACGACATGCACCGCATACGTTCCGTTCGGAAGCTCGATCTCCCACCTCTTGGAAGGATCGCCAGCGAGACGATGCATGTGGTTGAAGGTGTCGTAGCGCTGATCGGGCGAGGAGGCGTTGTTGCGGTCGCGGGCGTCGGCCGTGTTGTCCACATTCCAGCCGAAGCTGAAACCATTGCCGCGAGGGCCAAAGATCGCGCCCGTGTCCGCGATGTAGCCTTCGGGCACCGGCGCGGCGGCGGGTTGGAAGTTCACATGCAGTTCCAGTGGCAGTCCGGCTGGCAGCACGCTGACGTTGTCAAACAAGGCAGTGGCGAGCTGCGCGTTGTTGTGCGCCGTGACGGCCATGCCGATGTAGGGCGTGGCACCGAGTGAAAGCGTCACGCTGCCGATCTGCTGCCACGCTCCGGCATTCGACGCGATGTAAGCGGTGACGACATTCCCCTGGCGGCGCAGCTTCAAATAGTAAGGTGCGAAAACGTTTGGCCCGTCGATGAACTGGCTCGCCGCGCCCGTGGACGGGCGGTGCTGCAACTGCGCCCCCTGACCGCTCATCAGCGTGACCATCGCGTTCGCCGCGTTGGCCGACAGGCTCTCACGAATCATGAGGCCAGCCTTGGTGTAGGGATCGGTCGGCGTGAGTGATTGCACGCGGGCGACGATCTCGCCGTCGCCATTCATCGGCTGATATGTGAAATGGAAGGAGTCGCTGGCATCCCAGATGTCCGTGCCACCGCCCGACATGATGAAAGTGCCTGTCGTGCCGGCATAAGTCGCATCGCCCGCGAGGCCGGGGCCGCCGATGTCCGAGTGTGCCCAAGGCGAAGGAAGAGGATCGGCAGGCGGCTGCGTGGCCTCACTGATCCATTGTTCGAGCAAGGCCATGGCGCTCTGATCGACCACGTTCTTCGCGAGCGGCGGCATCTTGTAGTGCGCGGTCGCGCTGGCCATGCGCGTGTACATGATGCTGCGGTCCACGCTCTGCGGTGCCAGCACCTTCGCGCCGCTGACGCCGAGCGCGTCCTGCACGATGCCATTGATGATGCCCGCGCTACCGAGAGACGCCTCCACACGCGCATCCCAGAAGGCATGCACGCCGCCGGGCCGGTGGCAGTGGGCGCAGTTCGAGTCGAGGTAAGAGCGCATCCGCTGCTCGGCCGTCGCATTGGTGTCATCCATCGCGAAGTGTTTCACGAGCGTCGGGATGTCCACCTCGTTCAGCGTGGGATTGAAGTAGCCGACGTGGTTCCAGGCGCGCAGTTGATTGTCGGTATTGCCTGTTTCAGCGTAAGCGTGGTCGCGGTTGTTGTTCTGCGAGTTCACGCCGAGCACGCCGCCAGCGTTGTTCGTGTGGCACGCGAGGCAGTCCTGCCGGCCGGGAAAATACCACGGCTGCGTGCGGTCGATGTTGAAGAAGAACTTTGCAGTGCTTGTCGCTGCGACGTTGTGCGACGTGACCGCCATCCCAAAGTAAACCGTGGATGGCAGTGCCAGCGACTTGGTCGCATACAAGGTCCAATTGGTGCCATCGCGACTGTACCAGGCCGTGAAGACATCGCTCTGTCGCTTCAAGCGCAGCCAGGCATTTGGCAACCGTTGGGCCGGCTGCGGATTCGCCGGATAAATCGCAGCGCTGCCGCCGCCCGTCGTATCGCGCGACTGAAACTCGTAACCGCCGGTGTTTTTGTTGCGCGCTTCGTTGGTCGGAAACACGAGCGCCATCACGTTGCGCGAGCCAGGGGCCAGCGACTCGCGGGCCATGAGGCCGACCTTGGTATAGAGATCCGCGCGGTCGATGGATTCGATGCGCGTCGCGATGTCGAAGTCGCCCGTCTTTTGCGTGTGGACGTATCGGAACGAGTCGCTGGCTCCGAAGATGTCCGCTCCGCCCCCCGTGACCGCGTAGCCGCCGTTCAGCGCAACCGTCGCGCCTGCTTGCGGCGAACCGATGTCCGTGCTCGTCAGAACGCCGAGATCCACGTCACCATTGATCGGCACTTCATCGGTAAAGCCAGTCGTGACGAGATCGGCGTCGCTGTTGTCCGCGCGCCACTTGTAGGTCATGCCATAGACGTGGCCCTCCGCATCGCTGACGAGCACACGCGTCTCCAGGCGCTTGCGCACGTTCGCGTTGGCGTCGTCGATGGGCAGTTCGAAGTGCTTCACAAACACGGAGCCGTTTGGGAAAGTCCAGTCGCCCGCCGGGGCGTAGCCGATGGTTGTGGCGTTCGGGATCGCCATCCAGCGTTCCTTGTGCGCGCGATCCGACCAGAGTGGATTGACCACATCATAGGCGACGAACCCGCTGGTGGCGGCGATGGGATTGCTGTTTCCGTAGGAGGCCGGATTCAGCAGGCCCGTGGCCTGTAGCGTGGCTGGCAGCACAACAGGCGGGCTGCCGGTGCGCGAGAGCTTGTAGATGCGTCCGCCGAGGCTCGACATCTGGCAAAGGTAAAGCTCGTTGTCCGCGTCCACGCCGAACGAGGAGAGCCCCACATAGTTTGAGCCCGCGCTCGGACCTGAGCCAGTCGGCAACGTGCAAAGCGGCACCTTCGCCGGCGGCGAAACGGTTTCATCGAGATACCAGACGGTGCCTGAGCCATTGTCGCCAAAGATGTACTTGCCGCCGAGATCGCTGGCGAACTCGGTGCCGCGATAGACATAGCCGCCGATGACCGCGCTGCCTTCCGAGTGCGAGTAGGCGACGATGGGCCGCTTGTTCGTGCCGATGTACGGCGGCGTCAGGTCAGCACCACCGCCCTCGATGCGGTCCCATTGAAAATTCAGCCCCGACTCGGCAGGTTCGATCACGCTGACTTCCTCCCAGTTGGCGAGGCCCACATCTCCGATGAAGACACGCCCCGACACCGGATCACACGTCATGCGATGCGGGCTGCGGAGGCCCACGCAGAAGAACTCCTCCAGCGTGTTCGCCTGACCGACGAACGGGTTGTCCAGCGGGATGTAGTAGTTCTGCGTGATTGATCCCGTCGGCTGCGGTTGGCGCGTAATGGGCTTCGAAATGCTGCCGCCGCGCTGATCCACATCGATGCGCAGCACACCGGAATAGAGTCCGCGATCCATGCGCTGCGTATTCACCGAAGCCTGCGCGTCGTCGCCGTTTGTCAGATAGAGGAATCCGTTGTCCGGATGGAAGAACATGCCGCCGCCGTTGTGCCAGACCGAGGCGGACACCTGATCGATGAAGATCGTCTCGCTGGCCGGCTCGATCACGCCATTCGCATCGACTGTGTAGCGCACGAGGCGATCGCGGCACGGTTTGAAGGTGCTCGGCCTCGTCGTCGATGACCCCGTCACCGTTCCTGGCGTTACGTAGGTGTAGTAGAGGAAGACGTAGCGGTTATTCGTCGGCCCCGAACCGAAGTCGGGGTGAAAGGCGAGCGCCAGCAGGCCTGAGTCATCCCATCCCTGGCATTGGGCGGAGATGTCGAGCATCAGCACCTTGTCCGCATTCACCGCCGCGCTGCTTTTGGGAAAGGAATACACACGCCCCTCGCGCTCCCACGCGACCATGCGCCGCGCGTTCGACGGCTGGCCTGGCAGTTCGGTCACGCCAAGCGCGTTGACGAAAGTCACATTTGGAAACGCCGGCACCGCCGACCACGAGCCGGAGAACGTCGGAGCCGTCGTAGGCAGCGCGCCGCCGTGGTAGGCCGCAAACGACGGGCGGGAGGCAAGTCCATACGGCTGCGCGATCAGCGCACGTCCGGGGAAAAACGTGGCCGCGCAACAAGCCAGGATGACGACGAAGGCAGGCGATGGGCGCATGGGGGAAATCACAATGGGGGCAGATCGTTGGTTGGACTCGCGCGGAGGCGAGACTATCAAACAAAACTGCAGCCCGCAATGCTTTGCCCCCTTCGGTCAATTAGCCAATTGACCATGTTTCGGTCATTGCCTCGCGGCACGATGCCATCAAGGCATGCGGACAAGTGGTGCCGGTGGTCGGACTCGAACCGACACTCCTTTCGGAACAAGATTTTGAGTCTAGCGCGTCTACCAATTTCACCACACCGGCTGTGTCGCGAAGGGGCGCTAGATAATGGAAGGGCGCGGCGATTGCAAGGAGTTCTCTCGCCAGCGCGCAATTCTAGAATCGCGCCGGGCAGTCGTCCTCACTTCCGGCGGTCCGATAGCTTGCTGATGTCGCGACTGGCCCGCTCGAGCGTGCGTCGTTCGTCATCGGTCAGGCTGGCCATGCCCTGTTCGCTGATTTTCTCGAGGATGGGGTCAATCTCCTCGCTGATCACATCCGCCGTTGTGTTGCGCGGACCGAATGCCTCGGGCTCAAGTTCGAGGTTCACGGAGAGACGCCTGTGCCGAGCGCGCACCATCTCTTGCCTCGGGCCGAATGGCGACGCGGCACGCTCTCGGCGCATCCGCTCAAAGGTCATGGGCATGCCGCCGTAGCCGATGAGCCTCAGATAATACCAGCCAGTGAGTGCCCCGCCAAGGTGCGCGAAGTTTGCCCAACTCGCCGCGTCTGCGTCCGACATGAAAAACAGGGAATACAAACCGAGCCCGACGCTGACAGCGAGCAAGACCATCGCCATGGTCCACAGACGCATCTTTACCGGGAAGATGAAATAAATGAGCGCCGTGATCTCCTCATGAGGAAACATGACGGCCAGCGCAAAAAACAACCCGAACCCACAAGCTGAAGCTCCAATGATCTCGGTGGGCAACTCTGGCCGGGCATACCCTTGGATAAAGAGTTCCGCGGCAGCGCCGACAAGACCCGAGATGAAATAGATGTTCAAAAAATGGCGCGTGCCGAGCAGCGCCAGCACACGCTTTCCGGCGAAATAGATCAGCAATAGGTTGCCTCCGACGTGCAGCAGGCTGCCATGGACAAACATATAGGTGAACGCCGTCCAAAATTTCCCTCCGGCAAGACCATTGACACTCACCCCGCCATAAGGGGCGAATGCCTCGGTGCCATCGTCGTGAAGTACGCGATCACCAAACCACCCGAAGAAATACTGGGCAACGAAAACAATGATATTCACCCAAATGATCACATGCAGCACATTCAGTCCCTGGATCAACTCCCAGGGGCTGCGGGTTGGCTGGCGCATGTAGTCGCGATCGTGTAGTCCCATGTGAAAACTCCTGTGGATTCCGTCCGGCTTCCGTGCGGATGCGCCTGACGAAACGGCTGAAACCCTACAGTGCCACCGCGTCATTTGCAAAACCCAAGCGCGACGATCTCACGAGCGTCAGGAATTCGTCAGGGATTCTCATTTGACGCGCAGCAGCCCCCCCGTTAACAACTAGGCCGCCCCCTTGTCTCACCCTTCGATTCAGCGTCGCTTATGCAATTTCACGCCCCACTCTTCCGCAGCAATCTGGCCATCCTGACCCTCGCCGCACTGTCGGCCTTCGGCCTCATCTCCAAGGCGGAAAATGTCCCGCTCGACCACCCGAGCGCCGCTGCCGTGAAAGCATATCTCACCGCTGTCGTGGCCCAAGACTGGAAATCGGCCGCCACGATGCTGCTTCCCACCTCGCTGGAGCGCAAACAGAAGGAAACGATCGCCATCGTCAAGATGGCCCCCACGATGACCGAGGAGCGCCAGATGCTGGAAAAACTGGGCGCCAAGGACATCGGCGAACTCGAGAAAATGTCCGCGCAAGACTTCTACATCGCCGACCGCGTCGCCGTGCACCAGAAGATGAACATCAGCGACGAGGTGAAGAAGAAGAAGCAAGAGAGCCTACAGATCAAGGTCGTGAGCCTCGGCGGTGAGGACGAGAACCGCGTGCTCCATGCCGTCGTGCGGACCTCGCAAGAGACTGTCGATGCCAAGATTGAGGAGTTGTTTCTCATCTCCATGGTTCAGGACAAGGAGAACAAGGACAAGTGGCTAGTCGTCCCGGACATGATGCGCCCCATCACGACACCGCTGAAGGATGGAGCCGCTGCCGCAGCTCCCGCCGCGCCTAAAGAGGGCTCGAAGGAAGAGAAGAAGTAGGCCCTGTCAGGGACCGAACAAGTACCGCCCCGCCCCGATCGACACGATGGGCGGAGAATGGTTTGCCTCAAAGAGGTCGCTGCCTTCCTTGAGATTCGACCAAAACTCGAGCCACTCGTCTTTATCGGCGCGCGCCTGCGCCATCCGCTCGTCGGTCATGCGGAAAGGAAACACATGGACCGGCACTCGATCTTGGCCACCCTCGAGCGCGGCCTCGACGATGAGATAAATCTCCTCGATCAAAGGATCAGTCATCGCAAAGCACCCGATGCTCACATTGCTGCCATGCACCATGATGAGGCTGCCGGTTCGCTTGAGCGAGCGGTCGTAGGCGTTCGGATAACCGACGTTGAACGCGAGATGGTAGCTACTGGCCGGATTGAGCTGTGATTTCGCGACCGAATAAAATCCCTCCGGTGCCTGCATGTCGCCTTCCTTAGTCTTTGGCCCCAGAACGCCGGAGTAGAGGGCGATGCGGTAGTTGCTAAAGCGACGGAAGGGCTTGCCCGGATCCGGTTGGAGCCACAGTTCGAACTCGTCGCTCTCCTTGAAAATTCGGATAAAAGCCGCGTCGCCGAGCTTGAATCCGCGTGTTGAGAGCTCCTTTCCGAGCAGCGGCTGCAATCGCCCGCGGGCATCGGCGAGGCGCTGGCTCGCATTGAGCTTCGCCCACTCGTCTGGCGGTGGTGGTGGCGCGTAGGGGACTTGGGTGATCGGGTGGTCCACGGTCACAGCTTGGGGCAGCGGAGTGGGTGGCTCGGGCGGCATCGGTGTTTTAGGTGCCATATCGGGTGCCGGTGGCGACGGACTGGCTGGCGGCCGCGGAACCACGGGCTGCGGTTTGATTTTTGCAATCACGTTCTGTACGGCACCGCGTGCCTTCTGATAGCCGAGCCGCTTGTCGATCAGGCGGGACAAGAAAATCGCGCTGCCGACGAAGATCGCGAGCACCAGAGCGATGATCACGATCCGGCGCATGACGACTCACTTCGCTGGCAGCACTTGCACTGCGTCCAGATGCACGTTCCCGCCTGCGCCTTCCGTGCGGAAGATGACGGCGGCTTCTTGTCCGGCTGTGAACTTGAAGGTGCCGAGACTGTGCGCGCCCTTGGGCAGCGCAGCCTTCTTAGATTGATTGACGGTGAAGGCCTTCTCGCCATCGGCGCTGAGAACGGTGACGGGCGCGGTCTTTGCGCGATTCTCGTGTGGCTGGAAGTAAATGCGCACCTCGTAGCTGCCGCTCTCGCGCACGGAGAAAGCGAAGCGGGCGCTCGCGCCTTTCTCGCCGGTGTAGCGGTAGCACTTGCCGACGAAGGGCTTGAGGCCCTCGCCGCTGGCCCATTTGCCGACGAGATCGGCGTCTTCGTCATCAATCACGATGCCGTCGAGCTTCTTCGGATCGATCCAATCGGCGGCCATGGCGGCTTCGGGCAGCTTCTTCGCATTCGCGGGCATGATCAGATCGCCTTCAAGACTGTCTCGACGCATCGCGCCGGGCTTCGTCATGAGGTCTTTCAGGATGTCGAGATACTGCTCATACACACCGCGCGGCGAGGTGTGGTGGCGCACGCAGATCCACGCGGCCTTGCCGACGACCTCGCCCATCATGCCGCAGGTGCGCATCACACGCGTGCTGCCGAGCGAGTGGCGGTCCACGCTGATCGTGCGGCCTGCCATGAAGAGGTTGCCAATGTCCTTCGAGTAGAAGCAGCGATACGGCACCGGGTAGCCATTGCGGCGGTCGGTGTGCTTGCCGAACTCCGCGCGCGAGATGAAGGGGTTGTCAGGGAACTTCGCGGCATACTGCTCCTTTGGATAGTGGAGGTCCTGGTCCCAGGTGGTGGGCACGCAGCCATCTGGGTGAATGACGCCCTTCACCATGTCCTCGCCGTTCAGGATGATATCGCCGACGATGCGACGGCTCTCACGCGGACCGCCGATGAAGGCGAGCCACTGGAGATCAAAGCTGCCGTATTTCTCCGGCGCGAGTTTTCTCAAAGCGCTGACCGCACCATAGACCGCGCGGAAGTTGTGATCGCGGATGAGTTCGAGGTCGTTGATCGGGTGCTTGTTGAAGCCGCTCTCCCAGAACCACTCGCCGTGCAGGTAGTCCTGCGGATTCGGCACCGGCTGGTAGCCGAGGTCGTAGCCTTCCTGATTGGCTTTGTTCTTCTCGCCGATGGCTCCCATCGATTTGGGATGCGGGAAGTCTTCGAGACCGAGCGGCAGCGCCCATGGCGTATCGGGCCATGCGTGCGGCGAGTCGGACTTCTTCATCACCCACATGTTGCTCATGCCCATGCGGCCCTTTTCTTCCATCATGATGCTCGCGCCCGCGAGCGCGCCGACGGTGCCGTGACCGGTGCAATCAACAAACAGCTTGCCGCGAATCCTCGTCTCGCTGCCCTTCTGGGTATCGAGGCCGGTGACCGAGCGGATGGTCTTGTCTGGGTTCATCTCGATGCCGTGCACATAGGTGTTCAGGAACAGCTCGATGGTCTTCTCCGCGCGCACGGTGTCTTCCTTGAGCTTGTCGTTGAATTCATCCGGCGTCGCTGCGGGGCTGTTGCTCGCGCGATCGGCAAATTCCTCCACGATCTCGCCGAGGTGAGGATACAAACCGCGACGCGTGCCGCCCTGCGCCCACACTTGGATTTCGCTCGACCCATTGCCGCCGAGCACGGGGCGATCCTGCACCAGTGCCACCTTCAAACCTTGGCGCGCACCCGAGATCGCTGCGCCGAGGCCCGAATAGCCACCGCCGACGACCACGAGATCGAACTCCTTCGTCTCCGGCGCTTTTTCCGGCAGGCCGAGCAGTTGGCGGCGCAGCTTGTCCGTGCCCGCTTGATCATTCGGCGGCGTGAAGCCGGCATCCTTGCTGAGCAAAATCGCATCCACGCGACCATCGAAGCCCGTGAGATCGTGCAGCGCGATCTTGGCGCTGCCTTTGACCTCGACCGTACCGCCTTTCTCCCACTGCCAGTCTTTGCCCGTGGCACCAAATTCATGCGCGAGCTTTTCTCCGTTCACGCTAGCCTGAAAGCGTCCGGGCGCTCCCGGCGCATCCCATGGCCCCACCCAATTCTTGGTGCGCAGCCACACCGTGACCTTTCCTTCAATGCCTTCGACCGTCGTCGATGCATCCTTCACCGGTCGGCCCATGCCATGCGCCATGAGATACGGCGAGCCCATGATGCTGATGAATTGCGTGTCGAGCACCCAGCCGCCCCGATCTTTGAAGGACTCGGCCTCGATCCAAACCTGATCGGCGGCAGTGGCGGCGCGGAGTGATGCGAATAGCGCGAGTAGAAGGGCGGATGTTTTTTTCATGGCGGGCGGAAGCAAACGGGCCGCATGGAACACGACTTTCTTTGCTTGTGCAATCGCCGCCTTTCCGGCATAAAGCGCCCATGCCCACGCTCATCGAAAAACCAACGCGCATCACCTCAGCCGGCAACAAGCCCAAGCTCATCGACGAATACATCGGCCGCGTGAATTCCAATCACAGCGGCATCAGCATCGCCCACATGCGCAGCCCCGGTGGCTGGGTCGAGCCCGGCCAGACGCCCGAGTTCGAAGAATACACCGTCGTGCTCAAAGGCACACTCCGTGTCGAGCACAAAGGCGGCACGATGGATGTAACCGCCGGGCAGGGCGTCATCACCCACGCTGGCGAATGGGTCCGCTACAGCACGCCGGGCGAAGACGGTGCGGAGTACCTTGCCATATGCCTGCCCGCATTCGGCATGGACACGGTGCATCGCGATGAGTGAAGAAGGCGGTCGAAATTGACCCCTGAGCCGAGACGCGATTCCGCGATCACTCGATCAGCGCCGCGTCGGGCGGGTATGCTGAGCCAGCATCTCGCCCGAGCCGAATTTCTCTTTGACCCATCCAGCCGCAAAGGCTAACAACCGCGCCTATGTCCGCCGCCTCCGACCGCCAGCACACCTTGGCGAAACCCGCCTCCCTGACGGGAACCTCTCTGCATACCGGCGAGCAGGTCACGCTCACCCTTCAGCCGGCCCCGGAAGGCTTTGGCATCAAATTCCGCCGCATCGACCTGGAGGACAAGCCCTTCATCCCCGCACTGGTCGAGAAGGTGCAGAAGGTCGAGCGCGCCACCACCATTGCCGAGGGCGGGGTGAACGTACACACCGTCGAGCACATCATCTCGGCCCTGACCGCGATGGGAGTGGACAATGCCATCGTCGAGATGGATGCCAACGAGCCGCCCATCGTGGACGGCAGTTCCCTGCCCTTCGTGGAGCTGATCAAGAAGGCCGGTCTTCAGGAGCAAAAGGAAGCGCGCCGTTTCTTCGAGATCCGAGAGCCAATCTACCAGGAGACGCGCGACGGCACCATCCTGCACATCGTGCCCGACAAGAAATTTCGCATCTCATGCACCAACGTTGGCCCCGGCGGCAAGCACACGCAGTATTTCTCGACCGAGATCACGCCTGAGATTTACGAGAAGGAAATCGCCCCAGCGCGCACCTTTGTGTATTACGAGGACATCGCGCCGCTGCTGGAGAAGGGACTGATCAAAGGCGGTACGTTGGAGGCCGCAGTCGTCATTCGGGGTGACACCCTGCTTTCAAAGCAGCCACTGCGTTTCCCGGACGAATTCGTACGCCACAAGATCCTAGACATCGTGGGTGACCTCATGCTCTCGGGAAAGCGCATCCTCGGCCACGTCATCGCCGTGCGCCCCGGTCACGGACCGAACACCGAGCTGGCGCGCGCCGTGGTGAAGCAATACAACGAGATGCGCGCCATGGTGCCCGCCACCGTCGATATTCCCGGCGGCGAGGCCGTGCTGGACGTCGCTGAGATCATGCGCATCCTGCCGCACCGCTATCCCTTCCTGATGGTGGATCGCATTGTCGGCTTTGAGGGCGAGAACAAATGCACCGGCGTGAAGTGCGTGACGATCAACGAGCCCTACTTCCAAGGCCACTTCCCCGGCCATCCCATCATGCCCGGCGTGCTCCAACTCGAAGCGATGGCGCAGGTCGCCAGCATCGCCGTGCTACGCAAACCCGAGTATCAGGGCAAGATCGGCTACTTCATGAGCGCCAACGAAGTGAAATGGCGCAAGCCCGTGCTGCCCGGCGACATCCTCTTCATCGAAACCGAGATCGTCAAAACACGCCGTGTCATCGCCCAGGCCCGCGGCCGCTGCATCGTAAACGGCCAAGTTGTGAGCGAGGCGGATTTGATGTTCACTTTGGTTGATCGCTGATTGCACATGGCTTCCTCGATTCACCCAACAGCCATCATCGACCCAACGGCCCGCATCGGCAGCGATGTCGAGATCGGGCCGTATTCGATCATCGGACCTGACGTCGAAATTGGCGACGGCACCTGGATTCAGCATCACGTCACGATTCTCGGACCGACGAAGATCGGGAAAAACAACCGCTTCTTTGCCTACGGCTCCATCGGCCAGCAGTCGCAGGATTTGAAATACAACGCAGAGCCGACTTGGCTGGAGATCGGCGACGACAACACGTTCCGCGAGTTTTGCACGGTGAACCGCGCCACATCGCCGAATGAAAAGACCATTGTCGGCAGCCACAATCACTTCCTCGCCTACTGCCACATCGCGCACGACTGCGTCGTTGGGAACCACTGCATCTTCTCGAACAACGGCACACTGGCCGGCCACGTCACCGTCGAGGATCACGTCATTCTCGGCGGCCTCACGGCGGTGCATCAGTTCTGCCGCATCGGCCAGCACAGCTTCACCGGCGGCTGCTCGAAGATCGTGCAGGACATCCCGCCCTTCACCACCGTCGATGGCAATCCCGCGCGCGCGCGCGGCCTGAACGAAACCGGCCTCAAGCGCAGCGGCTGCACCGAGGCACAGGTCAAGGCGATCTACTCGGCGTATCGAACGCTGTATCGCAAAGGATTGAACACGAGCCAAGCCATCGCCGAAATACGCTCCAAGCCGATGACCCACGAGGTGGAGGCATTCGTCACGTTCATCGAGACTGCCAAGCGCGGCTTCGTGAGCGCCGGCAAGAACAACGCGGGCTGATCCCGGCTGCCGGTTTTTCGTCGGCCGCATCGTGAGATTTGCGGCCTCCGGTTCGTTGCAAGCGCCATGAACCGACTCCTCACGCGGCTGCTTTTGTCTTTTGCTCTGGCGATGCCGCTGGCATCCGCCCAGACGGCCTCGAAACCGAACATCGTCTTCATCATCGCCGACGATCTCGGTTGGGCGGACGTGGCGTTTCACGGCGGCAATGCACCAACGCCCCATCTCGACAAACTGGCGCGCGAAGGGATCGAACTTACGCATCACTACGTCGCGCCGGTTTGCAGCCCCACGCGCACGGGCCTGATGACGGGGCGCTTCTGGAGCCGCTTCAATGTGACGACTCCGCAAAATGCGCGCGCCCTGCGCTGGGACACCGTCACACTGCCGCTCGCGCTGAAAAGCGTGGGCTACGACACCTGCATCACCGGCAAGTGGCACCTCGGATCGAAGCCCGAATCGGGGCCAAACCACTTCGGCTTCGACCACAGCTACGGCTCGCTCGCGGGAGGCGTCGGCCCGTGGGATCACTTTTATAAGAAGGGTGAGTTCAGCGTCACCTGGCACCGCGACGAGAAGCTCGTCACCGAGGAAGGCCATGTGACCGATCTGATCACGAAAGAAGCGATCCAATGGCTCGGCTCACGCACCGAGAAGCCTTTCTTCCTCTACGCCCCCTTCACTGCCGTTCATCTGCCGGTCAAGGAACCCGCCGAGTGGCTCGCCAAAGTGCCCACTGGAATCACGGGCGATGTCGCGCGCCACTACGCCGCGTGCATCATGCATCTCGACGACGCCGTGGGCCGGATCATCGATACGCTGGAGAAGACCGGCAAACGCGACAACACACTGCTCATCTTCACCAGCGACAACGGCGGCAGCACGGCTGAAAACGCCGGCCAGACCTACCCGCCGGACGACTACCCGAAGGGGAATCTCCCCGGAAATAACAAGCCCCTGCGCGGCGAGAAAGCCTCCGTTTACGAGGGCGGCATCCGAGTGCCAACCCTCGCAAGCTGGCCGGGCAAACTCAAGAGCGGCAAGTGCGAGGTGCCGCTTCACATCGCTGATTGGATGCCGACGTTTTGCGCGCTCGCCGGATACAAGGCCCGTGAGGATTTGAAATGGGACGGCACGAATATTTGGCCTGCGCTGAGTGAAAGCGCAGTGCTTCGCGAACGGGCGCTCTACTGGACCTCCCCCGGCTTCAAATCGCGGGCGCTGCGTGTCGGCGACATGAAGCTTGTCGTTCACGCCGCCAAAAAGGACGGGAAAGAAAAAGCGGAACTCTACAACCTCTCGAAAGACCCCAACGAAACCACCGACCTCGCCGACAAAATGCCCGCCAAGGTGGCCGAGCTGAAAACCAAGCTCGCAGAAACAGCCCGTGCGGATCGCGATTCAGTGGCTGATGATTGACGCGCCTCTGCTTTGAAATGAATGCACCGCGTCCACTTCAGTCTTCCAGCCTGCGCATCGTCCCATGTGCTCTGGTGCTGTGTGGCCTGATCTCCACGCCGGGGTCATCTGCGGAACTCAGGCCCAAGGGTGAGTTCAGACTGACTGATGCCGACCGGGCTCACTGGGCCTTCCAGACGATCAAGCGCCCCGAAGTCCCCTCCGGAGAAAACGCCGTCGATCATTTCATCAAAGCCAAGCTCGCCGAGCAAAAGCTCACCCTCTCACGATCTGCCAGCCCCGAGACACTGATCCGCCGCCTGTCCCTGGACCTCACAGGCCTGCCACCGACGCCGGATGAAGTGTCAGCATTCGCCAATAGGTCCCATGCGTCGCATCAGTCCTATACCTCTCTCGTGGACACCCTCCTCAAGAGTCCCCACTACGGAGAGCGCTGGGGTCGCCACTGGCTCGATCTCGTGCGCTTCGCTGAGTCCGACGGCTTTGAGTTCGACGAGACACGCCCAAACGCCTGGCGCTACCGCGACTACGTCGTGCAGAGTTTCAACGACGACAAACCCTACGACCGCTTCATCCGCGAGCAGATCGCCGGTGATGAACTCTGGCCTGACGAACCCCACGCGCTCATCGCCACCGGCTTCGCTCTTCTCGGCCCCGACATGGTGGACTCGTCCGACCAAGTGCAGCGCCGCCACAACACCCTGAACGACGCCACCGACACCACCGCGATGGTCTTCCTCGGCCTGACGATGAGCTGCGCACGCTGCCACGATCACAAATTCGAGCCGCTCTCTCAGCGCGACTACTACTCGCTGCAGGCCTATTTCACCTCGTCGTCGTTCGAGCGCGCGCGACCCATTCCCACGCCCGAACAGCGCCGCGCCTTCGATGCGGCGATGCTACAATACAATGCGCATCCTGAAGTCAGTGCGCTCGCCGAACTAGAAACGCCTGCTCGCACGAAGCTGCTTAATCGAAAACTCGCCAAGCTCACGCGCGAAGCCCGCGCCGCACACGAGACGCCGCCGGATCAACGCAACGACGAGCAGATCAATCTCGTCCTCGAAACACTGAGCAAGGTGAAGATCAGCGACAAGGAAGTCGCCGAAATGCTTTCGCACGAAGACAAAGCCAAGCGTGAGCAATTGCTGGCCACGCTGAAGAAGATCGGCAAACCGCCAGCGCTGCCTGCTGCGATGGCTCTCGACAAAGGCAAGCCACGCGAAACTTTTATCCTGCGCCGCGGCGAGTACTCGATGCCGCTCGATCCCGTGCAGCCCGGCTCGCCGCAGGTCATTCCGACGCGCGTGAAGTCCACCGACCGCCGCGCGCTCGCCGACTGGATCGCCAGTCCCGAAAATCCACTCACCGCCCGCGTGATGGTAAATCGCATCTGGCAGCATCACTTCGGCCGCGGACTCGTCGCCACCCCCAGCGACTTCGGCCTCCACGGCTCATCGCCATCGCATCCCGAGCTTCTCGACTGGCTCGCCAGCGAATTCATCGCCAGCGGCTGGAGCGTGAAGCACATGCACCGCGTGATTTTGAATTCGGAGACTTACCAGCAAGCTGGCAGCCTGGAGCAAGGAGCACGGAGCATGGAGAAAGGCAAAGCCGAAGCTTTCTCCATGCTCCACGCTCCAAGCTCCATGCTATTCGCGGGCTTCCAGCCCCTCCGCCTCGAGGGCGAAGTCATCCGCGACAGCCTCCTCGCCATCAGCGGCAAGTTGAACCTCCAACTCGGCGGCCCCGGCATCTTTCCGCCCGTGCCGAAGGAAGTCATCGAAGGTGCGAAAGGCGGCTGGAACCCGAACGACCACGAGCACGACTACAACCGCCGCAGCCTCTACATCTTCGCGCGGCGAAATCTGCGCTTCCCCTTCCTCGAAGTCTTCGACGCGCCCGACAACAACCTCAGCTGCCCCAACCGCGAACGCAGCACCACCGCCCCGCAAGCGCTCACGCTCCTGAACGCCCGCGAAGTCACCACCGCCGCCAAAGCCACCGCCGACCGCCTCCGCAAAGAAGCCCACACCGAGCCCGACCAAATCGCCCTCGCCTACCGCCTCATCCTCTGCCGCGAACCAAAGGCCGAAGAGAAGGCCATCGCGCAGCAGTTTCTCCAGTCATCGCC
>Ga0075163_10002927_pt1 | contig 23005 bp, 16 predicted proteins | sample JI1023141ADNA_FD_71478 | JGI IMG/M metagenome (GOLD analysis project Ga0075163, IMG submission 71478) | Wastewater effluent complex algal communities from Wisconsin, to seasonally profile nutrient transformation and Carbon sequestration -... | ecosystem: Engineered > WWTP > Effluent > Algae... | reverse complement strand
CGGTCGGTGGTGGTGGCCGGCTCGTCGGGGCCGTGCACCACCAGCGCGCCGTACAGCCCGCGCTCGACCTGGACGTCCGAGCGCACGTGCGGGTGGAACCAGAAGGTGCCGGCGTCGGGCACCACGAACTCGTAGGTGAACTCGGCGCCCGGCGCGATCGGCGCCTGCGCCACCTCCACCCCGTCCATCGCCGCCGGCACGCGCACGCCGTGCCAGTGGATCGTCGTGGCCTCGGGCAGCGAGTTCCGCAGGTGCACCTTCACGGTGTCGCCGACGTTGGCCTCGATCCGCGGGCCGGGCAGCGTGCCGTCGTAGGTCCACATCGAGGTGACGTGGCCCGGCGCCAGCTCGACCGGCGCGACGCGAGCCTCGAGGTCGACCTCGACCACCGTCGGCGACGGATCGCGATCGACCGCCGCGACGGTGTCGAACCGGCCGGCCGACGCCGGGACGTCGATCACGTCAGGGATCATCATGCCCATGTCGCCCATGCAGGCGGCGACCAGGACGGGGGCGAGGGCGGTGAGACGGACCAGACGCATGGGGACCTCGGGTGTCGGGATCAGATGGCGTAGTCGATCGGCGCCGCGGCGGCCGCCGGGGTCGGCGGCCCCTCGGGCAGGCCGCGGCCGCGCCACAGGTAGTAGATCGGCGGATACACCAGGAGCTCGAGGACGAAGCTGGTCGCCAGGCCGCCGACCATCGGCGCGGCGACCCGCTTCATCAGATCGGCGCCGGTGCCGATCGACCACATGATCGGCAACAGGCCCAGCATCGCCGCGCACACCGTCATGGCCTTGGGCCGGACCCGCTTGACCGCGCCGTGGATGATCGCCTCGGTCAGATCGCCGCGGGTGCGCAGCCGGCCCTCGGCGGCGCGCTCGTCGATCGCCAGGTCGAGGAACAGCAGCATGAACACGCCGGTCTCGGCGTCGAGCCCCATCAGCGCGATCAGCCCGACCCACACCGCGATCGACAGGTTGTAGTCGAGCCCGTACAGGAGCCACAGCGCGCCGATCGCCGAGAACGGCACCGCCAGCATCACCAGCGACGCCTTGAACACCGAGCGCGTGTTCAGGTACAGCAAGAAGAAGATCAGCACCAGCGTCAGCGGCAGCACCAGCTTCAGGCGCTCCTTGACCCGCAGCATGTTCTCGTACTGGCCGCTCCACACCAGCGCGTAGCCCGGCGGCAGCTTCACCGCCGCCGCGACCGCGCGCTTGGCCCGGGTGACGTAGCCGCCGACGTCGACCTGGTCGGTGTCGAAGTCGACGTAGACGTAACCGGCCAACAGGCCGTTCTCGTCGCGGATCATCGCCGGCCCCTGGGTCAGCACGACGTCGGCGATCTCCTCCATCGGGATCTGGCCGCGGCCGCCGGGCAACGGCAACAGCACCCGGCGCAGCGCCGGCAGGTCCTCGCGATAGTCGCGGGCGTAGCGGACGTTGATGCCGTAGCGCTCGCGGCCCTCGATCGTCATCGACTGGTTGTCGCCGCCGACCGCGGTCATGACCATCAGGTTGGCGTCGTCGACGGTCAGGCCGTAGCGCGCCAGCCGGTCGCGCTTGAGCACGAAGTCGAGGAAGTAGCCGCCGGCGACCCGCTCGGCGAACGCGCCGCGCGTGCCGGGCACCCGCGCCACCACCGCCTCGACCTCGCGGGCCAGCCGCTCGATCGTCGGCAGATCGCTGCCCATGATCTTGATGCCGACCGGCGTGCGGATGCCGGTCGACAGCATGTCGAGGCGCCCCTTGATCGGCATGGTCCAGGCGTTGGAGATGCCGGGGATCTGCAGCGCGCGGTTCAGCTCGGCCTCGAGCTGGCCGTAGCTGATGCGATCGTCCCAGAACGGCCGCAGCGCCGGCTTGAGCCAGCCGGGCGCCCACGACGAGTACCACCGCGGCTTGGTCCGCCACTGCGCCCGCGGCTTGAGCACGATCGTGGTCTCCATCATCGTGAACGGCGCCGGATCGGTCGGCGTCGTCGCCCGCCCGGCCTTGCCGAACACCCGCTCGACCTCGGGGAACGACCGCAAGATCTTGTCCTGCAGCTGCAGCGCCTTCTGCGCCTCGGCCACCGACATGCCGGGCTGCACCGCCGACGGCATGTACAGGATCGTGCCCTCGCGCAGCGGCGGCATGAACTCCGAGCCCAGCCGCTGGTAGACCGGCACCGTCGACGCGACCAGCGCCGCCGCCATGGCGATCGTCACCCACGGGTGGCGCACCACCCAGCGGCACGGCCGCTCGTACAGCCAGTGCAGGAGCCGGCTGATCGGGTGGCGCTCCTCGCTGCGGTAGCGCCCGACGACGATCGCGGTCGCCAGCCACGCCAGCCAGCGCGGCCGGAAGCGGTATGGATCGACCCGGGCGAACATCATCCGCAGCGCCGGATCGAGCGTGATCGCCAGCACCGCGGCGATCGCCATGGTCAGGTTCTTCGAGAACGCCAGCGGCTTGAACAGCCGCCCCTCTTGATCGACCAGCGTGAAGATCGGCAGGAACGCCGCGGCGATCACCAAGAGCGAGAAGAACACCCCGGGGCCGACCTCGGTCAGCGCCGCCAGCCGCACCTCGTGGAAGTCGCCGCGTCGGCCGCCGGCCTGCCAGTGGTAGATCTTGTTGTAGGCGTTCTCGACCTCGACGATCGCCCCGTCGACCAGCACGCCGGTCGAGATCGCGATGCCGGCCAGCGACATCAGGTTGGCGTTCATCCCGAGCAGCTTCATCGGGATGAACGCCAGGCCGACGCTGATCGGGATCGTGATGATCGGCACCAGCGACGACGGGAAGTGCCACAAGAAGATCAGGATGATCAGCGCGACGATGATCATCTCCTCGATCAGCTTGGCGGTGACGGTGGCGATGGCCTCGTCGATCAGCACCGAGCGGTCGTAGGTGGTGACCACCTCGACGCCGGCGGGCAACGACGGCCGCAGCTCGGCCAGCTTGGCCTTGACCCGGCCGATCACCGCCAGCGCGTTCTCGCCCTGGCGCATCACGACGATGCCGCCGACCACGTCGCCCTCGCCGTCGAGATCGGCGATGCCGCGCCGCATCTCCGGCCCGAGCGCCACCTTGGCGACGTCCTTGATCTGCACCGGCGTGCCACCGGCGGCGGCCAGCGGCAGCGCCTCGATGTCCTTGATGCTCTTGATGTAGCCGCGGCCGCGCACCATGTACTCGCGCCCCGACAGCTCGACCAGCCGACCGCCGACGTCGTCGTTGCCGGTGCGCACCGCGTCGATCACCGCGGTCAGCGGCAGGTTGTACGCGGCCAGCGCGTTGGGGTTGACCGTGACCTGGTACTGCCGGACCTGGCCGCCGACGGTCGCGACCTCGGCGACGCCGGGCACCGCCTGGATGGCGTAGCGCAGGAACCAGTCCTGGTACGAGCGCAGCTCGTCGGTGGCGTGGCGGCCGCTGCGATCGACCAGCGCGTACTGGAACACCCAGCCGACGCTGGTGGCGTCGGGGCCCAGCTCGACCTTGGCGCCCGCCGGCAGCTGCGGCGTGATCTTCGACAGGTACTCGAGCACCCGGGTCCGCGCCCAGTACGGGTCGGTGCCGTCGTCGAAGATCACGTAGACGTAGCTGAACCCGAAGTCCGAGAACCCGCGCACCGTCTTGACCCGCGGCGCGCCGAGTAGCGCCGTGGTGATCGGGTAGGTGACCTGATCCTCGATGATGTCGGGGCTGCGATCCCAGCGCGCGTAGATGATCACCTGGGTGTCGGATAGGTCGGGCAGCGCGTCCTTGGGGATCGCCCGCATCGCCCACCACGCGGTGACCAGCGCCACCACCGCGGCGGCCAGCACCATCACCCGGTTGTGCGCCGACCAGCGGATGATCGCCTTGATCACGGCGCGGCCCCGCCCTCCGGCAACACCCGCGCGCGCGCCGGCCCGGCGTCGGCGCCGCCGGCCAGCTCCTCGAGCGAGCCGCGCAGCCGCGACTCCGAGTCGATCAAGAAGTTGGCGCGCACGACGACCTGCTCGCCGACGGTCAGCCCGCGCACGACCTCGACCTGGGCGCCGTCGCGCTGCCCGATCTCGACCAGCCGCGGCGTGAACCGGCCGCTGCCCTGCGCCACGAACACCACCTGCGCGGTGCCCGAGTCGACGATCGCGTCGGCCGGCACCACCAGCCCGTCGTGGGCGGCCACCGCCAGCAGCACCTCGCCGAACATCTCGGGGCGCAGGTCGCCGGCGGGGTTGGGGAACGACAGCCGGACCTTCACCGTGCGGGTCTGCGGGTCGAGCATCGGCGCGATGAACGCGACCTTGCCGGCGAAGCTGCGCCCGGGGTACGCGGTGAGCGTCAACGTCGCCGGCGTGCCGACGGTGACCTGGCGGATCTCGGCCTCGTAGACGTCGGCCACCACCCACACCGACGACAGATCGACGATCTCGTACGGCATCGCCCCGGCCTCGAGCTTCATGCCCTCGACGACGTCCTTCTTGGTGACCACGCCGCTGGCCGGCGAGTAGAACGTCACCGCCTTGATCGGCTGGCCGGTGCTCTCGAGCTTGCGCAGCTCGACGGCGGGCACGTCCCACAGCGCCAGGCGCCGGCGGGCCGCGTCGATCAGCGCCTGCGCGGGGTCATCGGTGCCGGTGCCAGCGCCGGTGCCGGCCAGCGCGCCGCGCGACCGCAGCGCCAGCAGGTACTCCTCCTGCGCGGCCAGCAGATCGGGGCTGAACAGCGTGAACAGCGGATCGCCCTTGCGCACCGGCTTGCCGATGTAGTCGACGAAGATCCGCTCGACGAAGCCGGCGTTCTTGACGTTGACGTGGCGGACCCGGGTCTCGTCGACGGCGATCCGCCCGACCACCCGCAGCTGGCCGCCGATCGGCGCGCGCACGACCGGCGCGGTGCGCAGCCCGATCAGCTGCTGGCGCCCGGGGTCGATGTCGACCGGCGCGAGCCCGGCCACCGGCGGGCCGGCGCCGAGCTCGTCCTGGTACACCGGCAGGTAGTCCATGCCCATCTCGTCCTTGCGCGGCGTCGGCGAGGTCACCGATGGATCCATCGGCGAGCGGTAGCGGACGATCTGCCGCGGCCCGGCGTCAGCGACCGGCGCCGCGCTCGCGGGCGCAGCCACCGGCTCGAGGTCCATTCCGCAGATCGGGCAGGTGCCGGGGTGATCCTGGACGATCGCCGGGTGCATCGGGCACGCGTAGGTGGTGGCGCCGCCGTGGCCGGCGGCGTCGTGGGCGGCCGGCGCAGCGCGCAGCAGCAGCAGCGCGGCGGCGAAGCCCGCGCCCACGCCGCCGAGCGCCAGCAGCACCGCCACCAGCGCGCTGACGCCGCGGCGGGCCGGCGGCGCCGGCGCGACCTCACCCGGAGGTGACGCGCTGGTCATGATCACATCCCTCCCATCGGCGCCGGCGCGGCGACCGGCGCCGCCGGGCTGGCCGCGCCCGCAGCGGTCGAGCTCGCCGGCGCGGCGGGCGCCGTCGCGGCCGCGCGCCCGCCCATCCCGCCGGTCGACATCGCGCCGGCGTCCACCGCCGCGTCGTCGGCCAGGCTGAGCTCGCGCGTCGCGACGTCGATCCGCATCGCCGCCGCCAGCGCGCTCAGGTGCGCGTCCTGATCGCCGAGCACGCCGGTCGACGCCTCGAGCACCGCGGTCAGCGACGCCTTGCCGGTCTGGTACTGCGCCAGCGTGCTGTCGGCGGTCGACTGCGACAGCACCAGCAGGCCGTCGCGGTACAGCGCGATCGTGGCCAGGAGCGCGCGCTGGGCCGCGGCGCGATCGTGGATGCGCTGCTGCAGGATCTGGATCACGGCGTCGACGTCGAGCCGCGCCGCGACGCCGCGGGCCTGGCCCGCCTCGACCTCGCGCCGCTGGTTGCGGCCGCTCCAGATCGGCAGCGGACCAGCGACCGACACCTGCCACATCGGCGGTAGATCGACGCCGCGGACCATCAGGCCGACGCCGACGGTGAGATCGGGCGACGTGCGCGTGCGCGCCAGCGCCACCGCGCGATCGCTGGTGGTGACCGCGGCCCGCGCCGCGGCGAGCTCGGGGCTGTGGGCCAGCGCGTCGGCCAGCGCGGCCGCCTCGTCGATCGGCGCCGGCACCGGCAGCTCGGCCAGCGTCCCCGGCGTCGCGATCGGTTCGTCGAGTGGGTGGGCGCGCAGCCGGTTGAGCGCGTGCAGCGCCTGGGCCTCCTCGGCCGCGAGCGCCAGCCGCCGCTGGTCGAGGCGCTGCGCCTCGAGCCGGGCCCGCAGCACGTCGGCCTGGCTGCCCTGGCCGGCGGCGTAGACCAGCCGCGCCACCTCGGAGGCCCGCGCCCACAGCGCCGCCTGGCGATCGAGCAGCGCCTGGCGCGCGCGCGCCAACCGCAGCCGCAGGTAGGCGCGCTCGACGTCGGCGATCGTCGACAGCCGCAGCCGCGCGACGCCTGGCAGCGCCAGCGCGACCTCGCTCTGGGCCAGCCGGGTGCGCAGCGCGCGCTTGCCCGGCCACGGCAGCGTCTGCGAGACGCCGATCGACGCATAGCTGCCCTCCATCGACCCGATCTCGATCGACGTGAAGCCGTCGTTCTGCAGGCCGAGCTGCAGCATCGGATCGGGCAGCGCGCCGGCCGCGGCGGCCAGCGCCTCCCGCGCGCGCACCTCGGCCGCGGCCGCCGCCAGCTCCGGGCGCGCCGCCAGGCTGTCGGCGATCAGCGCGGCCAGCGTCGGCTCGGCGACGGGCGAGACGACGGGTGAAGCGACGGGCGAAGCGACGGGCTGCTGCGCGCGCGCGCCGCCGCTGGCGCCGAGCACGACGGCGACCACCAGCGACCAGCGCGCGGCGCGGCCGCGCATCACTGCACCGCGATCTCGCCGGCGATCATGTCCATCGCGCAGGCGAAGCGGATCGGGCCGGGCTTGGTGGGCGTCAGCTCGACGGTCACCGCCTGGCCGAGCGGCAGCGGCTTGTCGATGCCGAAGTCCTTGATGACGATCTCGGTCGCGCAGGTGCGCTCGACCTTGCGGGTCACCACCAGCGTCAGCGGCTTGCCGACCTGGGCCTTGATGGTCTTGGGCTCGAAGCCCTTGGCGGTGACCGCGATCGCCACCGGCCCACCGGCCGGCGTCGCCGAGCTCGACGACGAACACCCCGCGCCGAGGACGCCAGCCAGCGCGAGCGAACACAGACCGAACCGCCAGGAGATCGAGGACATGGCCGGGCCTACTGCACGCGGCGGGCCAGCCCCGCGCCGCCCCGCACCGCCGGTTTCGCGCACGCCGTGCGGGGCCGGTCGACCGGGGCGATCACAGTGTGACCGCCGCGGTTACGCCTCCGGGCCGCCGCCGGGGCGCTCACGACCGCGCCTTGAAGTCCTCGGAGCGGACGCCGTAGCGCTTGAGCAGGCGGTGCAGGCTCTCGCGCTCGACCCCGGCGCGGCGCGCCGCCTCGGTGACGTTGCCGCCCAGCTCTTGCATCAGCGCGATCAGGTACTCGCGCGACGCGCGATCGCGCGCGAGGTCCACGACCTCGCGGTAGCTGAGCTGGGCCTCGGTGCCGCGGGTCGCGCGCGGCCGCAGCACGGCGCTGACCTCCTCGGGCAGCGCCTCGAGCTCGATGCGCGGCCCGTCGGTCACGGCGATCGCCCGCTCGATCGCGTTCTCGAGCTGGCGGACGTTGCCGGGCCAGCCGTAGCGCACCAGCGCCGACAGCGCGTCGGTGGTGAAGCCCTGGGGCGCGGCCGGGCGGCGGGCGCCGTGGCGCTCGAGCAGCACCGCCGCCAGCGCGGGGATGTCCTCGGGCCGCGCCCGCAGCGGCGGCAGCTGCACGTGCAGCACGTCGAGCCGGTAGTACAGATCCTCGCGGAACTGGCCGGCGGTGACCCGCGCCTTCAGGTCGACGTTGGTGGCGGCGATCACCCGCACGTCGACGGCGCGCTCGGCGGTGGCGCCGACCCGCCGCACCCGGCGCTCCTGCAGCACGCGGTTGAGCTTGACCTGCATCGCCAGCGGCAGGTCGGCGATCTCGTCGAGGAACAGCGTGCCGCCGTCGGCCTCCTCGAACAGCCCGCGGTGATCGGCGGTGGCACCGGTGAAGCTGCCGCGGACGTGGCCGAACAGCTCGCTCTCGAGCAGCGGCTCGGGGATGGCGCCGCAGTTGACCGCGACGAACGCCGCGGCGGCGCGCGGCCCCGACGCGTGGATCGCGCGCGCCACGACCTCCTTGCCGGTGCCGCTCTCGCCGGTGATCAGCACCGTGACGTCGCTGGCGCCGGCCCGCGGCACCAGGCCCAGCACCGGCGCCATCGCCGGGCTGCGCGCCACCAGGTTGTCGATGCGGCGGATGCCATCGAGGGCGCGCTTGAGATCGCGGGCCTGCTGGCGCAGCCGGCGCCGCTCGACGGCGCGCTCGACGACCAGCACCGCCTCGTCGGGCTCGAACGGCTTGGCCAGATAGTCGTAGGCGCCCTGGCGGATCGCGTCGACCGCCGCCGGCACGCTGGCGAACGCGGTCATCAGCACCACCTCGACGTCGGGGTCGCGAGCCCGGGCCGCGCGCAGCACCTCGAGGCCGTCGGCGCCGGGCATGCGGATGTCGCTGACCACCACGTCGAAGTCGCTGGCGGCGATCAGCGCCAGCGCGCGCGCGCCATCGGCGGCGGTGGTGACGTCGAAGCGGTCGGCCGGCAGCAGCCGGCGGAACAGCTTGGTGAAGTTCTCCTTGTCGTCGACGACGAGCACGCGGGCGGTGGTCATCGCGCCTCCGGAGCCGCGCCGGGCACGGTCACGCTGGCGATCATGCCGCCGCCGTCGCGCGGGCGCAGCTGGACGTCGCCGCCGTGGGCGCGGGCCAGCGAGCGCGCGATCGCCAGGCCCAGCCCGTGGCCGCGCGCGCGGGTGGTGAAGAACGGCTCGAACAGCCGCGGCAGCGCGGCGGCCGGGACCCCGGGGCCGCGATCGCCGATCGTGACCTCGACGGCGGCCCCCACCGGGCGCCACGCCACCTCGACGGTCGGCGCCGCCGCGGCCGGATCGCGGGCGGCCTCGACGGCGTTGCCGAGCAGGTTGTGGATCACCTGGCGCAGCTTGCGCTCGTCGCCGACGATCGTCGCGGCCGGGCCGCCGGCGACGGTGATCGCCACGCCGTCGGACTGGCCGCTGTCGGCGAGGCGCTCGACCGCCTCGGTGATCAGCCCGGCCAGCTCGACCTCGGCGCGCTCGATCACCACCGGCCGCGCCAGCTCGAGCAGCCCGGCGACGATCGCCTTGCACTGGCGGATCTCGTCCTCGATGATCCGCAGCTCCTCGCGATCGCCGTCGGTGCGCCGCATCACCTGGACGTAGCCGAGCATCACGCCGAGCGGGTTGTTGATCTCGTGCGCGACGCCCGACGCGACCTGGCCGATCGACGCCAGCCGCCCGGCCTCGACCAGCGCCGCCTGGCGCGCCGCCAGATCGGCCGCCATGCGATCGAACGCGCGGCCCAGCCCCGCCAGCTCGTCGTCGCCGGCCAGGCCGATCCGCGCGTCGAGATCGCCGGCGCCCAGCCGCTCGACGCCGCGGGTCAGCGCGGCGACCGGCCGCGAGATCGACCGCAACAGGTAGCCGCCGACCGCGATGGCCAGCACGATCGCCAGCGCGAAGCACGCGACCACGACGATCCGGGCCCGGGCGCGGATGCCCTCGGCGCGCGCCGCCGCGGCGTCGCTGGCCCGCTCGAGCGTGCGGTTGAGCTCGCCGTTGATCGCCACCACCCGCTCGACCGGCCCCTCGGTCCGCGCGTGGAGCTCGCTGATCCGCTCGCGCGCGCCGGCGCCGATCGCCGGCAGCACCTCCTCGCGAAACCGGCGATCGCTCTCGGCGATCAGCACCTCGATCTCGTCGGCCTGGGCGATCGGCCCGGCGCCTTTCACCATCGCGCGCAGGTGCTGGGTGGCGGCGCGGGCCTCGGCGGCGACCTGCTGGTAGTGCGCGACGTGGGAGTCGTCCCACTCGAGCAGGCTGTGGGCCTGGTGGATGTACTGCTCGCGCGCCATCGCCGCCGCGTGGTGCCCGGCGTGCTTGGCGTGGTCGAGCCGGGCCACCTCGCGCTCGGCCGTGGCGATCTCGGCGAGCGACACCAGCATCACCGCCGCCGCGAGGCCGAACAACAGCAGCACCGCGGCGAACGCGAGGACGATGCGCGTGGCGGTGGTGCGCGGACGCCGGGTGGTGGTCGTCATGGACAGGCGAAGCAGCGATGCGAGGCGATGCAACCGGTGGGCCGACGATAGCGCGCCGGCCGCGGCCGTTGTGGTAAGCCCACCGCGATGACGCTCCGCCCTTCGCCCCGCTCCGCCGAGATCTTCGCCCGCGCCCAGGCCGTCATCCCCGGCGGCGTCAACTCGCCGGTCCGCGCCTGTCGCCAGGTCGGCGGCGAGCCGCTGTTCATCGCCCGCGGCGAGGGCGGCCGGGTCTACGACGTCGACGGCAACGAGTACCTCGATCTGATCGGCTCGTGGGGCCCGATGATCCTCGGCCACGCCCACCCCGAGATCCTCGAGGCGATCGCCCGCACGCTGGCCAACGGCACCAGCTTCGGCGCGCCCACCGCGCTCGAGGTCGACTTCGCCGAGGCGGTGCGCGCCGCGGTGCCGTCGATGGAGAAGGTGCGCGCGGTGTCATCGGGCACCGAGGCGACGATGAGCGCGCTGCGGCTGGCCCGCGGCTACACCGGCCGCAAGGTCATCATCAAGATCGACGGCGCGTACCACGGCCACTCGGACTCGCTCCTGGTCGCGGCCGGCTCGGGCGCCGCCACGCTCGGCATCCCCGGCTCGGCCGGCGTCACCGACGGCGCCGCCGCCGACACGCTGACGGTGCCGCACAACGATCTGCCCGCGATCGAGGCGATCCTCGCGGCGCGCGGCGCCGAGGTCGCGGCGATCATCGTCGAGGGCGTGCCCGGCAACATGGGCTGCGTGCCGCCGGCGCCCGGCTACCTGGCCGGCGTCCGCGACCTCACCGCCAAGCACGGCGTCGTGTTCATCATGGACGAGGTGATGTCGGGCTTCCGCGTCGCCTACGGCGGCGCCCAGGCCGTGTACGGCGTCACGCCCGACCTCACCTGCGTCGGCAAGATCGTCGGCGGCGGGCTGCCGGCCGCGGCGTTCGGCGGCAAGGCCGCGATCATGGATCACCTGGCGCCGCTCGGGCCCGTCTACCAGGCCGGCACGCTGAGCGGCAACCCGATCGCGATGGCCGCCGGGCTCAAGATGCTCGAGCTGCTGCGTCGCCCCGGCACCTACGAGCGGCTCGAGTCGCTGGCGGCGCGGCTCGAGATCGGCCTCATCGGCGCCTGCCGCGCGGCCGGCGTGCCGGCCTACGTCGCGCGGGTCGGCTCGATGCTGACCCTGTTCTTCACCGCCGACCCGGTCACGGACTACGCCTCGGCCAAGCGCTGCGACCTGGCCCGCTTCGCCAGCTTCTTCCGCGGCATGCGCGACCGCGGCGTGTCGCTGCCGCCGTCGCAGTTCGAGGCGATGTTCGTGTCGCTGGCGTTCTCCGACGACGACATCGACGCCATCGTCACCGCCGCCGCCCAGACCCTGGCCGCGGGCTGACCGCGGCGCTGGCCCACCCGGCCCCCTGCGACCAGTTGCCACAGGCCCGGCCCGCGGCGGCGCGCATCTGGGCGTGGCGCACCGTATATATGGGCGATCTCGGCCCCGGCGGCGTCGGCGTTTCGGCCGAAGCCGATTGACCCCATCGGCCGGCCGTGTTACACGCGGCCCGCTTCTCAGCAGATTCCCATGGGACTTCGCCAGGATAGCACCACGACCCCGGACGCCATGGCGCACGCCGCCCCGGCCCCGGCGGCGGTGCGTCGCGCGGCGCCCTACGCGGCCCGGACCCGGGATTACTACCGCTCGGTGTCGGCGAGCTCGGTGGGCATCGAGCTGGCGGTGTCGGTGATGATCGGCCTGTTCTTCGGGCGCTGGCTCGACGGCCGCATCGGCACCGCGCCGTGGATGATGATCCTGTTCCTGTGCCTGGGCTTCGCCGCCGGGCTGAAGTCGATCTACCGCTTCGTGCGCCAGGCCGATCGCGACGCCGCCCTCGCCGAGGCCGAAGCGCGCGACCTCACCGGAGCATCGCAGCCGTGATGACGATGGCCAGCATGCCCCGCATCGAGCGGCTGAACTACCTGTTCGGCGGCGTGCTGATCATCGTGTGCGCGCTGACCACCCACCGCGCGCAGGCGCTGGGCGCGGCGGTCGGCGTCGCGCTGACCTGCCTCAACTTCGCGTTCATGAACCGGCTCATCGGCCGGTGGATCGACGACGCCAAGCGCGGTGACGGGGTCGGCTCGACCCGGGTCGCGCTGATCATGCCCAAGATGGTGGGCCTGATGGTGGCGGTGGTCCTGTGCCTCAAGTTCTTGCCGATCGACGCGGTGTTCTTCGTCATCGGTTACTCGGTCTTCATCGTGTCGATCGTCGTCGAGGGAGTGCTGAGCGTGCTGCGCCCGGCTCCCCCGGCTCCCGACGCGCCCTCGGGCGAGTCCTCCACTCCCACGTCCTCGAGCTAGCTCATGGGTGAACACGGAACCTGGTTCGACTTCCTGAACCGCTTCTCCTTCTGGCAGACGCTGATGGAGAAGGCGGACAACCTGCTCGGCCGCAAGAAGCCGATGCTCCTGGTGTTCCAGGAGAGCCACTTCACGCTCACCCACGTGCTGGTGACGATGCTGGTCCTCGGCTTCGTCATCTACGGCGCGCTGCAGTTCAAGGCCGGCCTGGCCGGCGCCGACGGCGGCCTGGTGCCGCCGCGCAAGATGAACATCCGCAACGTGTTCGAGACCATGGCCGAGTCGGTCTACGGCATGGTCGAGGGCGCGATGGGCGCGCACAACGCGCCGCGGTTCTTCCCGCTGGTCGGCACGCTGTGGCTGTTCATCCTGTTCGGCAACCTGATCGGCCTCATCCCCGGCTTCATCTCGCCCAACGACACCATCAAGACCAACCTCGCGCTGGCCGGCACCGTCTTCGTGCTCACCCACGTCTACGGCATCCGCGAGCACGGCCTGGCGTACTTCAAGCACTTCCTCGGCCCGACGCCGGCGCTGGCGCCGCTGATGCTGCCCATCGAGATCGTCAGCCACATCGCCCGCCCGATCTCGCTGACCCTGCGCCTCATGGGCAACATGGTCGCCGACCACAAGGTCGTCTTCTCGTTCTTCATGCTGGTGCCGATCCTGGTGCCGATCCCGTTCATGCTGCTCGGCCTGCTCGTCTGTCTGGTCCAGGCAATCGTGTTCTGCACGCTCACGATGGTCTACCTGGGCATGGCGGTGGAGCACGAAGAGCATTGAGTTCCTGGGAGGGTTTGTCGACAAACCCTCCCCCACGGGGTCATGCCCCCGCGGGGCCCCCACCCGATACGCGAGACGACCAGACATCCAGAACCGGCGCGGCGGGTGATCGCACCGCCGCTTTTCTCGACGCAGCCCCTTCACCTCGACCACGAATCACGCTAGGTATCCCGCGCTCCGCGCGTTTGGACACAAGGAGAAAGACCATGAGCCACCGTTCGACCAAGAAGCTCGCCTCGTTCCTCACCTTCCTCATCGTCACCTGCTTCGCCAGCGTCGCGTTCGCTGACGAGGGCACCAAGATGGCGGTCGCCGCCAACTCGGGTCTCATCGCGCTGGGCGCCTCGCTCGGCCTCGGCATCGCCGCCCTCGGTGGCGCGCTCGGCCAGGGTCGCGCCGCGGCCACCGCCCTCGACGGCATCGCCCGCAACCCGGGCGCCGCCGACAAGATCCGCGGCCCGATGATTCTCGGCCTCGCGCTCATCGAGTCGCTGGTCATCTACGCCCTCATCGTCGCCTTCCTCCTCCTCGGCAAGATCGGCTGATCACTGCCCGAACGCGACGGAGCGTCGTCGACGGCCGCCCTCGGGCGGCCGTTGGCATTTTCGGCCGCCGCGACGGCCGCGGACGCGCCGGACCGGAACTTGCGGGCCCGGGCCGGCCGTGGGACGCTGCGCTCTCGCATGTCGGACGACGCCGCCGCGCCCGCGCCCCTCGACCTCGCCGGGAAGTCCACCCTCGAGATCCTGGCGCAGATCGACATCTTCGCCGGGCTGCCGCCGGTGCACCTGCGCCGCGTCGTCGACATCGGCGTCGAGGAGCAGTACAAGTCCGGCGCGACGGTGTTCTCCGAGGGCGAGGCCGGCGACAAGTTCTACCAGATCCTCGAGGGCGCGGTCCGCATCAGCCGGTTCGTGCCCGGCATGGGCGAGGAGGCGCTGGCGGTGCTGCGGCCCGGCGCGTACTTCGGCGAGATGTCGCTGATCGACGACGCGCCGCGCTCGGCGACCGCGGTGTGCCACGAGAAGTGCCGGCTGTTCGTCGTCAACCGCCGCGACCTCGAGGACCTGCTGTTCGTCGATCGCGACCTGGCCTACGAGCTCCTGTGGAACTTCGTCCGCACGCTGTCGCGGCGGCTGCGCGCCACCAACGACAAGATGACGTTCCTGGCCACCACGTCGAAGTTCTAGCGATGCGGCTGGTGGCGTGCGCGTGCATCGTGGCCGCCGTGGCCCTGGCCGCGACCGCGACCGCGACCGCCGAGCCGCTGCCCGCCGGCCGGGTCAGCTTCGTCGGCGGCGTCCGCACCGGCACCGGCTCGCTGTACAGCTCGATCGGCACCGGCGCGGTCTACGGCTTCGAGGCCCAGTACGCGCCGCTGCGCGCGCCGCAGACCATCGGCCTGGGCCTGACCTGGTCGCTCTTGTGGTCACGCCACGGCAGCGGCAGCGCGCGCATCGTCGACGAGCTGAAGATGGTCGAGTTCGACGCCGGCGCGCGGATCCGGATGATGCCAGGGCCGCGCCGGCGCACCGTGCTGTTCGTCGGCGGCGGCGCGGCGCTGATCCGCACCAACGAGGCGCTGTTCGCCGACGGCGATCGCAGCTACCTCGGCCCGTGGGGCGCGATCGGCGTCGAGACCTTGGCGTTCGGCCTGGTCGCCACCGCGAGCCTCCGCTTCGGCGCGATCCGCGACGGCCAGGGCACGGTCGGGCTGATGCTGTCGGTCGGCTCGGGCCGGTGAGCGCCGCGCGGCGTCCGGCTACGCGACCAGCAGGTCGGCCATCGTGACCAGCTCGTAGCCGTCGGCGCGCAGCCGCTCGACGATCGTCGGCAGCGCCGCCAGCGTCGGGGCCGAGGCCTCGTGGAACAGCAGCACGTCGCCCGGCGCCAGGTTGGCCGGCGCGCAGCGCTCGATCAGGGTGGCGGCGTCGGCGCCGTCGTAGTCGCGGCTGTCGAACGACCACATCGCCACCGTGTAGCCGAGGCCGAGCATCACCGCGGCGTCGCGCGCGCCGATCGAGCCGTGCGGCGGCCGCACCCACTTGCCCCACGGCAGCGGGCCGATCGCGGCGTCCATGCGCGCCAGCTCGGCGTGCAGCGCCCGCGCGCCGAGGTTGGTGAAGCGGTTGTGGTAGTAGCCGTGGCCGGCGACCTGATGGCCGCCGCGCAGGTAAGCGCCCAGCGCGCCGGGCAGCTGCTCGACGTAGTTGCCCATCAGGAAGAACGTCGCGGCGACGTCCAGCTCGGACAGGAGCGCCAGGTACTCGTCGGTCAGATCGCCCGGGCCGTCGTCGAACGTGATCGCGACGCGGCGGGCGGTGCGCGGCCCGTGCCAGACGATGCGCCCACGCGTGGCCCGGACCAGGACCTCCTGGGCCATCGTCTTGATCTGCGCGCGCAACACGCGCCGGTAGTACCGCGCGGCGTCCGCCTCGGCAAGAGCGCCGGCGCGGTCAGCGGAACCGCCGCTCGACCCACGACGCGACGTGATCGAGCAACTCGGCCTGGGCCGCGCGCAGCGTGAAGACGTGGTTGGCGTCGGGGAAGTACGCGATCTCGATCTGGCCGCGCAGCGCCGGCACCCACTCGAACAGCTGCTCGGCGTGGTTGTAGCGCGCGCCGTTGACCCCGGAGTACACGGCGAGGATCGCGACGCCGCGCTCGACCAGCGCGGTGAGCTGCGCCGCGTGCTCGGCCAGCGGCGGGAACTCGCGCCCCTGCGTCAGCTCGGGGGCCGCGTCCGCCGCGGCCGGCGCGACCCGACGCGCCAGGCGCCGCCCGGCCGCGCGCACCAGCGGCGCCACCTCGCCGGTGCGGACCCGATCGAGCAGCTTGCGCGCCGCGGCGCGGCGGGTCGCGTAGGTCGGCGCGTCGAGCATCACCAGGCCCACGACGCGCGGATCGACCGCCGCGGTCGCGAGCCCGTTGTCGGCGCCGGAGCACAGGCCGAACAGGATGAACCGCGCGCAGCCCGTCGCGGCGGTGATCGCGGTCATCGCGGCGCGCGTGTCGGCCACCGCGCTGGCGCGGAACGATCCGCCATCTCCGCGCCCCGGGCTGTCGCCGATGCCAGCCAGGTCGATGCGCAGCGCCGGCAGCCCGCGCGCCGCGAGCCGCCGGCCGAGCGCGACGTGCAGCCGATGCGGTCCGACCCTATGCAACACGCCGGCGTTGAGGATCACCGCAGCGGGGCGATCGCCGACCGCGCGCGGGCGCGACAGCACCGCGACCAGGCGATCGTCGTCGCCGATCGGCAGCACCTCGTCAGCGGAGAGGTCGGGCGCGCTGTGCGTTGCCGGCATGTGGAGGGTGCGCGTAATCTCCTGCAGGTTGCCGGCGAAAGTCCACTACTTCGGAGCCGACGGGGGACTCCTGGGGACGCTCCATCGACCGACGCGGCTGCGCGCGCGCAGCGCGGCGGTGCTGTTGTGCAACCCGTTCGGCGAAGAGGCCGCGCGCGCGCACCGCATCTACCGCGTGCTGGCCACGCAGCTCGAGCGCGCCGGCTACGCGTGCCTGCGCTTCGACTACGGCCACACCGGCGACTCGGCCGGTGACGGCGACGCCGCGACGCTCGCCGGCTGGATCGCCGACGTGCGCGTCGCCGAGGCCGCGCTGCGCGAGGCCAGCGGCAGCCCGCGCGTGGTGCTGGTCGGCCTGCGGCTGGGCGCGACGATCGCGGCGCTGGCCACGGCCGCCGGCGTCCCCGCGCGCCACCTGATCCTGTGGGATCCGGTCGTCGACGGCCGCGGCTACCTCGACGAGCTGGCCCGGGTCCACGCCGCGTACATGCACGAGGAGCTGGGCGCCGCCGGCGGAGCGCCGCCGTGCCGCGCCGACGGCACGCCGCGCGAGGCGCTGGGCGCGCCGATCTCCGACACGCTGGCCGCCGAGCTCGCGACGGTCGCGCTGGCGCGGGTCACGCCGCGCGCCGAGCTGATCACGCTGGTCAGCACCAACCCGGCGGCGCCGTCGCCGTGGCCCGGCGCGCACCGCGTCGAGATCGCCGCCAGCGCCGCGTGGAACTCCGACGCCGCCCTCAACGCCGCCACCGTGCCGATGGAGATCGTGACCGCGATCGTCGGCCGCATCGAGAGCACCGTGCCATGAGCCAGCCGATCGCCGATCTGTCCGACGCGCTCGCGGTGGCGCCGCCGCACCCCGACGACCCGCCGACCGCGACCGTCGCGGTGCCGCTCGCGGCCGACGCCGCCGGCGCGCTGGCCAGCGACGCCGCCGCGGTGGGTGCGTGGGCGGTGACGCTGGCGCGGCTGGCCGGCGCCGCCGCGGCGCGGGTGGCGTGGCTCGCCGACACCGTGACGACCCGGACAATCGCGGTCCCGGCGCGCGGCGAGGTGACCGCGTGGCGCGCGACGCTCGCCGACGCCGCGCCGACGCCGGGCGACGACGCGGCCAGCGGCTGGGCGCCGGGGCCGGTGACGGCCGACGCGCTGCTGGCGTCGTCGCTGGCGCTGGTGTGGTGGCGCACCGCCGACGGCGTCGAGGCGCGCTACGTCACCGCGCGCCTCGACCGCGCCAGCGCGCTGCGCCTGGGCGAGCTCCTCGTGGTCACCGCCGCGTCGCTCGCGACCGCCGCCGAGCTGACCGCCGTCGGGCCGCTGGCGCCCGACGAGCGCGCCCGGGTCGTCACGACCTGGAACGCCACCGCGCGCGGCTACCACCCCGACGCGACGGTCCACGGCCGGTTCCGCGCGCAGGCCGCGCTGACGCCCGACGCGCCGGCGCTGTGCGACGACGCGCGCACGCTCAGCTACGCCGCGCTCGACGCCGCCAGCGATTCGCTGGCCGAGCGGCTGATCGCGGCCGGCGTCGAGGCCGATCAGCCGGTCGCGCTGATCGCGCCGCGCTCGGTCGACGCGGTGATCGCCGCGCTGGCGATCCTCAAGGCCGGCGGCTGCTACCTGCCGCTCGATCCCGACTACCCGCTCGACCGGCTGCGGTTCGCGATCGCCGACGCCGGCGTGCGGGTGGTGGTCACCGAGCGCGCCCGCGGCGCGACGCTGGCGGCGCTGGCGCCGCGGACGGTGTTCCTCGACGAGCGCGGCGCCGCCAGCAGCGGCCCGATCGCCGAGCGCGCCACCGCCACCACCCGCGCCTACGTGATGTACACGTCGGGCTCGACCGGCGTGCCCAAGGGCGTGCAGATCGAGCACCGCTCGATCCTGCGGCTGGTCGGCGACGTCGGCTACGTGCGGCTCGACGCCGCGACCCGCTTCCTCCACGCGGCGCCGCTGGGCTTCGACGCGTCGACGCTCGAGCTGTGGGGGCCGCTGCTCCACGGCGGCGCCTGCGTGGTCTACGCCGACGCCGTGCCGACCGGCGCCGGCCTGGCCCAGGCGATCGCGCGCCACGGCGTCACCACGGCGTGGCTGACCGCGGCGCTGTTCAACGCGATCGTCGACGACGATCCGCGGCATCTCGCCGGGCTGCGCCAGCTCTACACCGGCGGCGAGGCGCTGTCGGTGGCCCACGTCCGCCGCGCCCTGGCCGCGCTGCCCGACACCGAGCTGCACAACGGCTACGGGCCGACCGAGTGCACGACCTTCGTCACCACCTACCCGATCCCGCGCGACCTGCCGGCCGACGCGCGCAGCGTGCCGATCGGCGCGCCGATCACCGACACCCGCTGCTACGTGCTCGCCGCCGACGGCGCGCCGGTGCCGATCGGGATCGTCGGCGAGCTGTTCGTCGGCGGGCGCGGCGTCGCCCGCGGCTACCTGGCCCGGCCCGAGCTCGACGCCGAGCGCTTCGTCCCCGATCACCTCCTCGGCGAGGGCCGCCTGTACCGCACCGGCGACCGCGTGCGCTGGCGCCCCGACGGCACGCTCGACTTCGTCGGCCGCGCCGATCAGCAGGTCAAGCTGCGCGGCTTCCGCATCGAGCTCGGCGAGATCGAGGCGCGGCTGGGCGCGGTGCCCGGCGTCGACGCGTGCGCGGTGATCGTGCGCAGCGACGGCGCCACCGGCAAGCGGCTGGTGGCGTACGTGGTCGGCCACGCCGGCGCCGACGTCGCGCCGCCGACCTTGCGCCGCGCGCTGGCCGCGGTGCTGCCCGAGTTCATGGTGCCGGCGATCTACGTGGCGCTGCCGGCGCTGCCGGTGACCGCCAACGGCAAGCTCGATCGCGCCGCGCTGCCGCCGCCCGACGCGCGGCGGCCGACGCTGGCGGTGCCGTACCGCGCGCCCAGCGGCGCGCGCGAGGCGACGATCTGCGCGGTGTTCGCCGACCTGCTCGGCCTCGATCAGGTGGGCGCGCTCGACGGGTTCTTCGAGCTGGGCGGCGACTCGCTGCGCGCGCTGGCGCTGATCGCGCGGCTGCGCGAGGCCGGGCTGCCCGCGATCTCGACCGCGACGTTCTTCGCCGCGCCGACGCCGGCGGCCCTGGCCAAGGCGATGGCCGGCGCCCCCGCCGCCGCGCCGGGCCGCCGCGCGCCGATCGGCGATGCGCGCGAGCCGATCGCGATCATCGGCATGGCCGGGCGGTTCCCCGGCGCCGCCGACGTCGCCGCGCTGTGGCGCAACCTGTGCGCCGGCGTCGAGTCGATCACCGTGTTCGCGCCGCACGAGCTCGATCCGTCGCTGCCGGCCGCGGTGACGACCGACCCGGCCTACGTGCCGGCGCGCGGCGTGCTCACCGACGCGGCGCTGTTCGACGCCGGCTTCTTCGGCATCTCGCCGCTCGAGGCGTCGCTGACCGATCCGCAGCAGCGCCACTTCCTCGAGATGGCGTGGCACGCGCTCGAGCACAGCGGCCACGTCCCCGAGCACGCGCTGGGGCCGATCGCGATCTTCGGCGGCATGTACAACGCCTCGTACTACCAGCACCACCTGTGGCGGCGGCCGGATCAGACCCGGCGGCTGTCCGAGCTGCAGGTGATGCTCGGCAACGAGAAGGACTACGTCACCACCCGGGTCGCCCACAAGCTCGGCCTCACCGGCCCGGCGGTCAGCGTCCACACCGCGTGCTCGACGTCGCTGGTCGCCACCGCGATGGCGATGGACGCGCTGCGCAGCGGCAGCTGCGACCTGGCGCTGGCCGGCGGCGTCGCGATCACCTGCCCGCCGGCGTCGGGCTACCTGTTCCAGGAAGGGTCGATGGCGTCGCCCGACGGCCACACCCGCACCTTCGACGCGGCGGCCGGCGGCACGGTGTTCTCCGACGGCGTCGCGGTGGTGGTGCTGCGGCGGCTCGCCGACGCGCTGGCCGACGGCGACACCGTCTACGCGGTGCTGCTCGGCGCCGCGGTCAACAACGACGGCAGCGAGCGCGCCAGCTTCACCGCGCCCAGCCCCGAGGGCCAAGCCGCGGTGATCGGCGCGGCGCTCGACGTCGCCGGCGTCGACGCGCGGTCGATCAGCTACGTCGAGGCCCACGGCACCGCGACCCCGCTCGGCGATCCGATCGAGATCGAGGGCCTGACCCGCGCCTACCGCCGCCACACCGCCGACCGCGGCTACTGCGCGATCGGCTCGCTCAAGAGCAACGTCGGCCACATGGTGATCGCGGCCGGCGCGTCGAGCCTGATCAAGACCGCGCTGGCGCTGCACACCCGCACGCTGCCGCCGTCGATCAACTTCGTCACGCCCAACCCGAAGATCGACTTCGCCGCGAGCCCGTTCGTGGTGCAGCACGCGCTCGCGCCGTGGCCGGCCGGCCCCGGGCCGCGCCGCGCCGGCGTGTCGTCGTTCGGCTTCGGCGGCACCAACGCCCACGCGATCGTCGAGGAGGCGCCGCCGCCCAGCGCGACCACGCCGCCGGTGCGGCCGGTCGAGCTGGTGCTGGTGTCGGCCCGGACCGCGCCGGCGCTCGCCGCCGCGGGCGCCGAGCTGGCCGGGTTCCTCGCCGGCGACGACGCGCCGCCGCTGGCCGACGTCGCCCACACGCTGCAGGTCGGCCGCCGCGGCTTCGCCCACCGGCGCTACGTCGTCGCCGAGTCCACCGCCGACGCGGCCCGGCTGTTGACCGCGCCCGACGCCGCGCGGTGCGGTGGCCGCGAGGTCGGCGCCGAGCTGCCGGCGCTCGGCTTCCTGTGCCCGGGCCAGGGGTCGCAGTACGCGCAGATGGGCCGCGGCCTGTACCAGGCCGAGCCGGCGTTCCGCGCCGCGTACGACGCCTGCTGCGAGATCCTCACGCCGCTGCTCGGCCACGATCCGCGCGCGACGTTCTGGTCCGACGATCCGCAGACGCTGGTCGCGACCAGCGTCACCCAGCCGGCGATCTTCACGCTCGAGTATTCGCTGGCGCGGCTGTGGATGAGCTGGGGCGTCACGCCGACCGCGCTGGTCGGCCACTCGGTCGGCGAGTTCGTGTGCGCCGCGCTGGCCGAGGTGATGACGCTGCCCGACGCGCTAGCGCTGGTGGTCGAGCGCGGCCGCCAGATGCAGGCGCTGCCGGCCGGCAGCATGCTGTCGGTGCGGCTGCCCGCCGACGAGCTGCGGCCGCGGCTGCCGACCGGCGTCGAGATCGCCGCCGAGAACGCGCCGGGGCTGTGCGTGGCGTCGGGGCCGACCGACGCGATCGCCGCGCTCGAGGCCGCGCTGGCCGCGGCCGACGTCGTCGTGCGGCGGCTGCAGACGTCGCACGCGTTCCACTCGCCGATGATGGACCCGGTGGTGCCGATCATGGCGGCGCGGCTGGCCGACGTCGCGCTGGCGCCGCCGCGGATCCCGATCGTGTCGACGGTCACCGCCACCTGGATGACCGACGCCCAGGCCACGTCGCCGACCTACTGGGCCGAACACCTGCGCAAGCCGGTGCGGTTCGCGCCGGCCGCCGCGCTCGCGCTCGCCGACACCCGCCGCGTGATGATCGAGATCGGCCCGCGCGCGACCTTGTCGGCGCTGGCGCGCCAGGCGATGCCCGGCAAGCGCGCGCTGCCGGTCGCGGTCCCCAGCCTCGGCGACAGCGCCGAGCGCGAGAGCCCGACCATCACCGCGGCGCTCGGCCAGCTGTGGACGCTGGGCGCCACGATCGACTGGGCGGGCTACCGCGGCGACGAGCGCCGCCACCGCGTGCCGTTGCCGCTGTACCCGTTCCAGCGCCAGCGCCACTGGGTCGATCCGCCGGCGGCCGACGCCGCGCCCGCGATCGCCAGCGTCGCCCCCGCGGCGCCCGTGTCCCTGCCCCTGCCCTCGCTGCCGTCGCCCTCCTCCGCACCGGAACCGATGCCCATGGCCGCTCCCGCTCCCTCCGCCGCTCGCCTCGACCGCCTGCTCACCTCGATCCGCTCGCTGGTCGAGGAGGTGTCGGGCACCGACGTCACCGACGCCGATCCCCAGACCCCGTGGCTCGACCTCGGCCTCGACTCGCTGACGCTCACCCAGCTCGCGCTGGCCGTGCAGCGCGCGCACAGCGTCAAGGTGACGTTCCGCCAGGTGATGGAGAGCTTCCCGTCGATGGCGAGCCTCGCGGCGATGCTCGACAGCGCGCTGCCTCCAGACGCCGCGCCGCCGCCGCCCGCCGCCGTGGCGACCGTCGCCGTGGCCCCTCTCGCCGTGCCGACCGTCGCCGTGGCCACCGCGCCGGCGCTCGCGCCGCCGACCGGCGACGCCGCTGGTTACCTGCGCCACGTGATCGACGCCCAGCTCGCGCTGATGGCGCAGCAGCTCGCGGTGCTCGGCGGCCAGCCGGTGGCGGCGCCGGCCGCGCGCCCCGCCGCGCCGATCGC
>Ga0075163_10002926_pt1 | contig 23008 bp, 16 predicted proteins | sample JI1023141ADNA_FD_71478 | JGI IMG/M metagenome (GOLD analysis project Ga0075163, IMG submission 71478) | Wastewater effluent complex algal communities from Wisconsin, to seasonally profile nutrient transformation and Carbon sequestration -... | ecosystem: Engineered > WWTP > Effluent > Algae... | reverse complement strand
ACAAAACAATTTGAATTGCTTCTTTTTCATTTAGATAAAATAATTTAACCCAACCGGGACAGCACTTCCGCTGTTTTTTGTAAGTTTTTCGGGGATAAAAATGCGTGATTCAGCAGGCAGCTTAATCTCATAATGTGGGTTGAGAAATATGGAATCTAATTTTTATAGGAGCAGTGTTATAATGTTTTTTATTTAACGAACAAATCAGGCATTCGTTATAAAATTATTATTTTTCGGAAGCTTATAAAGGTTTTGTTCTTTTTAATTGAAGCGGGGCTAATGAAATTTTTGTTTAATATTATATTTCGTTCAAACAAACTGATCATTTGGATTCAGCATAAATTAAATCCTAAGCAGTTTGTTATTTTTTCTTCCATACTTATAGGCCTTACAGCGGGACTTGCGGCGGTATTGCTAAAACTAGCTGTTCATTTTTTGATCCGGAATATTGAAGGTTTCGCTTCCGACAAACAATACATCATTGCTGTTTTCCCAATTATTGGCATTAGTTTGTGTGTATTATTCATTCATTATCTTAATGGGAACCGACTGGGAAAGGGTATCGCAAATATTTTGCATTCCATTGCGAAGAAATCCAGCTTCCTCCCAAAAGATCAGATGTACAGTCACATCATCAGTAGCACGTTAACTGTTGGTTTTGGTGGTTCGGCGGGTCTTGAGTCACCAATTGTAACAACGGGTGCAGCCATTGGTTCAAATTTTGGTCGCGCTTACAAATTGAGTTATAAGGAACGGACGTTACTGTTAGCTTGTGGCGCTGCCGCCGGAATTGCCGGCGCCTTTAATACACCCATTGCCGGAGTTTTGTTCGCTTTGGAAGTACTATTGGTGGAAGCGAATATATCTGCGTTTATCCCAATATTAATTGCGGCAGCTTCAGGAGCGCTTTGCTCAAAAGTAATCTTAAAGGAGGACGTACTCTTACACTTCAGTCTTCAGGAGCCCTTTAATTACAAGAATTTACCGTTTTACCTGTTGTTAGGGTTAGTTGTTGGCCTTGCCTCCTATTATTATGCCAGGGTGTTTATGGCAACCGAAAACTATTTTAAAAGGTTCAAACAAAATAAATTTCTTAAAATTCTCGCTGGGGGTTTTGGTCTGTTTGTGCTCATTCTTTTCATTCCACCCCTTATGGGAGAGGGTTATTCCAATATAAAGATGCTCTCTGACCTAAACGCGGAAACTATTTTTAAAAATTCAATTGTACCACTCTCTGGAATTTCAAAACCAGTATTGTACTTGTTGCTGTTAATGGTAATTGTTTTGAAACCGATTGCCACAGGGTTGACCATAGGAGGCGGAGGCAATGGAGGTAATTTTGCGCCCTCGCTGTTTATGGGCGCTTTTGTCGGTTTTTTGTTTTCCTCCGCGCTAACCGACCTCGGTTTTCGGTTACCCATTAGTAACTTTACCCTGGTTGCCATGGCTGGAATTTTAAGCGGTATTTTTCATGCACCATTAACCGGAATTTTTCTCATCGCTGAAATTACAGGTGGTTACGAGTTAATCATTCCTCTGATGATTGTCTCAGCGCTGAGTTATGCTGTGTCTAAGTCTTTTATGCCATTGAGCATTGACATGCTGAAACTTTCTGAAAAAGAAAAAATTGTAACCACCAATACCGATTCGTACCTGCTCAGTAACATCAATCTCACCGATTTTGTAGAGAACGATTTTTCGGAAGTGCCACATGGCGTTAAACTGAGAAATCTGGTGGAGTTTATAGCACTTTCGAAACGAAATATTTTTCCGGTGGTGGATAAAGAGAATAGATTAAAGGGATTGATTACGATTGATGATATCCGGGATATTATGTTCAAACAGGATTTATATGACAAAATCAGCGTAAACGAATTGATGCGCCGGCCAACTTACTTAATCACCGAAAAAGATGACATACGTTCGGCTATGAAATTGTTTGACGAATCGCATTTGTGGAACATTCCCGTGGTAATTAGCGGTGTTTATAAAGGATTTATCTCAAAATCAACCATACTGGAAAAGTACAGGGAAGTGTTAATCCAAAGTTCAATCGAATAACAATTTAGTAAAATGTTCCACGGGTTTATTGCCGTTAAATTATGATGCATTATGGGAATACGAATAAAAGCAGTTACTGATCCCGATCCCGCAGTTGCTTGATGTTTTTAAGCGAATCATAATAAACCAAATTTTCCAACAGGCAGAACATCGTATCGCAAATAAAAAAATACCTTGGTTTAAGTAGAAGAAAAATTCAAATATGCCAGATGGGTGTTGCCTTGTGTGGTTTTTTATTATCTTTATCTGATAAAAATATAAGGTAATGTTCCGTTTCTCAACCCACACCATGATTATCACCGCGGCGCTTTTTAGTGTATTAAGCAGCTGTAGAAAAACCGAAATTAAAAAGGAATATGTTTCAGTAGAATCTTATGAAAATCTTGCTCAGGTAATTACTCCGCCGCTGGATTCGGTAACGTATAACGAAGCCTATGGAAGTTGTGAAGTTGTTTCAGAAGGTATAAGCCCGGTAACCGAATGTGGCTTATGTTGGGATACGGATCCACAACCTTTACGATTGGGAACTCACATTGGCACCGGCGAGGGGAAAGGAATTACTAAGGGCAAGATAGAGGGCCTTAAACCTTCAACCAAATACTACCTGAGAGCTTATGCGAAGAACGGGGAAGGCATTTCTTATGGAAACGAAATCACCTTTACTACCTCTCCCGGCTGGTCGTATCATGCTTCTAATCCTGGCAGTTCGTTGCTTACCGAACTGTTTTTTGCAAACGGCGTGTTTTATTCGCTCTCTTCTTCGGGTATATATGTATCGACCGATCCCGCGAAAACGTGGAATTATGCTATTTCCGGTTCCGGCTCGGGTTGTTTTGCTGCAAATGGCAACAAGGTGTATGCCGCAACTCCTGCTGGTATCTACGAAACAAATAACAATGGTCAGAATTGGAATTACGAATATGTTGGAATCACCACAAATGATATGTTAGTTACGAATGCCTTATATATTTCAACCATCAATGGTGTGCGTAAATCCGTGAATGGCGGGCAGTCCTGGACACCCCAAAATTCCGGACTTAGCGGCACTACAAATGCACTGGCGAGCAAGGGAAATGCTATTTATGTAGGCGGATCTACTGGTATATACAAGAGCATTAATAGTGCGTCCAGTTGGATTAGTGTTATGGAAGGAATAGAGGTGCTGAAGATTGAGGTTTCCGGTGCTAACCTGCTTGCAGGCACGGCCCAGGGTGTTTACATTTCCAAAGATGATGGCGCTACCTGGACCAGCACGGGCATTTTGTCTAACCTATCTACCCGGGTATACTGTTTTGGTCAGAATGTAGTGGCGTGGTCGTTGTCGAGCAATTTTGTTTACGTGAGTTCTAATGAAGGGCTGAATTGGAAAAAATTTATGTACGATGCGTCTGATAAACCTGTCACCATCACCAGCGACGGCAACTATTATTACGGTTCGTCAAGTTCAGGGATTTTTAAACTCCCGGTTAAATTCTAAATAAATTAAAATGATCAGTATGCGTAGAAAATTATTTCAACCGGTAATCATTATTATTTCAGGACTTTTATTAATAGCGGCCTGTAAAAAGAAAACCAAAACGGAGGTGGTGGAAATTCCCGCCACACCTGGCAGACCTTCTGTTACTACACTGGCGGTTGATTCAATTTCCTCTTCTTCGGTAGTACTTTCAGGACAAATTACTCGGGAGGGAAATGGTGATATTTCAACAGCCGGGTTTTGTTGGAGCGATGAAAAGTTGCCGCTCGTTGATGAAACACCAACCAATTACCAGTTTCCCGACAATAAGTTCAGATACCGGTTAACCGGTTTAAAACCTGGAACCAATTATAACTTCAGGGCGTTTGCCACCAATGAAAAAGGAATCGGCTACGGCGAAGTTATTACCTTTAAAACGCTTGAGGGGTGGAAAAAATTGGAGGTAACGCCAAACACACAGCTACCACTTTTCAATGATATGATTAGTACCGGCACCAAATTGGTTGGGTTGGGTTACGACGCTATTTATACCTCTGCCGATAATGGTCTTACCTGGTCTTCGTCATCCAACAGTCTGATGGGCAGTATCAATTGTATTGCCAACAAAGGTGAAACGCTTTTCGCGGGCACTTCTAGTGGACTTTACGTGAGTAACAATGGCGGAGGAATATGGATACCAGCCACGAATGGATTGCCTGGTAATAATAGCATTAGTCGCCTGCATGTACACGAGAACTATATTTTTGCTGCGAATACTTATTCCTTGTTTCGTTCTGCTGATAACGGTGTTACCTGGGCGGCAACTACTTTTTCAAACAGTTTTGATTATATAGTGGGCCTGGCCTCACAGGGGAGTTCTATCATGATGCACAGGGGCTATTTCACCTATCAGTCTGATGATAACGGCGCGAGTTGGTCTCAGGTTTCGTCAACACAAAATATATATCCAAATGATTTTAAAGGGACTGCCAACGCGCTGGTTGCAATTAACTCCCAACAGATTTACCGTTCAACTGATAAGGGTAAAACCTGGATCAACAAAAATTTGTCGGGGTATTTCAGTAAACTCACCACCTCTGGAAATAACGCGGTCGTTTACGGGAATAGTTCAAACGGAATTTATATTTCATTTGACGGTGGTGACAGTTGGTTTCAGAACAATGGTGGCCTTCTGGGAACAACTCTAAATAGTTGTGTGTTTCATAAAAACTATATTTTGGCGAGTACCTATTACGGTTTGTACAAACTTGTATTGAATTAAGCCCTTGTATCGCCTTATTTAAACTTCTTTTAATAATACGGTTGAAAAGTTTTATTACGATTTAAAACCTGGCCGGTATTTATTTCTGTTATTTGTAACTGGAATGAAAATTATCCGCTATATAACATTCTCTCTGATTTTTCTTTTTGCTCATCAGGTTGTTGCTCAAAATGACGACATGTTTAAGCATAAAAAAGAACGTAAACGTGTGTGGAGAAAATGGAATAAAAAGCGTGATGGTTATAACCCTTATCTGAAAAAGAAGGGTAAAAACAAACCCAGCGCTCAGGCCGCAAGGCAGGATAAAAAAGAACTTCGTCGCCAAAAAAGGGCCTACAAACGTTCGGTTAAGAAGTCGAATTAGTTCTGGCGAAAACTTATGAAAACGGGTTTAACCCGGGATGTAACTGATACAGATAGTTTATTAGCGCTTAGTTCTTCTTTTTCTTATTACTCAATTTTCCCTTTCGCCAGGAATCAATAAAGGCGGCCCACTTTATTGGATTAAGAAGATCAATAGAGGGCTGCTGTCCCATGGTGTATATCTTCGTGTAATAGGCCTGCATCACGTATTTGTAATTTTCAGAAGCGCTCGCTGTTTGATTTCGTTCGAGGTAAGTGGCGGCCTCGCTTTCTATGTTTCGGCTTGCCCGGTCAGCATCTGATTCGCTGAGGTCTAGCGCAAGGAAAGCGCGCTTAAAATCCTCCCGGCTCGGCCATGGATACACATCCACATTTTCCAGTTGAAAGGTGTCTTTTGTAAGTACTTGTATCGCGTAATAATATTTTTGTTTCAGCGTATCCGCAATTTTGTAAGACCTGTTTCGATGGCTTACAGAATGGAATTCCAACTCGTCGCCCGGCTTCAGAATCAGACTGAAGAAACCGTTAAAATTGGTGAGAAATCCACGGTTGGTACCCTTAATAATGATAGAAACAAAAGGAATAGGGGTGAGACTATCCTGATCGAGTACCACACCCGAAAACTGAATAAGATTATCATCCTTTGACCCGCTGGTTTGAGCCTTTATGCCACCCAAGCCTAAAATAAGGGTCATCAATAGAATTGTAAATCCGGTTTTCATAATCTGTTAAAAATAAACATTGTTTTTCTTTTTGACATTTGTCTTAACAAATTTTGTAAGTGGCGGCGTTTCCTGTTTAAAATCTTCTAACTTTGTGTAAATGTTTAGGTTTATTCCATACCTGTTAATTTTTGTGTTTGCTACAAACATAAATGCTCAGGTAAAGCCAAAACTGAGACCCTCCAAGCCTTTAAAATCGAAGAAAGTGCCTGGTAGTACCGACCTTAGCATAGGTTTGGGTGTAACAAATAGCGTTTTATTTTTACCTCGTAACGTGAAGGAAAGAAACAACGCTATTGGTTATACGGCTTCGATGGTATATGGTGGCAACAAACCTTTTAGAGCGAGCCTTGAATACACCCGCTATAATTCGGTGAGTGTTGAACCTACCTGGTATAACATCAAAGCCAGTACACTCGAATTAAATGGTCATGCGCTCTATCGTTCGAAAGAACACATTTACTTCTATTTAATTGGAGGGTTTAGTTACAACGTTTTCTCAGGCTATTTTACCGGGCTTAATGACTATATGAATTTAATGGCCAGGTACAAAAAAGACACCGAGGTTAAAACAAGGTGGCTGGGTTTTAACGCCGGTGTGGGACTGGAATATAAAATAAAAAAAATTATTCTCTCGGCCAGTTTTAAAATGCGTCTTGGCAGATCAGATGGGTATAACGATTTTAATATACAGGATGTGTGTTATGCGTTTGGAATCAGGTATAACTTCAGAGCGCCCTCTGTTTACAGGCTGTTCAAGGGACCGAGAAACAGGTATTTTTTAAATGCCGATTGATTTGTAGTTTATGAACACCTATCAAACTTATCTTTTTAGCCTCAATCACTTTTTCAATCAGTACCTGCCTGTTAAAAACCCGGTATTGATCCTTGCGCTCACATTATTAATCATTCTTTTCTCGCCGCTTCTTTTCAAACGATTCAGGATTCCCGGAATTATCGGCTTGATACTGGCCGGTGTTATCATTGGCCCTAATTCATTGCACATTATTGAATCTACGAACAGTTTTGAGTTGTTATCGAAAACCGGACTTCTTTACATTATGTTTTTGGCTGGCTTGGAAATTGATATGCAGGAGTTTAAGCACAACAGGAACAAGAGCATTGTGTTTGGCGCCCTTACATTTCTAATTCCTATTACCATTGGTTATTTTGTTTGCATTTATATTTTTCAGTTTTCCGTTTGGCCGGCGGTATTGCTGGCCAGCATGTTTAGCACCCATACCCTGTTAAGTTATCCCATAGTAAGTAATATGGGTGTTGTAAAGAACCGAGCGGTGCAGGTTACATTTGGAGGTACAATTATCACCGACTCGGCGGTACTTATTTTATTGGGTGTTATTACCAACATTGTTACCGGTGAAATGAATCCCGCGTTTTGGTTCAAAATTACCGTCTCGCTTAGTTTGTTGGTATTTGCCACCCTTTATCTGTTACCTAAAATAAGCCGTTGGTTTTTTAGAAATATTGAAGCGCAGGCCAGCTCACACTATATTTACGTGCTGGCCATGGTGTTTATTTCTGGTTTCCTAAGCGAATTGGCAGGTGTTGAACCGATCATCGGCGCATTTCTTGCGGGACTTGGTCTCAATAAAGTAATACCGCACACGAGTATCCTAATGAATCGGGTTATATTTATCGGTAACACCTTATTTATTCCTTTCTTTTTAATAAGTGCCGGGATGTTGGTGGACCTTAGGTTGTTTTTTAAAGGGGCTAATGCGCTTGTTTTTGCAGGTATTTTAAGCGTAGTAGGCTTGCTGACAAAATACCTTGCTGCCTGGCTGAGCTCAGTTATCTATAAGTACACAAAATATGAACGGAATATTATTTTTGGACTGAGTGTGTCGCACGCGGCGGCAACACTTGCCATTATCAAAGTGGGGTTTGATATCGGCTTGTTTGATCAAAATGTTATTAACGGCACTATTATTTTGATACTCGTTTCCTGTCTTGTCAGTTCTTTTGTAACGGAACGTGCTGCCCGTAAAATAGCGATTCAGGAAAAGGAGGCTCCCCGTAAATCGAGCGAGAGACTGGAACGGATACTGATACCTGTAAGTAATCCGGATAATATTCAGCGACTAATAGATCTTGCTTTGTTAATAAAGGATCAAAATTCTCCCGAGGCAATATACCCACTTTCTATTGTGGAAGATGATGCTGACGCCGATGAAAAAATTAATCTGGTGAGAAAGGTAGTGGAAGGGGTGGCCGAACAAATTGCCAGCGGCGATAAAAAGGTCGAAGTACTTAAAAAGGTGGATTTGAGCATTGTAGATGGCATTGTAAGAACCGCCAAGGCCTACAGTATTTCTGACATCCTGATTACGTATAAACCGCATCAAACGGCGTCAAACATAATGTTCGGAAATGTGGCTGGAAATTTACTGGTTAAATCGAAGCAAGCCATCATTATCCCAAAAATACTTCAGCCACTTAACACGTTTAAACGATTGATAGTGCTCTTAACTCCCAATGCAGAACTTGAAAATGGATTTGCGAGGTCGGCTCTAAAAATAAATACCCTTTTAAAACAACTGGGAAACAATGTTTTGGTGTACGGTTTTGAGTCAACCCTAAAAGACTTTTCTGCAATTGTTGGCGATAAGAAGCAGGCATTTTATAAATATTACCCGATTTCGACGTTTGAGGACTTTGAACCTCTGGACTCGGTTAAAGAGGATGATTTTTTCATCTTTTTAAGCGCGCGTAAACAGACGTTGAGTTATGATTTTCATGTTGAGGATATGCCCAAAAGGCTCCATAAGTTGAATGAGTTTACCAGTTTTCTTATTATTTATCCGGAAATATCTAAAACGCTTCAGGATTCGGCCAGTATAGAAATGACGAGTGTGAATATTGAGCAGAATTACGAGAAGGTGAAAAATTTTACCGGTAAAATTACAGGCATTTTTAAAAAAGAGAATGAAGGCGAAGCATAATTTTTGATTTCATTTAATTAAAAAGAAAACACTAATTTTACGCCTCTTTATGAATTTTGATTATACGAATATTGTTTTATTCGGGCTCACTATTTATGAGCCGATGGTAAGTGTTACCAATTTAATTTTACTATTAGTTTCAATATATGTATTTCGGGATCTGAAAAAATTTCAGAACCCTTATCCTGGTAAAATGTCTGCTTTTATACTGATTATGGGCATTAGCAGTTGTTTTGGTGCCTTGGCGCATGGCGCTCATTATCAACTGGGCACCATTTTCTTTAATACGGTGGCATATATTTCTAACGCCCTGAATCTTATTTGTGTTTATTTTTGTTTTATGGGATCGTATGTGTACCAAAATCGCGGAAAATTACCCCCACAAAAGAGCACTGTTTCAATGGTAATAGGATGGATTGTTGTTATGCTGTTAATTACTCTGCTATGGAATAATTTTATTATCATTAAAATTCATGCCGGTGTGGTGTTACTTTACTCCTTGGTTGTACATCTTTCGGCTTACCGTAAATACAATGAGCTGGGAAGCGGAATTGTAGCCCTTGGAATTTTTATTTCATTTTTCTCTATTTTGGTTCATTCTCTGCATTTTTCATTGCATGATTATTTTAACTATAAGGATATTGCGCATGTGATCATGATCGTTTCGCTGATTGTTATTTATAGAGGAATCAAGCTCAATTCGGCGGGGTTAGTTGAAACCCAAGTAGCAGCTACTGAATAAACACCAATAATTTTTTGTCAGCAAGTACTAAATTAAAAATGTTTCGTCAAAATTTATACAGTTATGTAAGGCGTAATAAATTTGACGTATACGCCCGTCGTTTTATTCTCTAATTTATTTTTGTCGGTAATAACTATTTCGATGTTTTTGTTATTACCTGCATTTATGGCCTCCAGTCGTTCTTTGGTGATTTCGATCGCAAGCGACTTGTGCTGGATTTTTATTTCTTTCTTCATTTTAATGGCTGCTTCAAGCCCTATGCCATCATCTTCAATTTCATAAATAAGTACGTTTTCATGGAGCGAAATTTTTACGGAAAGAAATCCTTCCCCTTCCTTGTAAAAAATACCGTGTTCGATAGCGTTCTCAATAAAAGGTTGCGCCAGCATGGGGGTTACTAATACTTGTTCCATATCCAGTTGTCCGTCAATTTTTATTTCATAGTGGAGTTTGTTGTTGAAACGTAATTTTTGTAGTTCCAGGTAATTTTTAAGAAAAAGAAATTCTTCATCAAGTGTTACAAGGTCCTTTCTCGAAAAATCAAGAATCATTCGTATTAACTCTGAAAATTGTTTCAGATAAATGCCAGCGTGATAACTGTCCTGCCTGAAAATAAAATTTTGTATGGCGTTAAGCGAGTTAAAAATGAAATGAGGATTCATTTGCGCCACTAATAGTTTTTGTTTTAACGCTTTGTTTTTCTGCTCCGCAATGATGTTCTTTTGCTTATAACTGTGATAGATGAAATAAGCACTGATCGAAAGGATCATTAGCGTGGAGATGGATATAATAAGCCATAAATTTTTCCGAAAGTCTTTCCGTTCGGCTTCAGAGCGGATAGCAGTCAGTTTTCTTTCATTCTCAGCTTTAGCCAAAAGGTTTTTTTTGTCGAAGTCGTATTTTACCTGTTGCCTAAAAAGTTCCTGCCTCACAGTGTCGTTACCCGAGTTTCGGTTCTTGATGTAGTAATCATACATGTTTACGGCTTTAGGATACTGACCAGCCTCGGAATACCACATAGCCATATAGATGGCCTGATTTAATAGCAGCGGTGCCGCGTTTTGGTTTTTTAGCGCGGTCATCGCCTTTTTGCCATATTCAATAGCTCTTGGTTTGTCTCCCAGGTAATGAATGGTATTGCTTAATACCATGTAACTTTCACCAATCGCAAGACTGTCATTGTTTTTCTCACTAATGGCTAAACTTTTCCCGGAGAATTCAAGCGCCTTTTTGTAATCTTTTTCGTTAAGGAAAACTTTGCCGAGGTTGTTGTAAACATAACTTACTGCACGCAACGCTCCAATTTCTTCATAAAGTGTTTTGGACTTTAAGAGGTAATCAGTAGCTTCTTTCATCCGGTAATTGTGATAATGTATTTTCCCGAGGTCATTCAGCGCATCCGCCATTCGTAGTTTATCATTCCTTTTTGTGTGAATGGCAAGACTTTGTTTGAGCATATTGATTGCGGAATCATTCTGGCCATTTCTTTGATATATATCAGAGAGGTTACTAAGGGTTATCGCAACTCCTTCCTGCCCATTTGGAATGCTTTTAAAAATTTGAAGAGTTGTAAAATAACAGCGAAGTGCGTTGATGTCATCCCCTTTAGCTTTATAACAAGAGCCAATATTCGTAATACAATTGGCGATCCCCTTTTTGTGATGCAGTTCTTTGGTAAGTATTAAGGCAACCCGGTTACAATACAGGCATTTTTCAAAATCTCCAATAGTCATGTAGGCGGCAGATTTTTTTAAGTAGGCCCTGGCCATAAATTTTTTTAAATTTCGTTCTTTTGCAAAATCATATTCTTGTTGGGTTAATATAATTGCGGTATCCGGGTTAAAAAAATAGGTCGCTTCACAAATTTTGTCTAAGGCCCAAAGTCTTACAGTATCTGCATTCGATGTGTTTTTCCAAATAGCCAGAAGAGAGTCACTTTTATTTTGAGCGTTGACGACAGTAGAAAGAATAACAAGGGTACTTGCAATAAGTCGCCTACAGAGTATGAGTTGGTTTTTGGTAAACACGTCCGGTAATATATTTATCACGAAGTAAGTACTTTTTTTTTAATCGTGCTTGGTTTGAAGTTTTTTGAGTAAGGTTATGTCTGACGTTATTGTACGTGTTGGTTTAACAAGTGTAAAGTAGGAAAAGAATTTCACAACTGTGCCAAAGTAGTTCCTTCAGCAACTAACAAAACGCTTAAGGTAAAATATTAATTAGGTTTAGTTGAGCTGTTTTTTTCAGGCGATTTCTTTTTCATTTTTTTTAGATACCGTTTAAACAACTCGTCAAACGTTTCAAACTCTTCACGGTAAAAAACACCAAATCCCTGTGTATACTGGGCGCCGGTTAATGCCAGCTGCGTGTTATCGTTACTTCGGTTAAATCCTCTGAGTTTGAACTTGCCGTCGGCAGAAAGTTTGTAATCAATATTAACGTCGCCAATTACACTGCTCGATCGCCTTGTTTGATTGTTGTTAACGCCAAAATTTCCGTCTACACTGATTTTATTGTTTAGGAATTGTTTGCTCAAAGCCAGATCCACCGCTTCGGTGTTGTTTTGATTCCCGGGTCGGTAATTAAGTCCGAGTTGCAGGTCATTGATACCGGTTAGATTGCCGAAATAGGTGTTCAGGAACTCACTCACGCTGTTGCTAAGCAATTCACTTCCGGTTGAAGCGGCGGCGTTTCCCGCTGTTACGCCTCCAGCGCTACTATATATTTGCGGGGTTACAAAACTCCTGAAAAGTAGAAAAGAAAATACCTGACGATTGAGTTCCAGCTCATCACTTAATACATTATCTATACGCGCCCTTGTGTTTGCGTCGATGTTAGGGAATTCAATATCAAAATTAACCTCCGGTGAAAATAATTTACCGGTAATTATTAACTTACAATCAATAGGAAACCTGCCTTTGTAGGCGTCTGTATTGTCGTTCAGAAGCGGGGCAATAGATGCACGTTGCTTATAACTTGTAATCACATTTATCTCAGCGTTCATCGGATTGCCACTCCAGGAAATGCTGCTACCGGCTTCAATTTCAAATTTTTTATTAATAACGTTTTCGAGCGTAAAAAGGTAGTCTCCGTTCGTGATGATATAATCTCCAACCATTTCGAATTTGCCGAGTGTGTTTACTTTCATGCTCAGATCACCCTGGCCCTGAACGTTCAGCACGTCGCCGGTTTTTTTGTCTAATATAATTTGCACCTGTGCTTCTGGGGTAGCGCTAATGAGCATTTCGAGGTTAAAACCGGTAGCGTCTGTTTTGTTTTTTATTTTAATGGTGTCCCGTTTTACAAAATGAATGAAATCATTTTCGCCAATTTCAGCGGGTCCATCCAGTGGGAGATAGAATTTTGAGTTTTTTGTGGTGGTATCCACAATTTTCATGAAGAGGTTATTCGTAAATCCATAAATACCTATGTTACCTGATCCATAGACCTTACCATAAAAAGTTTTGTTTTCTCTTTCAGTGGTGTTCAGCACCAGCATGTTACGATAAGTGATGTCGTAATCTAATTGCATTTTACTAAAATTAGAGTGGAAGATATTTCCGTTCACCGTTCCCTGAGGCGCCGTTCTTGAGTTCTTTTCTCGCATTAATAGATCGCTGAAACGGATTTGATCGGGAAAAACCTCAATTTCGCCGGTGATGTTGTAGGTCACATTGGTATAGTCTATTTTCATTTCGCTGTTAAAGAGTTTAAACTTACCATCTATTTTTATATTGTCGGGCGTTCCATGTATCCTGCCTTCTCCGTTCACAAAAGCGTGTTTAATAGTAAGAATCCCTTCCAGAAAAGGATTGAGCAGTTTTAGGTTAGCCGGTTTAGCGGAAAAATTAATGTCCAGCGATTCTTCTTTTCGATCCAGGAAGTAGTTTCCTCCAAAAGAAATGTTTTTTACCTGATTTCCAAATTCATCTTGCAGCCCCAGGGATGTGAACCCGTTTAACGAAATGTTTTTTTGACCGGCATTGTACCTTGTTTCCAACACCAACGCTCCCACGGGATTATCGTTTATTTTTAGGTCACTTAAATTAAGATCGCCCCTAAAAACAAAATTTTTATTTGCATTGGATAGCGTAATGTTGCCATCCATGGTGCCATTCAGTTTTAGTTTTACAAGTTTTAGAACAGAATTAAATTGTTCAAGAATTACATTTTTTGTGGTAATAATTAAACTGTCATTTTTTTGTTCAGATAAAGTGCCGGTAATAATTATGTGCTGATCGTTATTGACCACATCCAGAGAGTTTACGTTGATGCTGCCATCTTTGTAAATTGTTAGTGAATTAGGAGATAAAAGGTTCCATGTGCTGTCGCGCACCGTGGTTGTTAATTTGTCGTACACGAGAGTAAGCCCCGAATTGGTGAACAAAATCTGACCCTTAACTTCCCCTTTGTTGGCAGGTTTTTTTAAATTGTCCCAGTCAACCGAATAGTGCGATTCTTTATCCACCGAAGTAACGCTGACATGGAGGTTATCGAGAAACGTACTGTCGGAAATGTTCAGCGATTTTCCGGAAATTTTAGCCAACACGGTATTGTTATTTTCATTGAGGATCATGCCAAAATCTTTTATGCTAAACGACTTATAGTTTATTTTTGAAGAGTTGGCCTGCAGGTTCAGTTTATTGTGTTCTGCATCGAAATTACCTTCTAAAACGGTTTCGGGACTTAGCATTACGTCAGGGAGAAATAGTTCGTTAATAGCATTGAACTTTTTAACCCGCATTTTGAAAACTAGGCTGTCTGTGTATTTTTTTGTACTGGCCGGTTTTTTAAAAAATGTTGGATAATAATTGTACAATAAAGTGCCAAACGCCGGACTCAAATAGCTGAGTTGATACGTGCCACTTATACCTGCATTTAAGTATGCCGAAGTGAGTTTTATTTTTTTGTTGGCACCCCCCTGGTCCATTTCGATGTTGAAAGAGCTGAGGTTAAAGACTTTTGTTTTTGTTCTGAAAATGGTATTGTCAAAATTTATCTGCCCACTCAGATTGTCGAGGTTATCTCCATTGATGTTGATGAAAACTTGTGAGGAAAGATTGCCACTGTCTTTGTTGCTTAATAATTTCAGTTCACTTAGATTTAAATTGTTTATGGTAGAAATAAAATCCATTTCAGGAACTTTATTTTTGAAATTGATGGTGCCGTTAAAATCAAAATCGGCGTTAGGGTCTTTACTTACCAATAAGCCTTCGAATAGTTTGTCGTCAATTTTACCATCCAGTTTAATGTTTTTATAGGTATAACCGTTGTACCTGATCGTGTAAATTAATCCTTCAAAAGAGGCGTTAAGCGTTTTTATGGTGGTGCCTTTTCCTTTAATTTCACTGCTCAGAGTAAGCGCATTGAGGTTGTTCTGGCCAATGAGTGTTCCCAGATCAAAATCTTTTGTTTGCAATTTTCCCTTGTATTCCATTTGCTCAATTTTTTCACCTAATTTTATACTGAGTTGAGTGGACACATTTCCGAGTCCAGTGGTGAATTTTCCGTAAGTAGTAAAGTCTGTTACAAATCCGTCAAACTTTCCACGGTAAGAAACGGTACCGAGGCGTTTGAATTCGACAGGAAGACTGATTTTTTTTTTAGTGTGAAACGGATATTCCGGAATTGTGGTCAGATCCGTATAACTAGTTGTAATTTCCTTGGCGTCGAAGTGGAGGTAAGAGGTGGAAATATTTGGAAGTCCGGTTAACGTAAGATCACCATTAAATCGAGTATGTCGGCCATACCTAAGTTTGAATTGTTTGAGCGAAAGATCATTAACATAACCTTTAACACGGCCTGAAACGAATACGGTTTTACTGAGGCCATTTAGTTCACTCGTGAAGGCAGCAATATCATCAAAATGCACATACGTGCTGTCTTCCAGGTTTGCGTCCATTTTTACCTTTTCTATAAAATCAGAATAGTCGTCCCATCCGGAATACGCGAAATCGATATTCCCTCTTATGTGTGATTTCGGGGTCCGTAAATTAATTTCCCGGCAAACCAAACGTTTTTCACTTATTGAGGCCTTGGTCGATAAATTATTGAGCACAAAACCACTTTGTTCGGTTGTTTTAAGATTGATGATAGTTGCGTGAATGGTATCTCCTTCCAGTTGAAAGGCCGTGATTCTTCCGTGCGTATTTTTTAACCAGATATCATCAAAATTAATATTTTGAGTCACCGGCTCCACGAATTTTTCCTTTCGATACATAAAGGTGACGTTGTCGAGTATTACATCCCCGAATTTCACATCCCAACCCTGTTTTTTTGTAGTATCTTTTGTGCCGGAGTCAAAGTAGTCAACTAAGAACTGGTAATTGAAAACGGTATCCGATTTGTACTTGATGAGTTTGGAAGTTACATTCCTAAGGGTAATTTTTTGTAATAACAAGCGTTGTTTTTCGTAGTTAAAGTTCCTGATGTTTATCAGTATATCTCCATGTAAAATGGTGTCCTGGTGTTTATCTAAAATAGTAATCCCTTTTAGGTTGGCTTTTGAGAAAAATTCCAGATTTACGGCATCCACGTGCACTTTACTGTTTAATTCTGAGCTCAGGTACCCACTTGCCTTTTTACCGAGCCAGGTTTGGAAACCGTAAGTTTGAAACCCAAAATACAGTCCAATGCCAACAAGGAAAAGGAAAAGAATAAGGAGGCCCAGTGTTTTAAAGAATATTCTCGTAATTTTGCGCAGCATAACGGCTTAGCCATAAAGATAAGAGAAAAAGCAGGTGCCGGGAGTCTAAAAAATGCAAAATTTAAACATTTATATATTAGCAATTGAGAGTAGCTGTGATGATACGTCCTGTGCGGTTTTACATAATAACCGGGTGCTTTCCAACGTAACGGCCAATCAAAAAATTCATGAGCAATATGGAGGTGTTGTGCCAGAACTCGCCAGTCGTGATCATCAGAAAAACATTGTTCCGGTTGTAGAAGCGGCCCTCAAAAATGCTGGAATTGCCATGAATCAGTTAAACGCGATTGCTGTTACCCGCGGTCCCGGACTGATGGGCAGTCTACTGGTTGGCCTTTCTTTTGCCAAATCTTTGTCATTGGCGCTCAGTATCCCTATCATAGAGGTTAACCATATGAAAGGTCATATCCTGGCTCATTTTATTGATGATGGAGAAGTTCAGAAAACACCTGAATTTCCTTTCCTCTGCCTCACTGCAAGTGGCGGGCACACACAATTGATTAAGGTAACGGGTTACCTGGATTTTGAAATGGTGGGTGAAACTATTGACGATGCTGTGGGCGAAGCTTTTGATAAAGCCGCAAAAATTATGGGCATTCCTTATCCCGGAGGCCCTTTAATTGATAAGTATGCGGGTAGTGGCGATAAATCCAAGTTTACATTTGCTTACACGCGTGCGCCAGGATATAATTATAGTTTTAGTGGAATCAAAACATCCTTCCTTTATTTTATTCAAAATCACGTTCAAAAGGATAAGAACTTTGTGGCTGATAATTTATGCGACATTTGTGCTTCCTATCAGGATCACCTTATAAAGGTGCTCTTGAAAAATGTGCGACATGTATTAAAAGATACAGGAATGAACCAGTTGGCTATTGCAGGTGGTGTTTCAGCTAATTCGGAATTACGCAGGCAGGTTAAAGCGCTTGAGCACGAGTTGGGTATTGAGACTTTTATTCCAAAATTTGAGTATTGTACAGATAATGCGGCGATGATAGGTATAACGGCTTATTATAAGTTTTTAAACAACGAGTTTGCTGACCTGTCTATCACTCCAATGGCACGCATGCCTATTTGATTTACCTGGTTGTGAAACGATTTTGATGGTTTTGTAAATAATATTTAGATTTAAAAAATAATATCACGCTAATCCAAGAATTATGCAATTAATAGAATGTGTTCCCAATTTCAGCGAAGGGGTTGACCTGAATACCATCAGACAAATCACCGACGCAGTGGAAAGAGTAGAGGGTGTTAAACTGCTGAATGTGGACCCGGGAAAAGCAACTAATCGTACGGTTGTAACGTTTGTTGGCCATCCGAAAGCGGTTATAGAAGCTGCTTTTTTAGCCATAAAAAAGGCGGGTGAACTCATTGATATGAGTAAACATAAAGGGGAACATCCACGTATGGGTGCTACTGATGTATGTCCTCTGATCCCTGTGAGTGGTATTAGTATGGAAGAAACCGCGGCATACGCTCAGCAGCTCGCAAAGCGCGTAGGAGAAGAACTTCAGATTCCTGTGTATTTATACGAAGAAGCGCAAAAAGATAAAAAACGAAGTAATTTATCCGTGATCCGTAATGGTGAGTATGAGGGCTTTTTTAAAAAAATAACGTTACCGGAGTGGAAACCGGATTTTGGTCCGGCACAGATGGACGAGAAACGAGGGGCCACCGTGATTGGCGCTCGCGATTTTTTAGTGGCGTACAATATTAATTTAAATACCACCTCCACGCGCCGTGCCAACTCTATTGCCTTTGATGTGCGAGAGGCGGGTAGGGTTGTAAGGGAAGGAAATCCAATAACCGGTAAAATTGTTTTAAACCCCGATGGAACACCAAAGTCAGTTCCTGGAACCTTAAAGTCGGTAAAAGCCATTGGCTGGTATATTGAGGAGTACGGCGTATGTCAAATTTCTATGAACCTGACCAATATTCACGTAACTCCCGTGCATGTTGCGTTCGACGAAGTGTGTAAAAGAGCTACTGAGCGTGGTATCCGTGTTACGGGTTCTGAATTAGTAGGGCTCATCCCTCTTAAATCACTATTAGATGCCGGTAAATACTTTCTTAAAAAACAAAAACGCTCTTTAGGTGTGAGCGAAGCGGAATTGATCAAGATTGCCGTTAAGTCCATGGGGCTGGATGAACTGGCACCATTTAAGCCTGAAGAGCGTATTATCGAGTATTTACTAAGAGATGCCGCGCATTCAAAATTGGTGAGTATGAATTTAGTTGATTTCGCCAACGAAACGGCAAGCGAGAGTCCTGCACCTGGCGGCGGCTCTATTTCGGCTTATGTGGGTAGTCTTGGTATTTCTCTTGCTACCATGGTTGCTAATTTAAGTTCTCATAAAAAAGGTTGGGATGATCGTTGGGAGGAGTTCAGTAATTGGGCTGAAAAGGGCCAGGTTATTAAAGACGAACTCCTCCGTTTAGTAGATGCCGATACCGCGGCTTTTAATAAAATTATGACCGCTTTTGGTTTACCAAAAGGAACAGACGAGGAGAAGAAAGCCCGCACTCATGCTATTCAGGAGGCTACAAAATTTGCCATTGAGGTTCCTTTTAAAGTGATGCATTTGTGTTACAGCAGTTTGGAGGTAATAAAAGCGATGGCTGAGCATGGAAATCCTAATTCGGTGAGCGATGCTGGCGTTGGTGCTTTATGTGCACGCAGTGCAGTAATGGGTGCTTTTATGAATGTCAGGATCAATGCCTCCGGTTACGATGACAAAAGTTTTGTGATGGAAATTATAGCAAAAGGAAGGGATATAGAACAAAAAACACTGCTCGCCGAGGCCGATATTCTTAAAGTAGTCAATGAAAAGATCGGGGTATAAGCGGCCCGGATTTAATTTTTGAATTCGAGAGGGTTGTCTTCAATGCGCCATTCTGCGTAGGAAGTAGGTGTTTCATCCAGACGCATACAGACAATTTCGCAAGAGGCTGGAAATTGTCTTTCAAGTCGTTCGCGGAAATCCAAGAGGATATTTTCACAAGTTGGCTGATAAGGTACATAAATTATTTTTTCAAAATCGGATTCACGTACGGCATGTTTATGTGGCGACAGGCCATTTAACACCAGCGCGTGGTCAAATTGTTGTAAAATAGTACGACTCACTGTATTCTTAAATTCCGTAAAATCTATCAGCATTCCGTTTTTTGGGTGGTTGGCTTCCTGTAAAACGGATCCGCGCAAAGTAATGGACAGTGAATACGTGTGACCGTGAATATTGCGGCAGGGCCCGTCATAACCATACAGCGCATGTGCCATGTCGAACGTAAATTGTTTGGTGATTCTCACGAGCGTTGGTTGCATAAACCTTAATGTGATAGGGGCCGTTGGTTACAGATTAACGTTTTCTCCCCAGTGTTTTAATTCATCGCTGGTCCACAGCCCCGGAAAAAAGATCCGGCGCTGGTATTTCGGGAGCATGTATTTTTTCCAGTCGCTTCCGCCAGTTGCTTCTACGGCTTTGCCCTGTGGCTGCAGGTATTTTTCCGCGGCATGGTAGTGCGCCATTACCCAGGTGATGTTAACTGTTTCGTCATAATGACGCATCGCATGGATCAGATCTTTGTTTTGTTTTTCACCTTCACCCAACGATTTGTATTTTGACCATAAATTGCAGGTGGTGTAATCGTTTAGTTTACGGGTGAACAGATCTTTATAACGCTGTTCAAAAAGTGTGATGAGCGTGTTCTTTTTTCCGGTAGCATGATCTTTACCGGCAGCCTGCCAGTATAAGTGTTCGTATACAACCGAAAAATCAGCGTTTTTATCAAATCCCTCGCGGTGCCAGTTGTCAATCAAATTGATCCACTCGGTAGACGCAAACTCAATGATGCGATACTGTGCGCTTTGAAATCCAGAGGCCGGTGTGAGAGTATTTCTGAATTTCAGGTATTGTTCTACATCCATACCGTCCTGCATAATACTGAAAGAAGAAGATAACATGTCAAAGTAACGGCTGACACGGTTCAATTTTTCAGAGAAAAAACCGGCGGATAAATGTTCGGCCGTTGCCACCTGGTCAATTTCCCATAAGATCATTTTAAATAGGAGTTCATTGATCTGGTGATACATGATAAATACCATTTCGTCGGGAAGTGTGGTGCGTTGTACCTGTAAGTTCAGGAGCGCATCGGTATGAATGTAATCCCAATAAGTAATTGGTTTTGCCCATACCAGGCCTTCCAAATGAACTTCTGGGTTTTGATCTATGGCTTTAAATTTTTCCTCGATTCTGCGATTCAGCGCTTCGGTTTTTTCGTTCATGAAATTTGTTTTGCGATGTGTGAATAGGTTTGTTTGAACCACAAGTGAATAACCTTGTCAATGTCTTCCATCCCCGTGGTGTTTGTCAAGTTGTGTGTTTTTATGATGGACTCGATCATGAGTTCCTGTTCGTTCCCTTTTTTAAGGGCTGTTCTGTATTCGATGTCAGTAAAAGACACCATGCTGTACATTGGGAAATAATAATCAGGATATAGTTCAGCGACCCTTCTTTCTATTTTTTGCAACAACAAATAGTCCGGATCGGCCACTCTGTTGCGCATCACCAGGTAATTTTGCAGAGAAAGATCCTGCACGGCATCACCGTTTGGTTTACGCAATACCTGATACTCTTCGCCAATTTTTTTCCAATCTTCTTTATGTTTTTTCATCAATTCCCACATTACCGTACAGTCTTCAAACCCGCAATTCATCCCTTGGCCGAAGAAAGGAACCGTAGCATGAGCGGCATCACCCATTAAGAGTGTTTTACCATGAAACCAGGGATAACAGCGTATGATAGCCAACGATGACAGGGGATGATCGCCCCATGCGTCGGCCACGTTGGGCATCATGTTGTAAAAATCGGGAAAAGTGGTTTTAAAAAAATCGGAGACCTTTTCACGACTGGTTAAATTATTGAAACAGTGTTGATGGCCTTCAAACGGCATAAAGAGTGTACAGGTAAAAGACCCACCAAAATTGGGAAGCGCGATGAGCATAAATCTCCCTCTTGGCCAAATATGTAAAGTGTTTTTTGCCATTTTAAATGAACCGTCGTGGTTAGCCGGTAACAGTATTTCGCGGTAACCATCCTCGATATAGTTTTGGGAGTAACTAAAGCGGTCAATTTTCTGCATGGCATGATAACGAACAGCCGAAAATGCACCATCCGTGGCAAAAACCACATCCGATTTTACCTCATGCATTTCTCCAGTCGATGAATTTTTAAATTGGCAGATCCCTTTTTCCAAATCGGCACCGATGCACTCTTCGTTAAAGTAAAATGTTGTCTTTCCCGTTTGTTCAGCCAGATCCATCAACTTACAGTTTATTTCTCCACGCGATACGGAGTAGATGGCCTGGTTATTAATGCCGTATGGTTGATAGGTTGTGTCTCCGCTATGGTCATGCATGGTGCGACCGTACATGGGAATAGCAATTTTACGTATTTCGTCACCGATGCCTATGGCATCCAGCGCTTTCCAGCCTCGGTAAGAAGTGGCGAGGTTGATGGATTTACCGGCTGAAATTTTTGCTTTGCGTAAATCCGGCCGTTTTTCATAGATGTTTACCTGATAACCTTCCTTAGCAAGGTATATCGCCCATAATGAGCCGACAAGGCCTGATCCAACGATTGTTGCTGTTTTCATAATTTTATTCTTTCAGTTTCGGAATATCCATCACAGTGCCACATTGTTTGCAGGTGCGCAGGGCATTGTCATCGTAAAAGCTCTGCATAAGTTTGGGCAACTGATCCACTATATCGTTTAACTCGAAAGTGGCCCGGTATAAAAGATGGTCGCATTTTTCGCAATACCAGGCGCAGGCGTCTTTTTCTCCTGGTTTTCTCATCCGTTCAATTACCAAACCAACCGTATTTTTGTAGCGTTGCGGAGAGTGTTCTACTTTGCCGGGCAACAAAAATATTTCCCCTTCTTTGATTTCTATATGACGGATCTTTCCATTTTCCCTGATGGGTAACACCATGTCCCCTTCAATCTGGAAAAAAAATTCTTCTCCTTCATTATAGTGAAACTCTTTACGGGCATTAGGTCCGCCAACAACCATAACAATAAATTCGGCGTCTTTATAAATTACCTGATTACCAACCGGCGGTTTAAGCAGGTGCCGGTTCTCCTCAATCCATTTTTTAAAATTAATAGGAGGTATAATTGCCATAATTGTTTTTTAATGTGAGGCCGACCTCAAACCATTACGAACGTTTATTAGCAACATGTTTGTTCAGGTTTAAGAATCGGCCATTTTCTTTATTTAAAGAGTTCCTCTCCGGGCTTGCTCTGCCTCGATAGACTCAAAGAGTGCTTGGAAATTCCCCTTACCAAAGGATTTGGCGCCTTTGCGTTGAATGATCTCAAAGAAAAGTGTTGGTCTGTCTTCCACCGGCTTGGTAAAAATCTGGAGCAGGTAACCTTCTTCGTCGCGATCCACCATAATGCCCCATTTTTTCAGTTCGTTAAGATCTTCTTCAATTATGCCAACTCTTTCCCCTACCGTGTCGTAATATGATCCTGGCACATAAAGAAACTCCACGCCACGTTTTCTCATTTCAGAAATGGTAAATACAATATCGTCAGTAGCTACAGCAATGTGTTGACACCCCGGGCCGTGATAAAAATCAAGGTATTCTTCCACCTGTGATTTTTTTTTGCCGATGGCCGGTTCGTTGATTGGAAATTTAATTCGCCCA
>Ga0075163_10002923_pt1 | contig 23020 bp, 17 predicted proteins | sample JI1023141ADNA_FD_71478 | JGI IMG/M metagenome (GOLD analysis project Ga0075163, IMG submission 71478) | Wastewater effluent complex algal communities from Wisconsin, to seasonally profile nutrient transformation and Carbon sequestration -... | ecosystem: Engineered > WWTP > Effluent > Algae... | reverse complement strand
TTCTCTGATGTTGAACATAACTTATTAACAGACCTGTTTTGCCCTGGACAATGCACAGTTTTGCAACTTAATGAAATAGATCAGCAAGAACAGCAAGTAATTGTTGGTGCGCTCTTAAGGCGAGTTAATGAAGCAAGGGTTTCTTGGGTAACACAAAAAAATCTTAACCCTAATCAAGATGATCAACTCTCTTTTCCTGTCTTTGTTTTACTAGAAGAAGCTCATAGGTTTGCACCAGCTAACACTACAGTAGTATCTACTAATGTGCTAAAACAGATTCTATCTGAAGGGCGTAAATTTGGTGTAGGTATCGGGTTAATTACTCAAAGACCAGGGAAACTTGATCAAGATGTGCTTAGTCAATGTCAAACTCAATTTATAATGCGTATTGTTAACCCAATAGATCAAAATACAATAGCTTCTACAGTAGAAAATGTAGGGCGAAAAATGCTAGAAGAATTACCTGCTTTAACTAAAGGGCAAGTTATTGTTACTGGTGTAGGGATTAACACTCCGGTAATGTGCCAAGTTCGTTCACGAATTACTAGACATGGAGGACAAACCTTTGATGCTCCTAGCGAGTGGTTAAACTGGCATAATGCAAGCAAACAGCAATCAATTCAGCAAGAGCAATCAGTTTTGATTAAATCTAGTAAAAAGACAGAACAAATTGATGGTATAGATATTTAAATACCAAATTTACCTATAAAAATAAGCTATTGAAAAATAAAGAAGAAATGGGTTTATTGTTTGAAAAAGTTGTTTGTTATTTGGATAAGCCTTTGTTTAGGCGTATTTTACCCCGATAAGTATTTAAGTTTATAGATGCTCCACCGCCAGAATGTTTACCAGACAAACGTCTTTCATGACGTACAAGATCTAGTAGCTGAAAACCACCTAGATCGATTTTCTCTGATGAGGCAGTAGCAGAAAGTGTAAAAGCAGAATCTGGTAGTAAAAAAATACTTACAGTATTTTCTAGAGAAGAAAAATTATAAATCCCTTTTTGAAATAATTTTCCACTAAAAAGAATAGACCCACTAGTACTTTTAGCCGTGACATTACTACTAGTAATTTCTTTTAGAGAAATTTCTCCTTCTGTTGTTTGAACTGAAATAGGGCCAGCAATAGAGGAAATTTCAATGATCCCATTTAATGACTTAATATCTAAAGTAGAGTTTGTTGGGACATTGATTTCAAAGTTAGCTTGTCCAATTTTTGAACATCTAACCTCAATATTAATACTGCTACCTTTTTGATTTTCAGAAACTTCTAAATTTTCATCTAGGTTAGCAACTAATTTAATTTCTGATTTGTCCCAAGAAGTTACTTTGATTGAACCAGAAGGATTAGAAATGGTTAATGCTGGGTTTTCTGAAGAAACCTTAAAGCTACGTGAGTAAGTTTTAATAAAATTAGCAGCTTGAGTGATAGGTAAGAAGAAAGCCGCTAATAATAGCCCACTCACAATTGCAGTAATGGAAAAACTATTGTTTATAAAAAGTTTCTTTTTCATTACTATAAGTTACTTAAGTTAATAATATTTAAGATTTATCTTGTAATTTTTTGATTCAAGAATGCCACATAGGGCTAATAAATTATTTATTGTAAGATAGAAACTGCTCTAACAAACGTATTTTTTCTTGATAAGCAGTAATCATTAATTCATGTACTACAGGATCTTCAGGGCTACGTTTTGATAACTGATTACAATCTTCAATAGTTTGGTTTACTAGTAATAAGTTACGGTCATAAAGACTTTGTATTTCTGGATCCCATTCTTGATAGCTTTCTTTAATATTATGAGACAAGCGCTCTATTGTACCAGTTAATTCCATTTCTGTAGGGTTAGCTACATAAGCATTAGCAGGACGAGCAACAATAGTATTTTGCATTGATGAACTCAAAGCAGAATTTTGTGGAGCATAAGAAAAAGAGCTTGCTAAAAATAGTAATATGGCTACAGTGGCTAAAGCACCTGTTAATTGGGGAGCTGAGATACTAAATTGCCAACGATGTTGCCAAAATTTTGCCCAAGAGCTTTTTGATTTAGAGTTTTCTAAAGTAGAAATTTCTGATATTTCTTTTTCAATTTTTTTCCAAAGAGCATTTTCTGGTGCTAAGAGAGGTAATTGTTGACCTAATCCCACAATATGTTTTAAATCTTGATGAACTAGGCTACAGTTTTGACAGGATTTTAGATGATCGCTAACCATAAGCCTTTTATTAGGCTTTAGATCTCCATCAATATATTCTGAAAGTAAGTCTTGACAATCTAAACAGTTCATCGCTTACACCTTTTTTAAAAGTAATGAACGCAATTTTATTCTTGCTTTATGCAATTGTGATTTTGATGTTCCAACAGTGATGTTTAACAAATTAGCAATTTCTTCATGCTCATAGCCTTCTATATCGTGAAGCACAAAGACTGTGCGATAACCTGGCGGCAATTGTGTAATTGCGCGCTCTAGTGCAATTGCATCAATAAAAGGTGGTATTATAGGGCTACCACTTTGTAGTTCAGCATTGATAGGCAATTCACCATCAGTTGTCGTTGTTTCAAACTTTATATCTTTCTTACGTAGTCGCATTAGCACTTGATTAACAGTTAAACGATGTAACCAAGTGGAAAAAGCCGCTTCACCTCGATAACTGCCAATGCGACGAAAGAGTTGAATAAAAACATCTTGTGTTAAGTCTTCTGCTTCGGAAGGATTACTAGTCATTCTTAAACATAAACTATAAACCCGCCTATGGTGACGGTGATATAGTTCTTCAAATGCACCACGATCCCCAAGAGAAGCTGCACGAGCTAAATCAAAATCCGAAGTCAGTTGGTGAGTATTTGTCACAGGTTTGCTCTAAGCAACCTGTCCCTGAAAGATGTTCCTTACTTACTCTACAAACCTGTGATGCTTGCTTTTACAGGGATGGTTGCCTATAGTAAAAAAGTCTTCACAATTTCACGCTATTGTAGCTTTTAAGTATGTTCCAAATCAATAAATTATTGGAAAAAAAGTATGTTTTTACCAAAAGCTAAGCGCTAATCTAATACTAGTTATTCTGGTCCATTATTATTGGTAACAGGATTGCTAGTTTGAGGTTTTATTTCAGAAGATGATTCTGGTACAGTTGCTTCTTCATCTTTTAATTTAACAATCAATGCTTTAGTAAGTTCTACTCGTAGAACAGTACCAGGAAATAATTTTATATCATTACCTTTACTAATAAGCACTCCAGCTAATGCTCCACCTAAAGGCACAGTTGCTCCTGCTAAAGGGCCAGCAGTAACCCAAATAATTGGAGCTGCTGCTCCACCTAGAATAACTCCTCTAGTGGCATTCTCTACACTTCTACTACCAGAATGTCCCCCTTTTACTTGCCCTTCATCATTAGCATTTAATTTATTTTCATTAGCATAATCATCAACAGCTTTTATTAAAAGGGAAACCTCTTGTTCTCCCTGAGGGGTAACAATTTTATCAAATGTGATCGCTAAAGAAGCTTGTTTTTGAGGGCGTTTTGCTGCAGAGATTTGACTAATTCGCCCATGAAATTCTGTACCTCTTCTTAATGCTACAATTCCATCAATAATAATAGAGCTTGTTAATCTAGCAAATACTTCATCTCCTACTTCATTAAGTTTTGAGCTAATTGGAGTTTCTAGTTCTAGTTTAGCAGCAGTTCCTGCTGTAACTGTAACAGCACTGGGAAAAGTATTTTGTGATTTAGGTCGCACACCAGATTGTGCAAAGGTTATGTTTGAAATTATTAGAGCTAAAGTTAAAACTAGCGATTTAATAAGAAAATTTTTTACAAACATACTTACTCCTAGATATTCAAAATTTACTTATCAGGACTTTCACGTAATGAATTAGCAGTCTGTCTAATTCGATGTTTATCTAAAAGATGTCTTAAGCTTCTTACAGGTATTTGTAATAGATCAGAAGCACGAGTTTGATTTCCTGAAGTGCGTTTTAATGCTTCTAAAATAAAAGACTTTTCTATTTCATTAATATAAAGTTCTAAATTTATTCCCTCTTCTGGTAAAGATAAAAAGGATTGTATTTTAGAAGGGCTATATTTAAGTATTTCTTCTCGCAATCTTTCTGGTTGGATTTGTCTAGTTGGTTCTAGTGCGACTGCCCGTTCAATAGCACTTTCTAACTCACGTACATTTCCTGGCCATTGATAATTTTGTAAATAAGTAAGAGCTTCTTCAGAAATGCTATCTATTTGGCGCTCAGCAGAACGGCAGAAACGTTTTAGAAAATGATCTGCTAGTATTGGGATATCTTCTTTTCTATCACGAAGCGGAGGCAATTCAATCATAATAACGTTAATACGATAGTAGAGATCTAATCGAAAAGTCTTTTCTTCTACCATTTGTATTAAATCTCTATTAGTTGCAGCTACAATACGGGTGTCAATTGAGATCTCTTCTGTTCCACCTACACGCCTTATTGCATGGGCTTGAAGCACTCTAAGCAATTTTACTTGCATAGTAGGGCTAGTTTCTGAGATTTCATCTAAAAATATTGTGCCACCATGTGCAGCTTCAAAAAGACCTTTTTTATTTGTTTGAGCACCTGTAAAAGCTCCTTTTACATGGCCAAAAAGTTCTGATTCAAGTAAGGTTTCTGTTAATGCACCACAGTTAATAGAAACAAAAGGAGCATTGGTACGACGACTATTATTATGAATAGCTCGAGCTACTAATTCTTTTCCTGTTCCAGATTCTCCTTGAATTAGTACTGTGCTAGAGGTAGGAGCTACATCAAGAATCATTTTGTAAACTTCTTGCATACAACGAGAATGGCCAATTATGCTATCTAAACGGCCTTTTTCTCTTAGTTCTCTTTTGAGCAGTGCATTTTCTTGACGTAATTTACTTTTTTCTAAAGCTTTGTTGACTATTAATTTTAGTTCATCAATATCAAATGGCTTTTCAACAAAATCATCTGCCCCTAACTTAAAGGCTTCACGAGCCTTGTCTATAGTGGCATAAGCGGTCATTATAATTACTACTGTGTCTGGGTATGACTCTCGACAATGCATTAAAAGATCTATTCCACCCAGATTAGGCATTTTTACGTCTGAAATAATTACGTCAAATTCAGTATTGCGAAGTGTTTCTAATGCTCGAGCACCATTTTCAGCTACACTAACATTATAGCCTTCCCGACGGAAAACGCGCTCAAGTAGTTCTCGCATGCTTAGCTCGTCATCTACAATTAATATTTTAGGCATGACTAAGAATTATAGCCTTTCTCTGAACTATTGTGAACGAAGAAATAACAATTTAACTTTCTGTATTGGATATGATTTTTCCACTAGTAGAAAATGGTTTTGGTTGTTTTAATATATCAAAGGACATCTCATTAAGGGAATTTTTATTTTGTGGGAATGTTATAGTAATTTTAGTTCCTTGTTGTGGTTTACTTTCCACAGTAATATTACCAGAGTGATCAGAGATAATTTGATAAACAATAGCCATTCCTAGCCCAGTACCACCAGGACGATTAGAGTTAAAAGGTTCAAAAATTCTTTCCATTTCTTCTTCAGACATTCCAATTCCTGTATCAGAAAAAATAAGCTGTATATCTTGATTTTTGTTTTCTTTTAGACCAATAGTTAACTTTCCACCTTCTGGCATTGCTTGTAATGCATTTCTAGCTAAATTCCATACTATTTGTCCTAATTGGTTAGAATCAGCCGATATTAATAAAGGTTGTTGAGGACAATCAACAGTGATTTCATGTGAGCTTGACCATTCAGCACTATAACGGATTAAAGATACTGTTTCTGCTATCCATTTAACCAAGTCAAATTCAACTAACTTTGAGGGGCTAGGGCGGGCATAAGCTAAAAAATCACTAACAATTTTAGTTAATCTATCTGATTCACGTAGCACAATTTGCATAAGCTGAGCTTGATCTTCTGATAGTTCTAGTTCACTTCTTAATACTTGAATAGAGCCGCGCATTGCTGCTAGAGGGTTACGGATTTCATGTGCAATTCCTGCTGCCATTTTACCCATAGCTGCAAGTCTGTCTCTACGACGAATTTCTTGTTCTAATTTTATTATTTCAGTTAAATCTTGAAAAGAAAACACCAAACCTGTTGGATTACCATCTTCTCCTGTTAGAGGTGAGGCTGTTATACCTAAATGCATTGGACGACCATTAGCAGATTGACAAATAGCTGTAAAACGAATTGGTTTAGAAATAGTTAATAATTCTGGGCCAAAATTTATATTTTCAGATTGATCACCAAAAACTTCTGAAAAATTATGTTGAATTACTTGACTAGCTTTATGTTGAGTGATTTCTTCAGCTGCACGATTAAAAGATAAAATCATTCCAGAAATATTTGTTGTAACTAACCCACTATGAATACTTTCAATAATTCTCTCATTAAAAGCTTGTAAACTAGCCAAATTTTGAGTGGCTTTAGTAAGCGCTATATGGCTAAGTTGTAACCTTTCTGCTATTTGTCCTCCAAGAATACCTATTACTAAAATAGCTAAAATGTATAAAGGAACACTTTGCTCTGGGGTTAAAGTAGGTAGACTTTGATTAAGTATTTTATAGTAGATAAGCGTTATTACACTTGCATAAGAAAAAACACATATTAGTGAAGTAAATAAAACAGCTAATCGTGGTAATACTGTACTTGCTGCTAGGACAATTACTATATAAAGAGCTGCAAAAGATTTTTCTATAACAAAGGTTTGGTAGACTATATAGCTAACTAAAATAACATCAAAGAGTATTTGTAAATATGCTTGTAGGATATAACGGGGTGAGAGTTTTATTAATAAGCTATAAATTATTGAAAGAAATGCTATTACTAGGGTGGATTCAACAAATATCTTAACGATTATTTCAGCAGTAGAAACCAGATTGATTATTGCTGCTGTGCCAAGCAATATTAAGATAACTGTAAGACGAGAAGCAATTAACCAGATTAATCTATTACGCATAAAGCGTATCTATTATGCTAAAAGAAATAGCCAATAGCTATTGGCTATTTCTTTTTAATTTATGAAGTTAGTGTTTACCAGCCAAACGTCCAATTAGCACAAACAATGGTAAGTACATAGAAATAACAATACTACCAATTGTGACACCTAAGAATACAATCATTATAGGTTCAAGTAGAGTAAGCATATTTGCGACTGCAGAATCAACTTCTTGTTCATAGAAGTCTGCAATTTTACTTAACATAGTATCAAGTGCACCAGTTTGCTCACCTACACCAATCATTTGAGCTACCATTGGTGGAAATATATTAGAAGCTTTCAAAGGTTCAACAATAGTTTGACCTTGTTCAATACCAGCACGAATCTTCATAATGCCTTCTGTAATGATGACATTACCAGCTGTACGACCAGTGATATCTAAAGATTCTAGAATTGGTACACCAGAAGAAAGCAGTGTAGCCAAAGTACGGGAAAATCTTGCTACTGCTACTTTACGTAATATATCACCAAAAACAGGTGCTTTAAGCATTAGGTTATCAACAACTCGACGACCATTAGTGGTAGCATAATAAGACTTAAATGCATAACTTGCTCCACCAATCATTATTAAAATAATCCACCAATAACCAGCCATAAAGTCGCTTATAGTAATAACTATTTCTGTTGGTAAAGGTAGGGCTTCACCTGGGCCAAGTAAGCCTTCAAATATATTCTTAAATGCTGGTATTACTACAACCATAATAATAGCTACTACAACTACAGCTAAACCAATAACTGCTGATGGATAAATAAGAGCAGATGTTATATCGCTTTTTAGTTTAACAATTTTTTCGATATAAATAGCCATACGTTGTAAAATTAAGTCTAAGATACCGCCTGTTTCTCCAGCTGCTACCATGTTTACATAAAGAGATTCAAAGACTTTTGGGTGGCGTGACATAGATTCAGCTAATGTCATACCTGATTCCACATCTGTTCTTACTTGTAAGAGAGTTTGTTTAAAGAAATTATTAGGCTGTTGATTGCCTAAAATATCTAAACATTGTACTAATGGTAAGCCTGCATCAATCATTACAGAGAATTGACGGGTAAAAATAGCTAGTTCTTTAGCACTAACTTTTTGCCTTCTTCCCAGTTTAGGTATTGCTACTTCTTTACCTTTTTCTTTAATGCTATTAACAACTATTTGCTCGCGCCTAAGCAAGTTTTCTAGCGTTTGTCTATCAGGTGCAAAGCGTTCGCCAACTACCACTTCATTACTACGATTACGTCCTTTAAAGGCATAAACTGGCATAATTTTTATACTCCTTTACTTAGCCTAATATTAATTAAATTTATCTTATTGGCGGACGCCCCATTGGAGGAGCACCAGGTCTTGGGCCAGGAGGTTGTCCAGGTGCGCCAGGACGTGGAGGGCCACCAGGGCCACTAGCATGAATTAATCCGCTACCACGATTAATCAATTCTTGTAATTCATCTTGATTATGTGAACGTTGCATGGCCATTTCCAATGTAATTTGGCGTTGGAAATAAGCTGTAGCAAGTGCTTGGTTAAAAGTTTGCATTCCATATTTCTCTTGACCAGTCTGCATCATAGAGTAGATTTGATGGATTTTATCTTCACGAATTAAGTTACGGATAGCAGCATTAGGTATTAAGATCTCCATTGCCATTGCACGGCCTGAACCAGAGGCTTTTGGTAAAAGTGATTGGCAAAGAATCCCTTCAACTACCAAGCTAAGCTGAGTTCTAATCTGTGACTGTTGGTGTGATGGAAAGATGTCTATAATACGGTTAATTGTTGAATAAGCAGAATTTGTATGGAGCGTAGCAAAGGTTAAGTGGCCTGTTTCTGCAATACGCAGTGCAGTTTCTACTGTTTCTAAGTCTCTTAACTCACCAATTAATACTATATCAGGATCTTCACGTAAGCTTGCCCGGAGAGCATTACCAAAGGAATGTGTATCAGAATGAACTTCTCTTTGATTTACCACACAATTTTTATGTGGATGTAGGAATTCTATTGGATCTTCTACAGTAAGAATATGCTCATGCCTATCTTGATTAACTTTATCAACCATTGCTGCTAGTGTAGTAGATTTACCCGAACCTGTAGGGCCAGTAACAAGGATTAACCCACGAGGCTTTTCACAGAGTTTCTTTACTACTGGTGGTAAGCCTAGGGCTTCAAAGTTTTTAATCTCATAAGGGATAGCACGAAAAACCGCTCCTACCGCACCACGTTGATTAAAAAGATTAGCACGAAAACGAGATAAACCTTTAATACCAAAGGAAAAATCTAGTTCTAATGTTTCTTCAAAACGATGTTTTTGTGCGTCTGTTAATACAGAATAAGCTAATTGTTTTGTATCAGCAGGGGTTAATTCAGGGTAATCTAATGGGCGTAAATGACCATCTACTCTTACTTGAGGAGCAGAATTGGTAGTTATATGTAAATCAGATCCTCCCAATTCAGTCATTTTTTTGAGAAGCTCACTAAGTACTAAATTTGCCATAGCTTTTTCTCCAAGATGTAGGCGTTTTATTGATAGCTCTAGGGCAGATAAATTTTATTATTTTTGAAATTTTGGGGGTTATTAGCTATCACAAGCCTTTATAGTAACAGTTACTTTATCAATTGTGAATAAAATTTTTAGTTATCACAAGCTTATTTTCTGTTAGGAAAATTAGTTATTTGACTGTTTCCCTAACCACTTCTTCAATTGTAGTAATGCCTTGTTTAATTTTGCATACACCACTACCTCTTAAAGTTATCATTCCATCTTCAATAGCTTTCTTTCTTAGTTCTAATGAAGAAGCACCAACTAAGATCAGTTCTCTTATTTCATCAGTAACTTCCATTACTTCATAAAGTCCAACACGTCCTTTATAACCAGTACCATTACAAGTTCCACAACCTACTCCACGATAAACCTTTATCTCACTTGCTTCTTCAGGAGAAATGCCTATATCAATTAGTGCTTGAGGAGGTGTTGATACTTCTTCTTTACAGTCCTTACAAATACGACGAATTAAGCGTTGTGCTTGGATTAAGTTTACTGAAGTAGCAACCAAGAATGGTTCAATACCCATATTCATTAAACGGCTAACTGTAGATGGTGCATCGTTTGTGTGCAAAGTAGAAAGCACTAAGTGACCAGTTAAAGCTGCTTTAACTGCAATTTCTGCCGTTTCAAAGTCTCTAATTTCACCTACTAAAATTGTATTAGGGTCTTGACGTAGGAAAGAACGTAGAGCCGCAGCAAAGTTAAGACCAATTTGTTCTTTCATTTGGACTTGGTTTATACCAGGTAAGTTAAACTCTACAGGGTCTTCTGCCGTCATAATATTAGTTTCAGGGGTATTAAGGGAAGACAAGGCAGAATAAAGAGTATTAGTTTTTCCTGATCCTGTTGGGCCAGTAACTAGCACCATTCCATAAGGTTTACTGATTTGGCGTTTAAAGCGATCTAGGCTTTCTACTTCAAAGCCTAGTTTGGTCATATCTAACATCAGTTTTTCTTTATCTAATAATCTGAGTACGATTTTTTCGCCCCATAATACAGGAAGACAAGAAACACGATAATCTAGTTCTCTAGAACGGCCATCAAGCTTTGCTTTAAGTTTAATACGACCATCTTGAGGCAAGCGCTTTTCAGCAATATCAAGCTTTGACATGATTTTTACACGTGAAGTGATTGCATCACGCATCTTCATTGGAGGCCGCATAATATCATAAAGAATTCCATCTATACGAAAACGGACACGAAATTCTTTTTCATAAGGTTCAATGTGAATATCAGAAGCACCTCGGCGGATTGCGTCAACTAATACTACGTTTACTAGTTTTACTACAGGAGCTTCATTACCAATCTTTTCCATGTTATCAAAGTCAATTTCTTCTTCTTCTTCGATAACTTCTAGATCGCCTCCATCCTCATCAAAAAGGCTTTTACCAGAATCTTTAGTTACATCATCAAGTATATCTTTAAAGATATCTAATGATTTAGCTGATCCATAGTATTTTTCCATAGCTTCTTGCATTGCTGCTTCAGAAACTACTACAGGTTCTACACCAAACCCAGTCATAAACTTAATGTCATCAATAGCAAATACATTAGTAGGATCAACCATTGCTAAAGTAAGAGTTGCTCCTACACGAGATAGAGGTAACACCATATATTTTTGTGCTACTTCTTGTGGAATAAGTTTTACTGCTGAGTCATCTATCTCAAATAGTGATAAATTGACTGATGGAACACCATATTGCCGAGAAAGCACAGCAGTTATTTCTTCATCACTTAGAAAACCAAGCTTGACTAAGGTGGAACCTAATCGACCACCATTGGTTCGTTGATAATCAAGAGCATCTTTAAGTTGTTGTGGGCTAATTAATTGTTCTCTAAGAAGTGTTTCCCCTAATTTAGCTGACATTGTTATAAATCCATCCCCCGATCGCTTATATTGGATCGATTGTGATAAGTTCTTTTATTTTGCAGATGAAATATTTTTATAGACTGGTTGAAACGCAAACTTCAGCAGATTCTAACCTATTCTTTAATTTCAAGCAACGTCTATTAATTAGAACCTAAAATAAGGGTTGATAGAAGCTATTTTAAATTTTAATGAAGTAGTTAAGAAACCAAGTAGATATTTGATATTTTACTTATTAATAAGTAAATTGGTAGCTTTGTAGGTAAAAGGGAAGGGTTTTGGTGAAGAAGCCAATAACTCCTTCACCAAAAAGGGATTTAGACTATTTGCCTTTTTTATCTTTTTTATCTTTTTCTTTGTCTTTCTTTTTAGTGTCTTTAGGTGGTTCGATCTTCATAGTGTCTTGTAAATAGGCAATATAACCATTAACTTCTGTTTTTTCTGCTCCATCAGGGAGTTTATCTATAATTTGTTGATATATTCCCATAGCTTCTTCTAACCGAGCTTTATCTTGTGGGGTAGCAATAGAAGTTGTTGTAGCTAAAATTACATTAGCTTTACCTTTTAGGGCTTCTGTGTTGTTTGGATCTGCGGCTAAAACTCGTTCAAAAGTGGCATTAGATTTTTCCATATCACCTTGAGAGTAATATATATCAGCAATACGGTTAATCATTTTGCTCTTTTTAGCAGGATCAGTTTCTAGTGTTGAACCAGTATTGTAGGCATTAATTGCTTTTTCACCAAAATCAAAAGCTCCAAATTGTTTTGCTAAAATATGGCAGGAATCAGCATAGATTTTTATATACCCAGCATTATCTGGAGCTAATTTAGTAGCTTTTTCTGCATATTGGGCAGATTCTGTAAATAAAGCTTTTGCTTCATCTTTTTTCTTAGCATTAAAACGGACTGCACCAAGATTAAATAATGCTTGACCAAGTTGAGCGTAAACTGTTGGTTGAGCATCGTCTATTACCATAGCTTCTTTGAATTCTTTGATTGCACCTTCATAGTCACTTTTTTGTGCAAATGCAGCACCTGCTTCTACATGTTTTTTAACTAATTCAAAATCAGCTTTGATTTTAGCATTATCTTTTTCTATCTTAGCTCTTTCTTCGTCTAGCTTTTTGGCTTCCTCAGCGGTTATCTTAGTAGCATTTGCAGAAGCAGCGGCACCACCTTTTTTAGTATATTCTACTACTTCAGACTGGCTAAGCCTTTTACCATCACCAGAAACTAGCTCAAAGTTTTGTTCTAAAGGTTGATCACCACCAATTTTAAATTTATTAGAAGTGATAGCACCAAGTTCTGGGCCAGAAACAGAGATTACATATTCACCAAATGCTGGAAGAGAGTGGTAATATTCACCTTTTTTATCAGTTTTAGTACTGTATTTTCCTGTGATATCAAGTCGGTAAATATCAACGGTTAGCCCTTCAGTGGGTTGAGGGGTATCACTAGCAGATTTCTTAACTCTTACTACTCCTTTTACTGCTCCTTGTTGAGCTAATGCTACTGTGCTCACAATTAGCAAAAAGATTAGTACTGAAATATGTTTTGTAAACCTGGAAATCATGGAATTAAAACCTCCAAGAGATATTGAAATTTAAGGTTATTTTTGCTTTAGAATGATGAAATTATCTTTGCCAGTCTAACCAGTTATCTAATTAGTGTCAATGTCTCGTTATCTCATTATTTTAAACCCTTTAAGTTAGTTTTATCTTACTTGTTAAACTATAATAAAAGTAATTTTACTAGCTTAAAAAACTAAAAGTTTAAAAAACTAAAAAATCTTCAAAGTATTAATGTAATATCCTCGCGTCTAGTTGTTACAGGGCAAGGGGGTAAGCTTTCTAAAAACATCCGCCCATAACTTTTAGTTCTTAAGCGTGGATCAAGAATAGATAATATTCCTTTGTCTTCTCGGCTTCGTATTAATCTTCCTAAACCTTGCTTAAGTGTAATAATTGCTTGTGGAACAGAATAATCAAAGAAAGAATTTCCTCCATGTTCATCAATATAAGACTGTCTAGCTGCAACAACAGGATCTGATGGTACGGCAAAAGGTAATTTATCAATTATCACACAAGACAAAGCTTCTCCTTGTACATCAACACCTTGCCAAAAACTAGCAACTGCAAAAAGTACTGAATTAGGAGTCTTACGAAAGCGTTCTAGTAAAGCAGCTTTAGAACTTTGTCCTTGTATTAGTGTTGGAAAAGGAATTAGAGGTTGTACTCTTTGATAAACTTCTCTCATTTGGTTTGCACTAGTAAATAAAACAAAGGCTCTACCTTTTGTAAGCATAAGAATTTTTACTATTTCATCAACTGAAGCAGAAGTAAAATTAATATTTCTAGGATCAGGCATACGTGGAGGTAAATAAAGTAGTGCTTGTGAGGCATAATCAAAATGCGATTCTATTTTTAGTTCTTTAGCAGGCCCTGTTCCTAAACGATTACGAATAAAATCAAAACTATCTCCTGAGGTTAAAGTTGCAGAGGTAAGAATTACTGAATCTATTTCTGAAAAAAGGCGCTCAGATAATATTGCAGAAACATCTATAGGTGTAGCTTGTAGAAAAATTCCTCGCCCTCGTCTTTCATACCAATAAACAAAGGTAGGCTCATTTTTATTAACAATATATTCTAGGTCATATCGTAGCTCTTCTGTACGACGTACTAAAACATCACGTTCTGGCGGAGCATCTTTAAGATTAAGTAATGTCGCTATTAGTCTTTCTAATATACTATCTAATGCAATATAGCTTTCACCAGCATCTGTAGGGCGTTTAGCTGTTTCTGATTCATAAACAAAAAAATTTACATCAAAACTATGGCGGCCTTCTTCAGGGGTTTTACGATAAAAGCTTGCCCAGAAATTTTCTGCACGTTCAGATAGTCGTGCCATTACTTTTAATAGACTACTAGCATTGTCATGATCTGTAACAGGTAGTTTTTGTAAATCTTGAATTAGATCATTAACTGTATAATTACTTACTTCTGTACCAAAATATTCTGCTGCAATTTCTTCTATTTCATGGGCTTCATCAAAAATAACAATAGAATAATCAGGTAAAATATGACCATAGTCTTTATCACGCAAAGCTAGATCAGCAAAAAATAAGTGATGATTAACAATAATAATATCAGCTTCTTGAGCACGCTGACGGGCTTTAGTAACAAAACAGGATTCAAAGTCTGGACATTTTTGTCCAATACAAATATCACTACGAGCATCTATGTGATACCAAAAATTAATATCTTCAGGTAAGTTTACTAGCTCTGCTTTATCTCCGGTTTCACTATCTAATGCCCAAGTACGAATTTCATCAAATAAGTCTAATTCTTCTAACCCTTGTAGAATAGGGGTTTGTTCAGCGCGTTTTAGCCTATATAAGCAAAGATAATTTGAGCGACCTTTTAAGTATGCTACACGAAGTTTACGCCCTAAGATCTTTTCTAGAAAAGGAATATCTTTATTATAGAGTTGTTCTTGTAGGTTTTTTGTTGCTGTTGAGACAATTACTCTTTTATTTAGTGCTAAGGCTGGAACTAGGTAGGCTAAGGTTTTTCCAGTTCCAGTTCCAGCTTCGCTTAGTAGACATTGGCCTTGGTTCATCGCTGAAAAAACAGCTTTGGCCATTGTTATTTGCCCAAAACGATATTCATATTTTGGATGATATTTAGCAATTAAACCCTCTGCACCAAAAATTTCTTCCATAAAGTTTTAAAATCCTAGGTATTTAATATTAAGTTATTAGAAAGAGTTAGTGTAATTAGATGAAATAAATTTTAATAATAGCATAGGGAAAGAAATTTGGGGATAGTGTGACCGAAAAATAGTAGAAACATTGTTTTAAGGCATAGATTCATCAGCAAAACTATCAAAAATCACCCAACTTGGCATACCTCGTTTTTGTACTAATTCAATGATTAGAAATCCTGTTAGTAAACGGCAAGTTTCAAATGAATTTAATTTGCTAATGAAGCAAATATCTCGAAGAGTGACACCAGGCTCAATTATATTAAAAATCTCTAATTCACTACGAGTTAACTTTATTTGACTTAAACGTTTTTCCCAGTCCTCAACTCGTTCTAGTTCTTCATCTAAGGAATCTATTTCTTTTCGAATATGTTCCCAGCTACGAGTTAGTTTTACTCCTTGTAAAATAATATCTAGAGTAGAAATGCCTAAGTCAGGTAAATCTTTTGGGGGTAATTTACCATCAGCAAATTCAAAAAGACCTGTTTGCCAGCGAAATAGACTATAAATAATACCTAATACTTGGTAAGACATTTGTTGACTTAATTCTGTTTCCGTAAGTTTATTGTTTTCTAAAAGTATTTGCCCAAAACGTCGTCCTTGTCTTACTAATACTTGAGTATCAAGATATTCTTCTACAGTGATTGAACCAGATCTTAATAAAACTTCCCCTAGACTATCTTCACGGACATTTGAGTAAGCAGAAATAATATGACCATTATCAAACAAAATAGCTTTTCGCATTTCGTTAAGTGTAAGCATCAATGTTCCAACAGCTCGCGAGGAATAGAGTTGGTAGAGTATTTGTGGTAATTGACGATCTTTAAGGTTTCCCACTAATAAGGAATTGGTCATAATATTTTAGATATTATTGAATTTGAAATTAGACAATATAGATAACACTTTTCTTAACTTTAATTCAAGTGTCAGTGGTAAGTTTAACTGCTGGCTATAGCTTATTAAAATAAGTTATAGCTTTTGTTGATCCTTAGTGGTTAGACAGAGAGGAAATATCACTAGGGTAATTACACAGTAATAAGAATGTGTTTCAAACCATTGATGTAACTTTGGGCCAATAATAGGTTGTGTTGTTAATGAGGTGATTAAGAAAAATAAAATTAGTGTTGCCCCTATTATTAATGAGAAGGGTTTTTGACCATATAAAGACTTTTTGGTTAGTATTGCTAATGGTAGGGTAAGAAAAATAAAATGTGCTTTCCAACTTAAGTTAGATAAAAGTAGCATTAAAGAGCATATAGCAGCAACTTGTGATACTAAAAGTTTATTGCTCTGTTTAATGGTTTTATAACTAAAATAGCAAACTAGAAATAATGCTAATAAAAGAAAAATTTGTTGGACTTCTTTGCTAGAAAGATCAACTAAATTTACTTTAGGATAATAGCTAGATTCTGTATTGGTTGCAGAAGCTAAGCGTTCTAGAGCACCTCTTAATGACTGATTGCCAGCATATGCCCAATTAAAACCTTCTTTATTAAGAATAGTTCTATTAAACCAACCTTTTAATAAAGGTAAAGCATTTGATCCTAAAGGGATTAAGGAAATAAATGTAATAGACAGAAAAGATATTACTAAACGTTTTAGTTCTTGCCAACGGCCTTTTATTAGCAAATAGAAACCTAGTAAAACAGGAGTTATTTTAATAGAAATAGCTATTGCTAAAGCTAACTCCCCTAACCATTTATATGATTTTTCTTGAGCTAACAACCAAAGGCTAATAAGTAGGGCAACTAAAATATTAACTTGCCCCCAAAGCAAATTATCTATTATTAATCGGGCTAGTAAGATAAATAATATGATTAAAATAGGGGTTTGCTCTGATAATTTGTTTGAAACTAACCTAGTGGAAATTACTAGAAGGAGTATAGTAAATAAAATATTAAGCCAATACCAAACTGTAGCTGCATAGGCTAAAGGCATAATAGCTAAAGGCACTATTAATAAAGAAAATAAGGGCAGATATAAATATGGGGTTTTTGCTGCTATTGGGTGATTATATGGGTCAGCATAATAATATAGGTTTTTTGCTGCACTATAAAAAACTGTAAAGTCATTTCCATATTGAGTATTAGATTGTCCTGCTTTTGATATGGCTAGAGAGCTTAGTAAGATAGAAAAGGCAAGGAAAATAAAAATAGTAATAGATAAAGCTATTGTTTGTTTTTGGAAAAACTTTTTCATAAAGAAAACCCCGCGAATCTAATATTTCGCGGGGTTCCTAGAAACAGGATATTATTTTTTATCGACGACTATGAGAACGGGAATAACTTCTTTGTTTACTTTGTTTAGCAGGTTTGACATAAGAGCGTTTTGCATAAGCACGTTTTACAGATGCATATCTAACTTTATAACGTCCACTGCGATTAACAGAATGTTTTACATAACGGGTTTTATATCCAGAAGCCATTTCTTCTTCACCCATTGAGCCAGGGCGTAAATAGTTTTCTGGAGGAAGCTGATTAAAAGCTACTTCAAATTCATTTAAGGTTCCTTTAGGAATTTTTAGAGTAAACCCTTCAGAAGGAGTGATACCACGTTTTAATTCTGGATTTAAATCACGCACTGTTTCATAAGAAACATTAATTAAAGAAGCCGCAACACGTAAATCCAAAGCGGTACTTAGCGAAATAGAATCATAGGAAAGAGGGGATTCTGTTTCTACATTAAATCCATATTTTGCTGGATCTTTAGCAATTGTCATTACAGCTAAAATTGCAGGTACATAATTGCGAGTTTCTTGAGGCAATAAGTTTCTCTCATAAACTTCCCAAAAATCTGCATAACCACAACGCCCAATAGCCCGATCCATACCATTTTCGCCACAATTATAAGCACCCATTGCTAATAACCAATCGCCAGCAAAAAAGTTACTTAAGAATTTTAAGTAGCGAGCAGCAGCACGGGTGGCTTTTTCTGGAGAAATTCTTTCATCCATTAAAGCATTTTGACGTAGGCCAAATCTATCTCCTGTACTAGGAATAAATTGCCAAATCCCTTTTGCTGAAGCAGAAGAAAGCGCTTGGGGTGTCCATACAGACTCTACTTGGGCTAGCCAAATTATATCTAGTGGAACACCTTCTTCTTTAAAAATTCTTTCTGCCATTGCACGGTAACGACCAGAGCGACGAAGCCCAATTTCCATAGTATTACGGCCTTTACCTTGGCTAAAGAAGTTGATAAATTGATTTACTGTTGGGTGAGAAGTAAACTCAAAATCAAAACCTTTTACATCTACAGCATTACCAAGTTTTGATATACCTTCATCATCTAAATCTATTTTGGATAATTCATCTAATGGGGAAGATTCATAAAGTTGATAATTAATACCAGCTTCTCCAGACTGACAAGCGATTAATTGATGTTTATGAACACGGTCTACTAATTCTAAATAAAATGAACGGAAACTCTTTTCTCTATGCGCTTCTGGGCTTGCTTCTAGCATTATATCTATAGCGCGATCAAAGGCAGTACGTGCCTGCTCATATTGTTTGGCAGCAATTAGGCTTTCTCCTAGGCGATATTGTTGTTCAGCCATACTAATAATCTTTTGAACATCTGAAGAAACAGAAGGTTTTATATCTATTGATGAGGTAGTGGCTAAACTAATATTAGGTTTATCTTGTGCAAAGCTGTTGGTAGAAAGGGCTCCTAGTGCTAAGCAGGTAGCACCAAACAAAAAGAGCTTTTTAAATGGCATTGTACTATCCCCTTTTTATTTTAATTTTTGGCTATTTAATGTCTAGTAAACGCGATGCGGCTTTAATGTAGACTGACGACTACTAGCCTGCTTTTAGGTAGTTTGCTTATAACATAGCCAAAAAGCCTTTGTCAAACTTAATTTATCTTCTCAGATGATCCTAACTAGGCTAAAAGTTGCTATAAGCCTATTAACATCAAAAAATAACTACGTTTTTGATGTTTTCCAGATTTTTGGAAAATCCAAAATTTTGGAAAAATATTGGACTTGTGATCGGTAAATCTGAGTATGGATAGTCAAAGCCAAGCTTCTAAAACATAGCTTTAATCTTTGTAGCTAGCTTTTTCCCACGACTAACACAATCAGGAACAGATACACCTTGTAAGTAATTACTAGCTAAGTGTAAATTAGGCTGTGACTTGAGCGCAGATTCAATGGTTGCTAGTCTAGATAAATGCCCTAGGGTATATTGTGGAATGGCTCTTTGATATTTATAGACTTTAACTAAATTTGGAGTTGTTTTAATTCCTAAAATACTTTTTAGATCTTCTCCAATAATTTCACCTAGCTCTTTATCACTAAGACTAAAGGCTTGAGTGTCATGTGCTCCGCCAATAAAATTAGTTAATAGCACTTGTCCTTTTGGTGCACGATTAGGAAATAAACTAGAACTCCAAATTGAACCTAATAATCTTATATTTTCACTTCTTGGTACTAAAAACCCAAAACCATTTAATTCTTGTGCTAAATCTGATAAAGAAAGGCTTAAATGGACAATTACCATTGAAACATAATCAATAGCCTGAAGTTCATTTGCTAATTTAGGTAAATAATTTGCTAAAAGGTTTGCTGTTATATATGCAGGAGTTGCTAAGACTAAATGATTAGTAGAAATTTGCTCTATATTATTATCTACTTGAAATTTAATTGTATAGTAAGGTGTGTTTTTACTAATAGTTAGCTCTAATATTTGACAATTAGTTGTTATAGAATCTTTTAGCTGACTAGCTAAAGCTTTAGGTAAAGTTGCTAGACCATCAGTAAAAGAGCAAAGCCTTTTAGCTAATTTTTTTTGATCTGATTGTTTAGCGCTATTTTTACGAGATTTTATTGCTCCTAGAATTATTGACCCATAGTTACTTTCTAGCTCGGCTAAGGATGGAAAGCTTGCTCCAAGGCTTAAGGTTTCTGTATTTCCAGCATAAACACCTGAAACAAAAGGGGATACTAGGCGATCATGTACTTCTGAGCCTAACCTCCTACGCATAAAACTAGCAATAGATTCTTCAGATTTATCTTTACGTTTACTAATAAGAGGTTCAGCTAAAATACGTAATTTACCAGATAGACTAAGTAGTTTAGAAGAAAGCATAGCTGGAGGACTTAATGGTACTGGTTCGAGTTTACCTTGAAAATAAACATAGCGGGGCATTTTAGGGTCAGCAGTAACTAATTCTGAGCTTAAGTTTAGTTTCTTAATTAGATCATTAATTTCATCAGATTCTTGAAAGCTATTAGGGCCATACTCTAGTAAGTATCCATCTACTCTACTACTTTGAATTACACCTCCAACTTGCGGCTTTTGTTCTAGGATTTTAACTTTTAGACCATTAAGTTCATAACCTGTAACTAAGCCTGTGATACCAGCCCCAATAATTACAACATCATAGTTTTCTGACATAATCTAAGACTCTAATTTTTCTGATAATATTTGTAAATGTTGGTCTAGCATAAGTAGCACATTACGCATACCATGAATTATTTCCATAATTTCACTTCGGTTAAGCGAGACTTCTTCAGATGGCTTTTCAGAGGATTTATCTTCAGATGTTTCAACCTTATTAGGTCTTTCAATCATAGTTGCTAAAGCCTGTTCTGCTGTAGTTACTACTTGAATTCCAGGAGTTTCTTGGGAATGTAAAAAAGAGGTCAAACGTGATTGCTCAGCTAGAAATAGGTCTTGGAAAACATTATGTAAGCTAATATTGAGTGCTACTATTTCTACTAAAATAGCTGGCTGAAAAAACTTTTCGCCTAATTCATTTTTTATCTTACGTAATTTAAGAAGTACTTGTTTTTCTAGCATTTCTCGTAAAGAGCGAATGGTTAATAATTTTTTACGTTCTGTTTCTATTAAACTAATATCTTCTTGTAAAAGATCTATATTAAGTATTTCTAGATCTAAGGAATTAAAAATATTTTCTAGATGGGTTCTTAACTCAGTTGCAGGTAATAATAATGTTTCATTTTCACGAGTATGAAAGGACATTCTTCCAAGTCTAGTAACTACTAAATCAACTTTATCTCTTTCCTCAGTAGTTTTATAGGGTTTGGTCAAATAAAAAACTAGTAAATGCTCTAGCATTATTAATGTAGCAACCCCTACTTCTTCAAAATAATGTCTTAATTTACCTACAGAGGTTTCTGAATCAAATTTTTCTAATACTTGTCGCCAAACAGCTAAACGACCTTTTATCTCATGTATTTTTTCTGTATCTGCCTTAGATAAGCTAGCATAAACATCACTTTCTAAAATGGCTAAGTCAAAATTTAAATCTGCAGAGATTTTTTGATACTCATCAACAGAAGTAAAAATATCATTTACACTAGATAATAGCTTATAATCAGCTAAGTAATTACGTGAATTTAATGAGTCAGTAGAGTTGATTGATTGAGTCATTTAAAATTCCTATTTTGTTAGGGTTTTAGTTAAATTAAGCAAGCAGTTTATTGAATTTATAGTCTAATGGCAATATTAATAGGCAAATAGCCTATAACCTATTAACTTAAATATCTAAATCTATTTATTAGAAGTTTAAGTTTATTATAATATTTTTAGTATTAACAAAACTGATTAAGCTAGAGATTTTATTGCCAAGAAATAGGCTAGAGTGTATATTAGTTGCAATTTAGTCAACAACATTACTTGATTTTTTTATTGGAAAATTTAATATGGCCCGAACTGTCTCACCAGAAAACGAAGCTATTAGAAGACAACAAATAGTTTCTGCTGCACATAGCGTCTTTATTAAAAAAGACTACTCCCAAGTACGTATTGAAGATATAGCTAAACAAGCAAAATTGTCTAAAGGTGCTGTGCTTTATTATTTTGAAACTAAAGAAGATGTCTTTTTAGCTTTATTTGAATGGCTTACTCAATTAGTTGCTCAACGTTTTGAAGCAGCAGTAGAAAACAGTACTGATCCTTTAATACAACTTGATCATGTAGTTGATCAAGCTTTTGACTCAGTTAAATTACATAGAGCCTTTTTTAGAATCTATCTAGATTGTTTAGGGCAAGGAAGCCGTAAAGAAGAATATGGTCGAATTAATCGAACTTTCTATCAGGCTTGTCATGAACATTACAGAAAAATTATTGAAAATGGACAGCGCAAAGGGCTATTTCGTGATATTGATATAAATGATGCTTCATTAGTTATGAGAGCTATTATTGAAGGATTAGGTATACAATGGCTGTTTATGGGTACAGACAACGACTTAAAACATTATGGTAAGTTGGCCAGAGAAGCTATTTTGCGCTATCATGGGCTAGAACCATCAGAAGTACCACTAGATAGTATTAATAGTGTCAACCAACTTAATACACTAACTCCAATAGGTGTTAGATAAAAGTTATGATTAGAGATAGTTATGAAGTTAGACCCAGAGTTTTATCACAATCTACTTAATTCGCTTAGTCAACAACCCTCTATACCAATAGTTGCTAGCGGGTGGAGTAAGTCTCTTGGCTTAATTGCTTTAATGAAAAGGCTTCAAGAAGAAGCTAATGCTAGGCATGTATTTATTATTGAGCGTACTGGTAAACAAACGGCTTCTTATGGTGATTTAGGCAATATTGGTACTACAGATTTGACTGCACTAGTAGTAGGAAAAACATTAGCTTGTGATGCTTTAGCAAGTCTAGTTAATAGCTCAAATTTTTCTTCTGCTTCAATAGAAGGAAAACGTTGGGGAGCACACTTTTCCGCCATAAATCAAAATGCAATTTTAATAGTTATCTTTGACCATCAAACTAATATTGATAGAGTTGGAATGCGTGTTCGTCGCGCTACTATAGAGTTTAATGAGCTTATGGAAATACTAGAGCAAGAGTCTCTTCTAAG
>Ga0075163_10002922_pt1 | contig 23023 bp, 22 predicted proteins | sample JI1023141ADNA_FD_71478 | JGI IMG/M metagenome (GOLD analysis project Ga0075163, IMG submission 71478) | Wastewater effluent complex algal communities from Wisconsin, to seasonally profile nutrient transformation and Carbon sequestration -... | ecosystem: Engineered > WWTP > Effluent > Algae... | reverse complement strand
GGCTTCCTGCCGGTCGAACACGCCGTCGGCTGGACGCTAGCCTCTGCACCCTTTGTTGCCTTGGGCTTGCATGCCATCAAGACACGCATTCGTGAACAGCCGGAACAGCGCATGCTGCTCGGTGTCGCTGCCGCTTTCTCCTTTGTGCTGTCGGCCCTCAAGCTGCCCTCGGTCACCGGCAGTTGCTCGCACCCGACCGGCACCGGCCTCGGCGCCCTGCTCTTCGGCCCGGTGGCAATGGCGCCGATTGGTGCCGTTGTCCTGCTCTTTCAGGCCCTGTTGCTCGCCCACGGCGGGCTGACCACGCTTGGCGCCAACCTGTTTTCTATGGCCATCGTCGGTCCCTTTGTTGCCGTCGGCATTTTCCGTCTGGCGCGTGGCCTCAAGCTGTCCTTTGCCCTCAGCGTATTTCTTGCTGCCAGCTTGGCGGATCTGATGACTTACGTGACCACCTCAGCGCAGCTGGCCTGGGCCTTCCCTGATCCGCTTGGTGGTTTTGCCGTCTCGTTTGCCAAGTTCGCGAGCATTTTTGCTATTACCCAGATTCCCCTGGCGATCAGCGAAGGCCTGCTCACCGTGGTCATTTTCAACGCCCTCGCCCGCTTTAATCCGCAGGAATTGCGCGACATGAAGCTGCTGCCGACCAACGAGGCACGCGCATGAAGCGCCACCAGAATTTGCTGCTGCTGATCGCCGTCGTGCTGCTTGCGGCCCTGCCGCTGTGGCTTGTGCAGAAACCGGCACCTGACGCTGAGGGCAAAGTGACCGAGATTTTTGCCGGAGCCGACAACAAGGCCAAAGACCTGATCGGCGTCATCGCGCCGGACTACCGGCCGTGGTTCGAACCCATCCTCGAACCAGCCAGCGGCGAGATTTCCTCGCTGCTCTTCGCCTTGCAGGCCGCGCTGGGTGCCGGATTCATCGGTTATTACCTCGGCGCTTCGCTGACCCGCGAAAAAATGCGGCGCGAGATGGCCAAACAAATGGCGCAAGAACAGGAAAAGCAAACCCGTGCTGATTGAGCAGTCGGCATACAGCAATCGCTGGCGCAGCGTTTCGCCGGCGGCCAAGGGGCTTTTTGCTGCCTGTGGCTTCGTTGCCATTTTTGCCGCCAAATCACCGTTGACAGCAACACTTGTCGCCGGACTCTTGCTGCTGGCCACCCTGATCGGCGCCGGCATCACGCCCGGCCGCTATTTGCGTATTGCCACGCCGGCCCTGTTTTTTCTTGCCATGGGCAGCCTGTCGCTGGCCTTTGCGGTCGATGTCGGTGACGGCCAGCCACTCTTGCACCTGGCCCCGAACGGCCTGTCCAAACTGGCCGAAGTCGGCACGCGCTCGCTGGGTGCGCTGGCGGCGCTCTTTTTCCTCGTGTTGACGACGCCGCTGGTCGACCTGATCGCCCTGCTCCGGCGCCTCAAAACACCGGAGCTGCTGCTCGAAATCATGGTGCTTTGCTACCGCATGCTCTTTGTCTTTTCCGCCGCCGTGCATGAAACCTGGAACGCGCAGTCGGCCCGCCTTGGCTACGCCAGCGCCCGGCTGACCATTCGCTCGCTGGGCGGTCTCGTGGCCAATCTGACCCTGCAGATCTGGCAGCGCGCCCACGCCCTGCATCTGGCCGCCCAGGCGCGCAACAATGATGGCCCGCTACGTTTTCTCGAAACCAGTTTTGCCAACAGTGGCCGCGACTGCCGCCTTGCCGGGCTCGCCGGCGCCGGCCTGATCGCTTTTGCCGTGGGCATGGCATGAACAGCCCGCTGCTCGAACTGAGCCAGGTCAGCTATCGCTACCCCGATGGCAGCGTCGGCCTCGACGGCTGTACGTTACGCATCGCGCGCGGCAGCCGCAATGTGCTGATCGGCGCCAACGGTTCGGGCAAGACCACCCTGTTTCAACACAGCAACGGCCTTTTGCGGCCACAGGCTGGCGTCGTACGCTATGACGGCAAAGATATTGACTATGGCCGGGCTGGTCTGCGCGACTTGCGCAGCAAGGTCGGCATGGTTTTCCAGAACCCGGACCACCAGTTATTTTCGGCCAGCGTTCAGGAAGATGTTTCTTTCGGCCCGCTCAACCTCGGGCTCGACATGGCAACGGTGCGCCAGCGTGTAACTGCCGCCCTGCAGGCGGTCGGCATGCTCGAACACGCCGACAAGGCGGTGCACAACCTGAGTTTTGGCCAGAAAAAGCGCGTCTGCATTGCCGGCGTGCTGGCCATGGAACCGGAGCTGCTGGTGCTTGATGAGCCGATGGCCGGACTCGACCACGCCATGCAAAAGGAGCTGCTGGCGGTACTTGATGGTCTGCACCAGCGCGGCATTACGCTGCTGCTGGCGACCCACAATATCGACTTCGCCTATCGCTGGGCCGAGCACATTCACCTGATGGCTGCTGGCCGCTGCACCGCCTCGCTCAACGCCGGCGAGCTCGGCGAACACGCCGCCGCACTTGCTGCGGTCGGCCTGCCCTTGCCGGAAGTCATCAAACTGCATCGCGGGCTGGTCGAGCGCGACATTTTGCCTCCCGGGCCACCGCCGCGTAGTGCTGCGAACTTGCTCGCCCTTTTCAACGGAGCCATCGCATGAATGCCATTCGCGTGGAAAACCACTCCCTCTCCCTCTACTTGCTGGGGGAGAGGGGGCGTGTTTCAGTTTTGATGCGCCAAAAACCGCCCCTCTCCCTAACCCCCTCCCCATAAGCGGGGCGAGGGGACTCAAAAAATGATCGCAATTTCAACGTTGACCGTAAGGATTTCATTCAATGACCGGAAAAATCTGGTTTGTCGGCGCCGGCCCGGGCGACCCCGACCTGATCACCGTCAAGGGGCGCAAACTGCTGGAAGAATCGGGGGCCGTGCTCTTCGCCGGCTCGCTGGTCGATCAGGCGGCAACGCTATTCACGCCGGAAGGCTGCGACATTCGCGACTCCAAGGACATGACGCTGGAAGAGATGACCGGCTGGCTGATCGCCCAGGCTCGCCAGTACCAGACCGTCGTCCGCCTGCAAACCGGCGACCCCGGCCTTTACGGTGCGCTGATCGAGATGACGCGCCCGTTGACCGCTGCCGGCATTGAATGGGCGGTGGTGCCAGGCGTTTCTTCGGCGATGGCGTCGATGGCCGCCGCCGGTGAAACACTGACGCTCCCGGAAGTCACCCAAACTGTGATCCTGACCCGCGTTGCCGGGCGCACGCCGATGCCGCCCGGCGAAGACCTCGAATCGCTGGCTGCGCACAAAGCCACGCTCTGCATCTATCTGTCGATCACCTTGCTGCACAAGGTGCAGGAAGCCCTCCTTGCCGCTGGCTGGAGCGAAGACTCACCGATTCTCGTCGTCCAGAAAGCCAGCTGGCCGGGCGCGGAAAAGATCGTGCGCGGCACGATCAAGGACATCAAACGCAAGTGTCAGGACGAGAAGATCGCCAGCCAGGCCATGATCGTCGCCAGCCCGACCCTCGGTGCCGCCGACTGGCCGGACCTGATCCGCTCCAAGCTTTACGACCCGAGCTTCACCCACCGTTTTCGCAAGGCGACCGAGAAACCCAATGACCAATGACACCACCATCCTCCTCGTCGGCCACGGCTCACGCGGCCGCGAGGGCAACAAAGAAACGATCAATTTCGCCGCGCAGTGGCGCGAACTTCATCCCGAATGGCGGATTGAAGTCTGCTTTATCGAGCACGCCGATGTGCTGCTCGATGACGGGCTCGACCGCGCCGCGCGCAACGCCCAGCGCGTCGTCGCCATTCCCTTTATCCTGAATGCCGCCGGCCACGTCAAGATGGAGCTGCCGCACGCGCTGGATGAAGCCCGTGAGCGCCACCCCGGCGTCGAGTTTGTCGTCACCCGCCACCTTGGCATGGGGCGCGAGATATTTGCTGTGCTGCAAGGCCAGCTTGACCGCCTGATGAAGCAGCTGGCGATGCCCGACCCGATGACCACCGGCGTCGTGCTGCTTGGCCGCGGTTCGTCAGATGCCGGCGCCAATGGTGAGCTGGCCAAGATGGCGCGCTGGATTTTCGAGGACAACGACCACGAACTGGTCGATCTGGCCTTTACCGGCGTCACCTGGCCGCGTCTGGAAACCGTCGTCCAGCGCCACGTCAAGCTGGGCATGATGCAGGTCGCCATCATTCCGGTTTACCTGTTCACCGGCGTGCTCATCGAGCGCATCAAGGAACAGGTGGTACGCCTGCAGCGCCAGTACCCGCAGGTCAGTTTCGCGCTCGGTACGCACTTTGGCTTCGACAAAGGCATTTTCGAACTGCTCGACGCCAAGATCGACGGCGAACAACCTGAAGGCGGCATGCTCGAATGCGATGGCTGCAAGTACCGCGAAGCCGCCGAGGAAGAACATCTGCACGATCACAGCCACACCGCGACCGGTACGGCAACGTCTGGCTGCGGCCATGCACTCGGCCACGACCACGGGCATGCCCATGCCCACCCGCATTGCGAACACGCTCACACCTGAGATCAGGGAGAAAACCATGACCATCAATACCGCCACCGAACAACTGACCGCCGCCGGCCGCGCCATCGAGCACGAATCCTTCGCCGTCATCGACGCCGAAGCCGGCCCGCACCATTACAGCGCCGAGCAATGGCCGCTGGTTCGCCGCATGATCCACGCCAACGCCGACTTCGAATTCAACGGCCTCACTGCCTTCCACCCGGAGGCCATGCGCGCCGGTTTTCAGGCTGTGCTCAAAGGCAACACGCCGATTGTGGCTGACGTCGAAATGATCTGCGTCGGCCTCTCGAAGCCGCGTCTCGCCCACTTCGGCCTGAGCACCCACCACTACATTTCGGACGAGGACGTGATCGCCCAGGCCAAGCTGGAAAACAGCACGCGTGCCGTACAGGCCATGCGCAAGGCGCACAAGCTGGGCAAACTCGACGGTGCCATCGTCGGCATTGGCAATGCGCCGACTGCGCTGATCGAACTGGTCCGCCTGATTCGCGAAGAAGGCGTGCGTCCGGCGCTGGTTGTGGCGATGCCGGTCGGCTTTGTCTCGGCCGCTGAATCGAAGGATTTGATGATGACCATCAATGACGTGCCGTGGGTCGCCATCAAGGGCCGCAAGGGCGGATCGACACTGGTCGTCGCCGCTATCCACGCCATGCTGTCGCTGGCCGAAGCCGAACAGAACAAACAAGCGGCCTGAGCGAGCGATGAGCGAAGAAAGCAAGCCGGCAAAAGTCCGCAAGGGCGACGGCCGGCGTGAACGCGGCAATCGCACCGGCTTCACCACCGGCGCCTGCTCGGCAGCGGCAGCGCGCGCGGCAACCATCGGCCTGCTCGACAGCGAGGTGCCGGAAACGGTTATCTGCCGCCTGCCGAATGGCAGCGAAGTCAGCTTTGCCGTCAGCGATGGCTACGTCGAAGAAGTCGCCGGGCTGGCTCATGCGGTGATCATCAAGGATGCCGGCGATGATCCGGATGCAACGCACGGCGCGCACATGACGGCCGATGTCCGCATCCTCAAGCATCGTGCCGGCGAAGTGCGGCTCAAGGGTGGCTTCGGCGTTGGCGTGGTAACCAAGGACGGCCTCGGCCTCGAAGTCGGCGGCCCGGCGATCAACCCGGTACCACGGCGCAACATCATCGATAACGTGCGGGCCGTGGCTGGCGAACTACTCGACCACGATGGTCTGGAAGTAACGATCTCCGTGCCACTCGGCGACGAAATGGCGAAAAAAACGCTGAATGCCCGACTCGGCATCCTCGGCGGCATTTCCATCCTCGGCACCACCGGCATCGTCCGCCCCTACTCGACCGCTGCCTTCCGCGCCAGCGTCGTGCAGGCTGTCGCCGTCGCCGCCAAACAGGGCCAGACCAGCGTGATCTTCACCACCGGCGGGCGCACCGAGAAGTTCGCCATGCGCCAGTTGCCGGAACTGGACGAATCCTGTTTCGTGCAGATGGGCGACTTCGTCAAGGCAGCCTTCAGCAGCGCTGTGAAGCGTGAATTCCCCAAGGTTTACGTTGGCGCGATGGTCGGCAAGCTGACCAAGATGTGCCAGGGGCTATCCGTCACCCACGCCTGGAAGGCCGAAATCGACCGCGACATCCTCGCCGAATCGGCGCAGGAAGTCGGCGCACCGGCCGATCTGGTTGAAGAAATCCGCGCCGCCGAAACTGCCCGTTTTGCCGCCGAACGCCTCGCCGCCCTTGGTCTCGCCATCGATTTCCACCGGACGCTAGCCAGCAAGGCCATACGCAGCCTGAAAACCTGTTACCCCGGCAACTACCACCTGACCATCCTCGTTTGTGATTTCGAGGGTCGGTTCATTTGTCGACTGGATGAAGATGAAGCCCTCTGAACATTGCACCCTGCTCGGTATTCTCGACGACGGCTGGGCCGGTCTTTCCGACACTGCCCGCCAGCGATTGGCTAGCGCCGATGTCGTGATTGGCGCCGGGCGCACGCTGGAACTGGTGCGCCCTTACCTATCAGCCGACGTCATCTTGAAAGACATGGATGGCCTGCTCGGCCAGGTGCCCGGCTGGATCAGCGCCGCTCGCGACGCTGGCCAGGCAGCCGTTGCGCTGGCCACCGGCGACCCGCTCTGCCACGGCATCGCTTCGTGGCTGACGACCAAACTGGGCCGTGACGGTTTCGAGATTCTGCCGGCAGTTTCCACCCTGCAACTGGCCTTCGCCCGTTTCAAGACGCCTTGGCAAGACATCAAAATTTCGACTTGCCACAGCGCCGATGCCGGCGAGTGGTTTGTCGGCGCGACGCCGGCGCATGGCCTCTACAAACTGATGCGGGCAATTGCCCAGCACCCGCGCGTGGCGCTGTTCACCGGCCCCGACAATAACCCGGCACGGCTGGCCCGGGCGCTGATCACTGCCGGCTATGGCGACGAAGTGAAGCTGTCGATTGCCTGCCGCCTGCTGTTGCCTGATGAAGAAGTTTTCACTGAACTTGCTGCGGTCGACGTCGCCAATCGGCAATTTCCTGAACCCAATGTCGTGCTCGTCGAACGCATGCCGGATCCCGCCCACCCCAGCTTCGGGCTGGAAGACCTCGACTATATTCAGCGTTCGCCGGAAAAAGGCCTGATCACCAAGCAGGAAGCGCGCGCCCTGTCGCTCGCCAAGCTGCGCCTCAAACCTGATGCCATGGTCTGGGACATCGGCGCCGGCTCCGGCTCGGTCGGCCTCGAATGCGCCCGCCTCGCACCGCACGGCCATGTCTGGGCGATTGAAAAGAACGAAGGCGATGCCGCCAACGCCCGCGCCAACGCTGCACAGTTCCGCATCGGCAACTACACGCTGTGCGAAGGCAAGGCCCCGGCGCTGCTCGACACCTGGCCGGACCCGGACGCCGTATTCATCGGCGGTTCGGGCGGCGAACTCGGCGAACTGATCAGCCTGATTCTCAGCCGCCTGAAACCCGGTGGCCGGTTGGTCATGAACTTCGTCACCATCGAAAACCTAGCCGTGGCGACCGCCGCCCTCAAGACCGCCGGTGCAGTCTGGGACGTCGTTCAGCTTCAGGCCAGCCGCTCACAACCGATTCTCGACATGCACCGACTGGCCGCCCAGAACCCGGTGTGGATTGTTACTGCACAAGCCCTCTCCCGCCAACGGGAGAGGGGAGTTGCAACAGGAACTTAAATGACAACCTATGGAAAACTGATCGGCGCCTCGCTCGGCCCCGGTGACCCTGAACTGATTACCCGGCGCGCCTGGGCCGTACTTCAATCCGGCGCGCGCTGGCTGTATCCTGTGAAGAAGGCCGAGGAATCGTCCTACGCGCTGTCCATCGTCGAACGCGGTGGTTTGCCGATTCCCGCCGATGCGGTTGAGCTCGTTTTCCCGATGACGCGCGACGCCGACATCCTCGCCAAGGCCTGGAGCCGCGCCGCCGTGCAGACCGTTGAACTACTGGCGCAGGGCCGCGATCTGATCTTCCTTGTCGAAGGTGATGCCTCGACCTTCGCTACCTTCGGCCACCTTGCGCGCGTTGTTCGCGGGCTGGTTCCTGATGTGGAAGTCGAGACCATCCCCGGCGTTTCCTCCTTCGCAGCCGCCGCAGCCACCACCGGCACGGTGCTCGCCGAAGAGGACGAAACCTTCGCCATCATCCCCGCCGCTTATGGCGTCGAAGTGATCGACCATCTGCTCGACGAGTTCGACACCCTGGCCCTGCTCAAGGTGAAGCCGCTGGTCGACGAAGTGGTTGAACTGCTGGAGCGGCGCGACCTGCTCGCCACCTCGGTTTTCATCGAAAAGGTCGGCTCGCCGGAAGAACGCATCGTGCGCGATGTCGCCAGCCTCAAGGGCGAAAAGGTCAATTACCTGTCGCTGATGCTGGTGCAAAACCCCAAGCGCGTGCGTGGCGAATTACGTCGCGGCTGCCGCAAGCGCAGGGAAGCGGCTGATTCCTAGACTTCCACGGTCAACCGGAAAAAACACCCAAAAATCAAAAACGGACCCCAACCCCATGAAAATTGCAGTTGTTTCCATTACCAAACACGGCATCGCCCTGGCCCGCAAAGTCGTTACTGCCCTGCCCGGCGCCCAGTTATTCACGCCGGAGAAATTCCGCGCCGAAGCCGAAGCCGCTGCGCCCGGTGCCGCCCACTGCTATGAAGGCAAGGTCGGCGATCAGGTACCGGCCTTGTTCGCGGCTTTTGACGGCATCGTCGCCATCGTCTCGCTCGGCGCTGTGGTGCGCCTGATCGCCCCGCATCTCGGCAAGAAGGAAACCGATCCGGCGGTAGTTGTCATCGACGAAGCCGGCAAATTCGTCATCCCCATGCTTTCCGGCCACCTTGGCGGGGCCAATTCACTCTCCGGCCATCTCGCCACCGCCCTTGGCGCCATACCGGTATTAACCACCGCCTCCGACGCCCGGCAAACGCTGGCCGTCGATCTGCTTGGCCGTGAGTTGGGCTGGAAATTCGAAGCGACGCACGACGAAATCGTTCGCTGCAGCGCCGCCGTGGTCAATGACGAAGCCGTCGCGCTGGTTCAGGAAGCCGGTAGCGAAGACTGGTGGATCGGCCACGCCAATGGCCGCAGCGGTCCGCTGGCCGCCAATATCAAGGGCTTTGCACGGCTGGAGGAAGTTGATCCAGAGAAATTTGCTGCCGTGTTGTGGATCAGTCAGCGCGAAATACCTGCTGATTTCGCCGCCAAACTTGCCGGCAAACTGGTCATTTATCGCCCGGCTGCCCAGGCATGAAAATCGCCATCGGCCTCGGCTGCGACCGAGGTACACCTGCCGCAACCATTGCACTATGCATCGCCGAGGCGCTTGCCGCCTGTGGTGCATCACGCACTGATGTCGAGTTGGTCGCCAGCATTGATCTCAAAGCCGATGAAGCCGGCCTGTTGCAGGTGATTGAACAAAACGGCTGGCCCTGCCTTTTTTACCCGGCGGCGGCACTGGCTGCGGTCGACGTCCCCAACCCCTCGGAAACCGTCCGAAAATTTACCGGCACGCCGTCGGTATCTGAAGCGTCAGCCTTGCTGGCAGCCAATGCTGGCCAGTCCCATCTGATTATCGAAAAACACAAGTTGCGCGGCTCGGACGGACGCAACGCCACTGTCTCCATTGCGAGGATTACCCCATGAACACACCTGTTAACACCCCAGAAACTCTCAAGAAAACCGGAAAGATCATGCTCGTCGGCCTCGGCCCGGGCAGTAACGACCACCTCACCGCCCGCGCCCGTGCGGCGATTGCCGAAGCCGACACGATCATTGGCTACGTCACCTACATCCGCCTGGTCGCTGATCTGGTGGTTGGCAAGGAAGTCATCAAGAAGTCGATGACCGAAGAACTCGACCGTGCCATCGAATCGCTCGACCGCGCCCGCCAGGGCAAAAAAGTAGCGCTGATTTCCTCGGGCGATGCCGGCGTCTACGGCATGGCCGGGCCGACATTCGAGGTGCTTTTTCAGGCTGGGTGGACGCCGGATTCGGACATTGAAGTCGAGATCATCCCTGGTGCTTCTGCCCTCAACACCTGCGCCGCACTGGTCGGCGCACCGCTGACCCACGATTTCTGCGCCATTTCGCTCTCCGATCTGCTGACGCCGTGGCCAACCATCGCCCGCCGCCTCGACGCTGTCGCCTACGCAGATTTCGTCGTTGCGCTCTACAACCCGAAGAGCGGTCGCCGCACGCAGCAGATCGTCGAAGCTCAGCGCCTCTTCCTGCGCCACCGCGATCCGCAAACGCCGGTCGCCATCGTCAAATCAGCCTATCGCCCGAGACAGCGCATCGAATTCACGACGCTGGAGAAGATGAACGAATGCGACATCGGCATGCTGTCGACTGTGCTGATCGGCAATTCCAACACCTTCGTCAAGCACGGCCTGATGGTCACACCGCGCGGCTACGCCAACAAATACGCCGTTGAAGATGGCGAGCGCAACACTCATGATGGCGAACAGGCTGGCCGTTCGCTATCCACCGGCCTCAATGGCTGGATGGCGAGCATCCAGGCGAGCGGCAAGAGCGCCGCCGAACTGGCCGTTTTGCATCGCCTGCCCGAAGACTATATCGCCGCCGTGCTGCTTACCGCCGTGCCGGAAGAAGGCGAAGCGAACGAAATCGAAGCATGAGCGAAGTCGTCAAACCCGGCTTTCGCCCCTACCACCGGCAACTGCTGGTGTGCACCGGGCCGCGCTGTACACTGAATGGCGAAGGCGAAGCGCTGTTCGACAGTTTGGCGGAGAAGCTCAAGGCCGCCGGACTTGGGCTGGACGCTGGCGCCCTGCGCGTCAAACGCACGCGCACCGGCTGTGTGTTGGCATGCAAAGGCGGCCCCATCCTTGGTATTCAGCCGGATGGCACTTGGTACTACAACGTCAGCGAGGCCAATCTGGATCGGATTGTTAGCGAACATTTGAAGAACGGGCGCATCGTCGAAGATCTGGTTTTTCATCAGGGGCCAAACGGCACCGACTAAATTATTGCGCGCTAGCGGTGTTCGGCCGGCAGCGCGATCAGAAGTTTGGCCGGACAATTCGCAGCAGGTGTCTGTGGCAATTGGCCACAGGTGAAACGGGAACGGGGTGCGTGGCACATGGTGCTGCAATACCCCGGCTGCCCCCGCAACGGTAAGCGAGTGCGGGCGCGTCACAAGGCCACTGGGTAAAACCGGGAAGGCGACGCGTCAAGACTTGCGAGCCCGGAGACCGGCCTGTTGCTTTCGTGCCAGCCAGAATTGGCTGGTGACTGCAATTGACTGTCTGCGGGGTTGCGGATAGCTGCGAAAAAAAACATGCTGAAGAGCGTGGACCGCAGCATTCCTGGCGGACGGTCGAATTTTGGAGTTTGACCATGAAACGTCAGCTTTTTTTCCCGGCCGCGATAGCGCTTGCCCTGGGCAAGTTGAGCACCAGCCACGCCGCCGGCATCCCCACCCTGCAGGAAGTCACCGTCAGCGGCGGCGCTCATGATCTGACGGGCATTGCCGATTCGGCCACCGAAGGCACGGTGACCTCCAAGCAACTGGCCAACCGCCCATTGCTGCGCCCGGCAGAAGTACTCGAAACCGTGCCCGGCATGGTGGTTACCCAGCATTCCGGCGACGGCAAGGCCAACCAATATTTCCTGCGTGGTTTCAATCTAGATCACGGTAGTGATTTTTCCACACAGCTGATGGGCATGCCGGTCAATATGGTCAGTCATGGTCACGGCCAGGGCTATATGGACCTCAATTTTTTGATTCCCGAACTGGTCGGCAATTTGAAATACCGAAAGGGTGTTTATGCCGCCGAAGATGGCGACTTTGCGACTACTGGCGGCGCCCGTATCGAGTATGTGCGCCTGCTGGACAAGAGTTTTGTCGACCTCAGCCTCGGCCAGAAAAATTACCGTCGCCTGCTGGCAGCGGGTGGTCTCAGCGATGGCGAGATCAACGTATTGGGCGCTATCGAAGTGGTAGGCAATGATGGCCCCTGGGATCAGCCGGAAAATCTCAAAAAATACAACGGCGTACTGCGCCTGACTTCAGGCACTACCGCCAATGGCTTTTCCATCACCGGCCTAGCCTACCAGGCAGACTGGACGGCGACCGAGCATGTGCCGGAACGCGCCATTACCAACGGCGAGATCGGCCGTTACGGCGCCCTCTCTGCCAACGACGGCGGCAAGACGCATCGCTACAGCCTGGCAGGCGACTGGGCAAAGAGCGATGCACAGGGCGCCAGCAAGCTCAGCCTGTATGTCATCGACTACGGCCTCAATCTGTTCTCGGCGCCCTCCGGCTACATCAATGGTGCGCAGGGCGATCAGCATGAGCAGGCCGACGAGCGCACCGTTTGGGGCGGCCAGGCCAGCCGCAGCTGGTTCCTCGGGCCGAACTGGAAATACACCGAACTCACCGCTGGCCTGCAATTGCGCCATGACCGGATCAGCAGTGTCGGCCTCTACAACACGGAAGATCGGCGCCGGACCAACACCGTGCGCGAAGACCGCATCAACGAAACCGCCATCGCCGCCTTTTTTGAGGCCCGCACGCAATGGACAACTTGGCTGCGTACCAACCTTGGCCTGCGCCGCGACCAGCTTCGCGCTCAGGCGACGCCGCTGGGCGGCCAATACAACATGGACAACGGCGGCAGCAGCGATGCCGGGCAAACCAGTCCCAAGTTCGGCGTTGTCTTCGGCCCCTTCAATCTGCTCGGCCAGACCGAGTTTTACGCCAACTGGGGTCATGGCTTCCACAGTAACGATGCGCGTGGCGCCACCGCGCTAACCAACCCGCAGGATGGCTCGGCGGCCGAAGCCGTACCGCTGATCGTCAAGGCCAAGGGCAGCGAACTCGGCGTGCGCGCCGCGCCGCTGCAGGGCTGGAACAGTAGCTTGTCGGTCTGGCAGATGGAACTGGCATCAGAGCTGGTCTTTATCGGCGATGAAGGCATCACCGAACCGAAAGGCGCCTCACAACGCCATGGGGCCGAATGGTCCAACTACATCGTCCCCGTTGATGGCTGGATTATCGACGCCGATCTCGCCTGGTCGCGAGCGCGCTTCAAGGACGCCAACCCGGACAACGGCGGCCACCATGTGCCAAACGCCATTCCGCTCACCGCCTCCGTTGGCCTCAGCGCCGACAGTGGCGGCCCTTGGTTCGGCGGCCTGCGCCTGCGCTACCTCGGCGCCTATGCGTTGGAAGAAACTGCCGAACAGAAATCGACCCCGTTCTGGATGGCCAACCTGAAAGCCGGTTACCGCTTCAGCCCCAAACTGCAACTCACCCTCGATGTCCTTAACCTGTTCGACAAAAAAGCTAACGACATCGAATACTGGGGCGGCGCCTGCACCCGTAGCGAAACGCTGGGTGGAACATGCGGCGGCGGCATCGACGGCAAGTTGGTGCATCCGTTGGAGCCACGCACGATACGCATCGGTTTACGGATTGGTTTCTGAAAAAATAATTCTGGGATTTACCGAGCCAATACATTTTCAAACCATTTTGCTAGCCAATATCGACAGCTGCGGAGTGTCAGGTTTTAGTTCAGAAAAGAGCCGTTCACTCAGAAAACATTTTCCATGAATGAATGTCTCTTCTTGGCCGACTGCCGCTCTATGCCAAATCATTGGTCAACGAGATGATAGCGCTTGGTCACGTGCCGTGAGATTAAGTGGTCAACTGATTGGAGATTTCGCACCCTATCGCCAAAATTGGCGATGGTTGATCGCACCAGGTCAAACGAATCCGGTTCGAGGCGTGCAGGGCACGTGACCCGGCGCGGCCGTCTGCTGCCGGCCGCGTTCTATCGTTCTCTGTCGTCCGTTCGCTTCTTCTCGCCAACGGGCGATTTCTGCTCCTGGGCCGGCGCTTGACGCGCTTTCTCATGACGATCAATCGACGGTGCGTTTGCCTCCGTGTAACGAATAGTCATTTTTTCGTGCTGCGCATACGTTGGCGGCAACCCCTTGTTCGACTCGGGCGCGACATCAAGCATGAGCCGATCATGAATAATTGGTTGCTTCGATCCGTCGTCGAGCTGAACAACGAAGTTCTTCGTTGAGAGGATGACCGGGCCGCTGTAGTTGCCTCGTAGCTCATCCGCCATAGCGCCGCCTTGACCTTTGTCGGTAAGTACCTTTTGAATGGTTTCAAGGTCGTTTTCACGCGAACGCAGCGGCTCGACAAGCCGCTGCTTGACCCACTCTTTCGCATCGACCTTGACGGCAAATTTTCCGCCTCGCTCGATAACCGCCTGGGTCGTCGGGGCTTGCCAGTCTATCGAGTTGTCGTACACAAACACCGCATCGGCAACCTCGGCCGCTTTGGGGAGCAATGACAACGTGCGTTCGTACCGCTCCCGGATGTTTTTCTCGGGCACGCCATGCCCGGTTGTGGTGCCGGTTTCGACCCGCTGTTTGACCCGTGCCACGTTCGTATCGGGGTTGTCGGTCGTTATGAACGTGACCAATACCGAATACCCCTGCTCTTTCAACCGGAGCATTTCATTGATGCGCGACGGGTGCGACATCACCGTTTCGTAAGCAAAGGGCTTGCCGCTTTGGATCGCCTCATCCCGCAACTTGATCGCAGCATCAAAGGCTGCTCGATCTCGCGACGCCTGATCGGGGAAAGTGCCCGGGAGGTCTTTTGCAACCTGGTCGGGATTGATAACGTAGGCGGGCACCGGATAAAGGCCGCCGATAGTCGTCAGCCCGCTTTGCTCAAGTTCCTTAATTAAGGACGATTTGCCGCTACCGTTCGGCCCTGCGAAAACAACCGCGTGCAGGGGAAGATCATCATTGTTTTTATTGGCTGTCATACATATAAAAAACGCGGCTAGGCCGCGTTTTATTGGAGTGTGAGAAGGTCTATCGGCTTACACCGGCTGTACGCTTTTGGCTGCGTTCTTCGGGTGCGGCTTCTTGGTTCGAGTTCGCGGCAATATGGCGCCGCTTCGTCATAACCTGACCCACCTGGGCAACCTGTTTGACGAGTTCTGCCCGGGCCTTTACTACGCCGAGGGACTTTTCAAAATTCCCGACAAATGCCTTATTCCACTCCTTCACCGGCACGCCTAAAACTTGCGTATCGTCCGTGAGTGCTTCGGGCGCTGCAAACCTGCGTTTGGTCGTGCTCATGGCTCTTGCTCCTGAAAATCTATCGAGGCGCGCTTAATGGTTGACATTATAGGCCGCTCCTGGTTCGCAAGCTAGACCGCCAATTCTGGCGATGCTGGATCGGGTTCGAGGCGTGCAGGGCACGCAACCAGGCGAAGCCGTCTGCTGCCGGCTGGGGTTCGCCCGCTGGCGGGCGCTCCGGACCCGCAGGGCGGGCCGGGTACCGCATCGCCCGAGCTGGCGATGCTCGATGCGGGCACCCTTCCCCACCGCGCCGCCGGCCGATGCCGGCGCCCGTGGAAAACGTCGGCTGACGCCCGGCGTACACTCGCCGCGCTGCCGAGTTTCCCGGCAGACGGCCCGGCAATTGGGATGTTAGGAGTTTCTCTTCATCGACGCTTCCCAGACTCAAAACTCCCTGGAAACATTGCCCGAGAATCCAATAGATCAGTTTTCTTGCGCTTGCTTTTCTTTTTTTGGGATTTCTGCGCTTTCAATGCCGGCGAATTAACCAGTCGAGTTTTCGCAGTTGCCGCATCCTTTGCCTCACTGCCTCCCTTGTCTATTAATTCGTTTAAGGCAGCTACCTTTGTAAAATAATCTCTGGCGTGTTTGTAACGCTTGTTTGCCATCCTTGGTCCTTACGCAGAGAAATAACTACCAACGGACTTCAACGATTACATTTCTGCTCAAATGCATCTGAATTGAAGGGTCACGTTTCCCAACGAGCCAGCCCGGCCCGGGGTCAATTGCAGATCAACTGACTCCACTTTCTTCCCCTGCTTGGTGCAGAATTCATTCGCCTCTTCGTGAACTTCAGAAGCGGCAGACGCTGAAATACCGCCTCCAACTTTTGCGGTGTTCTTTGAGATCATGAACTTGTCAGTAGTGAGCGGAACGACACCGGAGCTTGCGCACCCCGAGAGCAGCAGTATCAGAGCAAATGAGATGTACTTCAAAATATGACCTCAAAGAGTATTGATGATTGATAGAGACGGTTTGAGCCGGTTGGACATCATCAAGTAAGAATAGCATGGTCACATACCGCCTGAATCACCCTTGGAATTGAGGAAGTTGCGGAAATAGGATAGCTGTCGCTCGGCGAAATAATCCGCTGTCCGGCAGGTAACAGTTCCTTTGCGGACCGAGTTGGCGGCGCCCCCTCCATCCGGTCAGTCAGTGCGCATTCGGCGGGAACGGCTGCTGTGCTCTGTTACTTGCCGCCGGTAGTGCAAAGGTACGACCGGCCGTTTCGGGCACGTTGCTGCCGTTCGGCTTTGGCTGGTCAAGTTGATGATTTCGTCTGGTCAGATCGGATGCGATTCAGTGGTCAACACAGCGCGATTCCGCAACAGGTCCGCACCGTGGATAAGGGGCGGAAATCGGGCTGCTGATCGCTCATAAGGGGCACCGGCCGGCGCTGCCGTCCGGACCCCCTTAGCCGCTGGGCCTATCCCCGACCCCGGCCCGGCTTCGCCCGGCCAACGGCCACGTCAACGGCCAGGTCAACGGCAACCCCTCGACGAAAGCGCCGCCGGCCAGGGCCGGCAGTCAGACGGCCAACGAGTTGGCCTATTGGTTTGCTACAGGCCGGTTTCGACCATGCCACGCCTGTTTGTCGACCCGTCTTAAACGCATGCAGCACCCTACCCCGCTGACTCAAACACAGGGGCCGCAGTTCGCAAGGGCCGGCGCTGGCGCGCCTGAAATCCGCGCCCGTTCGGTCCTCGCCTTCGGCTCCGGTCCGCATGCGGCCTGTGGTTTCACCCTTGCGCCCTGCTCTGATCCCCTGTGTTCCTCGACAGCACGGGTACTGCAAGCAAGACGGATCAACAAACAGGAGGAAGCACCATGCAGATCGAAGACCAATCGCAAACCAACACCAACATCCAGGACCGGGATGCAGCAATCCAGATCATCAACGGCGGCGGCCAAGTCATCACCTCCGAAATCATCGACGGCACCACCTATTACACCGCCATTCGGCGGGGTGTTTCTTATCTGACCTACCAGACCACTAGCGGCAATTGGTTTGTTGCAACCAAGCGCCTTGCGCTGGGCCGCTTCAATGCCGGTGGCGGCAAGTATTACGACGACCTCGCCGCGCTGGCTGCTGGCTGCAAAGCGTTCGCCGATCTGCCGGCCTTGCTCGAAGTCTCTACCGAAACCGCCAACTAATCCGGAGCGTTCAACATGTCCCGCGAATACATTTCCTGCGCCGATACCGCAAAGCTGATCCGCCAAGCCATCAAAGAGGCTTTCCCGGGCGTCAAATTCTCTGTTCGTTCGCATGTCTATTCCGGCGGCGCTTCGATTACCGTCGAATGGCTGGACGGCCCGAACGAACAACAAGTCGAAACCGTTACCAACCGTTTCGAGGCGTCCTATTTTGACGGCTCGATTGACTTCAAAGGCTCGATTTTCCACATGCTCGACGGCAAGCCGGTTCGCTTCGGCGCCGACTCGATCCGCTGCAACCGCTCGAACTCTGATGAGGCAATCGAACGCGCGATTTCCCGGGTTTATCGCACCTTCGCAGAGAACTTCGAGCGCGACGGCATCGCCTGCCCGACCGTCGCCCAATACCGCAACGGCGAATTATTCAATCTCCAGCTTTCCGGGCTGCATACGGGAAGCAACACCCAAACCGTACAGCAAGACATCCGCGCCGCCCTCTACAAGTCGTCTGACCGCTTGGCCGGAAAGACCAGCAAGACCGCCGGCCGCGTTTTCACCACCCACGACGACGGGTATAGCCGTTCCTGCGGGTCCGGCTTTGCCGCTGTCACCGTCGATTCTTTCCATGTCGAAGGAGCTACCAAAAATGCTTAATCAACTCGGGTTCGATTTCGGCGCCAGCGCCGCCCCTTCCGCCTCGTTTGCCGAGGATGCCGCCGGCACTTGGCTTGAACGGTCCTTTACGACCGCCGAATATGTCGCAATGTTCGCCACGGCCGAGGCCGAATTGCTGCGCATCGTCGGCCCCGGGCGTGCCCTCTTCGCGCTGGGGATCGAGGCCGCGAAGGCTCAACACGCCAGCATGATTGCCCGGGGTTGCGTGCCGGCTGGTGCCTATCGCCTGTGGCGTTCCGACTTCCGCCCCAGCCCCGAGCAGCTTTTCAACTTCTTTGACCACTGCAACGCACACGCCGGGACCAGCTATCACGGGATCGAGTACAAGACCCGCCACGATCAACGCATTATCTGCGCTGCGATGCACGTCGAAAACATCGGCTCCGTGATTGTCCGGCACTGGCCCGATGTCGGCGGGACCAGCGCCGATTTCCGCCCGTTCCGCGAACCGTTTTTTCTCGACAGCTACCGCGACAACATGGCGACCATCGAGGCGCCCTATCACCTGTGGGGCACCTCGTATTGTGCCGACAAGCTGGCCTATTCAAACGACGACATCGCCAGCGTGCCGGCATTCACCATTCAGGGCCGCATGTACCTGAATACGGGCGGCATGGGGTCCGGCGAATACCGCGAGTGCGACGGCTGGGCGTTGTGCCCGAAATCCGACTGGATCGGGCCGACCTACAGCTATCGCACCCAATGCCAAGCATGGGACGAAGGCCGCAAGGAGCGCGGCGACAAGCGCGGGCTTGTTGTTCGTGTTCAGGGGCAATTGTGCGTTTGCGAAAGCCCGGCGCTGATCTTTGATAAACACGTTGCCAAGGATGTCGACCTCTGCCGGGCCGGCGACGACGGCGACGACGAACTTGTCGACGAGCTGGGCGATGATCCGGACGCGCTGCCGGCGGATGCCGGCGAGCATGAAAACGGCTTTGATCTGCTGGCCGCGTGAGAGGTGGCCAGCATCGCTATTTATGACGATGAGCCGGCTAACTGCCGGCTTTTCTTCCTGCAGCATCGCCATTTCCGGCGGTGCGTGATCGCGCACCAGGAGCGCCCCGGGCCGCGAAGGCAAGGCCGGCTAGATCGACTAGCCGGCCTTGCCTGTTTAGCTTCGGCCGGTGGCCTTCGCATATGCCCGCGTTTCACGTTTTCGCTTTTCTTCGGGGGTTTCGTAAGCCTCACCTGTTCCCGAAAAACGCGGCGCATTTGGTTCGCGCTGAAATCGTGAATACTCGATGCCGTGCCCGCCGGGCGTATCGTCCCGCTTGAATTCTTGAACCCAGCCCCGTTGGGGTCGCCGCAGAATTCGGAAAAAATCGTACGCTAAGACTTTCCAATATTGCGTAGCGGCCGAAACTGCCCGTCCTCGACCTTCCGGTTTTGCCGCCAAACGTAATCGCCGGTCAGGTTGATGTGCTCCCAGCCGAGCGGCGACAGATATTGCAGCAGGGTGTCATCGAAGGGCTTGCCGGACTCGTGCAGCGCCTGCGTTGCCCGCTCCAGATAGACGGTGTTCCAGAATACAATGGCGGCTGTCACCAGGTTGAGACCACTGGCGCGATAGCGCTGCTGCTCGAAACTGCGGTCGCGGATTTCGCCCAAGCGGTTGAAGAACACCGCCCTGGCCAGCGCGTTCCGCGCTTCACCCTTGTTCAACCCGGCGTGGACACGGCGGCGCAGTTCGACACTTTGCAGCCAGTCCAGGATAAACAGCGTGCGCTCAATGCGGCCCAGTTCGCGCAGCGCGACCGCCAAGCCATTCTGACGTGGGTAGCTGCCGAGTTTTCGAAGCATCAGCGAGGCCGATACCGTGCCCTGCTTGATCGATGCCGCCAGTCGCAGTATCTCGTCCCAATGGGCGCGGACGTGCTTGATATTCTGCGTGCCGCCGATCATCGCGCTGAGCGCCGGGTAGTCCTGTCCGTTCTTCGGCACATACAGCTTGGTATCCTTCAGGTCGCGGATGCGCGGCGCGAAGCGGAAACCCAGAAGGTGCATCAGGGCAAACACGTGATCGGTGAAACCGGCCGTGTCGGTGTAGTGTTCCTCGATCCGCAAGTCTGATTCGTGATACAGCAGACCATCGAGCACATAGGTGGAATCTCGGACACCGACGTTGACGACCTTCGTGCTGAAAGGCGCGTACTGGTCGGAAATGTGGGTGTAGAACAGGCGGCCCGGCTCGCGGCCATACTTCGGATTCACGTGGCCGGTGCTCTCGGCCTTGCCGCCAGCCCGGAAGCGCTGTCCGTCAGAAGATGACGTGGTGCCGTCGCCCCAGTTCGCTGCGAAGGTATGGCGGAACTGCGCATTGACCAGCTCGGCCAGCGCTGGCGAATACGTCTCGTCGCGGACGTGCCAGGCTTGCAGCCAAGCCAGCTTGGCGTAGGTCGCGCCAGGGCAGGACTCCGCCATCTTGGTCAGCCCCAGGTTGATGGCATCCGCCAGGATGGCGGACAGCAGTAGCGTCCGATCCTTGGCCGGTTCGCCATCCTTCAGGTGGACGAAATGGCGCGTGAAGCCCGTCCAGTCGTCAACGTCCATCAGCAACTCGGTGATCTTGATGCGTGGCAGTTGCATGCCGGTCTGGTCGATCAGCGTTTGCGCCGCTTCGGGCACGACGGCATCGAGCGGCGTGATCTTCAAGCCCGAGTCGGTAAGGATCGCGTCCGGCAGTTCATTGGCCAGCGCCAAACGATTGACCGTGGCCAGTTGCTCTTCAAGCAGTTGCAACCGGTCATGCAGGTATTGATCGCAATCCGGGTTGACGGCAATTGGCAATGCTTTCGCCTGCTGGAGCGCGATGAACTTCTCGGCCGGCAACAGGTATTCGTCGAAGTCGCGGAACTGGCGTGAGCCTTGTACCCAGATGTCCCCGGAGCGGAGCGAGTTCTTCAGTTCCGATAGCGCGCAGATTTCATAGAAGCGGCGATCAATACCGGCATCGGTGAAGACCAGCGACTTCCAGCGAGGTTTGATGAAGGCGGTCGGCGCGTCCGCAGGCACCTTGCGCGCACTGTCCGTATTCATGTCGCGCACCACTTCGATGGCGTCCAGGACGCTGCGCGCCGCCGGAGCCGCGCGCAGCTTGAGCACAGCCAGGAATTCCGGCGTGTAGCGACGCAGTGTGTTGAACTGTTCGCTGACCAGATGCAGGTGATCGAAGGATTCGGCTTGGGCGAGCTGGTCGGCCTCGGTGATGCTTTGCGTGAAATCATCCCAAGGGATGACCGTCTCGATGGCAGCATACGGATCACCGCCCGACTGCTTGGCCTCCAGCAGGACATGGCCGATTTTGGCGTACAGACGCACCTTGTCGTTGATTGCCTTGCCCTGTTTCTGGAACTGCTGCTCATGCTTGTTCTTGGCCGTGCTGAATAGCTTGACCAGGATGCGGTCGTGCAAATCGACCAGCTCGTCCGTCACGGTGGCGGTCCCCTCCAGCGCCAGTGCGACCAGGGTGGCATAACGCCGCTCACTCTCGAACTTGCCCAAATCTTGCGGCGTCATCTGCCCGCCTTCGCGTGCCATCTTTAGCAGGCGGTTCTGATGGATGTGGCGCCCGATGCCGTCCGGCAAGGCCAGCGCCTGGAAGGCTTTCAGTCGCTCGATGTGTTCCAGCATGTGCCGGGAATTCGGTTTTAGCGGCGACTGGCGGAGCCAAACTAGCCGGGTGATGTTGCTGTCCAGTTTGACCTTCAGCAAATCGTCAAGCCGTCGGCAATGTTGCGCCGTCAGCGGCGCGATTAATGCCCGGTATATACGGCGATTGGCACGTGTCACGGCTTCCGCGCAGGCCCGCTCGATGACAGTCAGTGCGGGAAGGATGACTTTTTGTTGCCGCAGCGTCTCCAAAGCCTGCATAGCGAGCAACAGCCCCTTGTCGGTCTGCATGGCCAGGTCGGTCAGTCCGCGCACCATGCAGCGGAAATCAGACAGGCCAAATGCTGACAAACTGAGATAAGTGCGTAACTCCTGGACGTGTTCGCGCCGCGTTTCATCGCGCTCCCCGTACTTGACCCACGCGCTGGCGTCTGCCCGGACTTGCCGGGCCACAAACTGGATGAGCGGTTCCGCCACGGCCGAGTCGCTGGCCAGCGCATAGCCCGGATAGCGCAACAAGCAGAGCTGCACGGCAAAACCGAGCCGGTTGGCATCGCCTCGACGTTGCCGAATCAGGGACACGTCGGTTTCGTTGAAGGTGTAGTAGCGGATCAGGTCGTCCTGGCACTCGGGGAGCGCAAGCAGGGCGGTCCGTTCAGAAGCCGAAAGGATCGAGCGCCGCGGCATGCTCAGTCGCTCGTTCTCAGATACTGGTACAAGGTCTCGCGGCTGATCCCGAACTCGCGGGCCAGCGCCGTTTTCAGCTCGCCCGCGCCTGCCCGTTGCCGCAACTCGGCCGCTTGCTCAGGTGACAGCGCCTTCTTGCGGCCCCGGTAGGCCCCGCGCTGCTTGGCGAGCGCAATTCCTTCACGCTGCCGTTCGCGGATCAAGGCCCGCTCAAATTCCGCGAACGCGCCCATCACCGAGAGCATCAGATTCGCCATCGGCGAGTCCTCTCCGGTGAAGGTCAGGTTTTCCTTGACGAATTCGATGCGCACGCCACGCTTGGTCAGCTGTTGCACCAGGCGGCGCAGGTCGTCCAGGTTGCGGGCTAGGCGATCCATGCTGTGCACGACAACCGTGTCGCCCTCGCGCACGAAGGACAGCAGGGCGTCAAGTTCCGGACGCCGCGTGTCCTTGCCCGACGCCTTGTCGGTGAACATCTTGTCCACTGGCACGTGCTCCAGTTGCCGGTCCGGGTTCTGGTCGAAGCTGCTGACGCGGACATAGCCGATGCGTTGACCGTTCAAGGTTCGCTCCCGAGCGAATTCTGTCAGGAAGAAATCTATGACCTGTCGCGGCGGGTGTCAAGAAACCGGAAAACACACTCTATCCGGACTGCTGGCTGCGGCCTATCCTGACATCAGGTTAGGGTATAGCTCAACCGGACTCGTAGAAGTATTCGCAGCTTGTGTAAATCACTATTAGTCACTACGATTCAAACTGACTAAGCTTGAAAGGATACGATATGGCGCACACAGCGACCAAAGT
>Ga0075163_10002920_pt1 | contig 23029 bp, 17 predicted proteins | sample JI1023141ADNA_FD_71478 | JGI IMG/M metagenome (GOLD analysis project Ga0075163, IMG submission 71478) | Wastewater effluent complex algal communities from Wisconsin, to seasonally profile nutrient transformation and Carbon sequestration -... | ecosystem: Engineered > WWTP > Effluent > Algae... | reverse complement strand
TCGTCCGTGGGGCGCGTCGCGGCGGGGTCGTGGTCGTCGGGCGGGCGCGTGGCGAGGACGTGCTCGCCGGCGAAGGCGCGGTGCATGTCGCGGGTGAGGTCGGGGTCGAGGTCGGCGGCGCGGGTGAGGGCGAGGACGTCGCGGCGGGTGGCGTCGTCGCTGTGGCGGGCGAGGCGGGCGAGGGCCCGGGGGTCGTCGGCGAGGTCGCGCAGCAGCCCGGTCAACGCGCCCGGGGTCGCGTCGAGGGCGAGGCGCAGGGCCGCCGCCACGGGCTCCTCGCGCGACGGGTCGGCGGTCCACGGGAGGTTACCGGTCCGCGCGAAGATCTCGAGCAGATCGAGCGCGGGGTCCGTGGCCGGGGCGGTGCTGCCGGCGCCCAAAACTTTTGAGAGGGCCGCGTGGAGGGCGGCTTCGAGGCGGCGCGGGAGCTCGACCGCGAAATTTTCAAAGGGAAGGACGCCGAGGTCGAGCTCGACGCGATCGATCCGGTCGACGCGCGCGGAGCCGCCGAGGGCGGCGCAGACGCGGTCGATCGGCGCCGCGAGGCGGTCCGCGAGCGTGCCGCGGTCGCGGGCGAGCAGGGCGTGGGCGGTCGGCTCGTCACCGACCGACAGATCCAGCGTGATGCGCTTGATGCGGTGGTCGGTGCGGCCGGTCATGTCAGGCGACGTCGACGGTGATCGCCGCGCGGCACTCGACGTGGAGGGTCGCGGGGTCGTCGCGGAAGCCGACGACCTCGAAGGTCGTCTTCGCGTCGAGGGGCCCGGTCGGGAGCTCGAGGAGGCCGCCGTTGCCGGGGCCGGTGGCGACGAGCTCGCCGTCGCGGAGCAGCTGGTAGGTCGCGCCGGGCGTCGAGGCGGTGACGCGGATCTGCGTCGCGCCGCCGGGCGGGACGATGGGGGCCACGGCCTGGATCGCCGGCGCCGGGGTCAGCCGGGCGAGGCGCGCCAGCTCGGCCGTGAGCCCGTTGAACGCCTTGCGCGCGACCACGTGGACGACCGTGGGCAGCGGCAGCGGCGTGGTGTCGACCTGCGGCGGGCGCGGGGCGAGCTTGTCGAGGCCCGGCGGATCGTCGTGCGAGCGGGCGATCGCCAGGTCGGTCTCGATGACCAGCCCGCCGACGCCCTTGTTGAGCGTCGGCGCGAGGTCGTCGCGCTGGTGGAAGTACGCCGGCCTGCCGATCGGCCGGCCCGCGGCGCGCAGCTCGAGGTACACGCCGGGCTGGCCGTTCTGGACGGTGATCGGGCCCGCGGTCGCGAGGCCGACGACCGGGACGGTGAGCGACGGGCTGGCCTGCGCGTCGGGGCGGACGAGGATCGGCTGGATGTGGTCGAGGAGGACCGCCGAGTCGATGGGGCCGGGGTCTTGCGGGCCGATGCGGTGGTGCTTGCTGGCCTGGATGAACACGTAGGCGTCGTCGGTGAAGGCGCCGAGCGGGAGCTCGAGCGCGCCGCCGTTGCCGCGGCGGGCCTCACCGACGGGGACGAGGTCGGCCCAGTCGACGGGGCCCGCGGGGCGCAGGACGCGGATCGTGCGGCCGGCGTCGACGACGTCGAGGGTCGGCGCGGGGGCGACTGCGCCGAGGACGAACTCGCCGTCGCGGACGCGGCGGCGATAGACGCGGTACTCGACGCTGGCCTGGGACTTCAGGAGGCGCAGGGTCGGGGCCGCGGGCGTCGGCGTGAACACGAGGTCGAGCCAGTCGTAGCTGCTGCCGGTGCCGAGCGGGGCGCTCGGGAACGCGGACGCGGGGCCGGGGCGGGCGACGGCGTTGGGGCCGTCGACGCCGCTGCGCAGCGCGTGCAGCGGCGCGCGGTCGATCGCGGCGCCGGCGAGGAGGTCGGTGGTCTGCGACCAGCCGCCGCTCGGCGCGAAGTAGGACGCGACGTAGGTCGTGTCCGCGGCGATCGGCACCGGCGCGGCGAAGTCGACCTGCTGCCAGCCGACGGGCGCGGCGGAGGCGTCGGGGATCGGGAGCGTGGCGGTGGCGAGCGACGTGCCGTCGGCGCGCCAGAGGTTGACGACGTGGGTGCCGAGCGTCGGGGCGCCCTTGTAGAAGCGGATGCCCGTGATCTGGCCGGCGACGTCGGCGCGGAACTTGAGGCCGAGCTCGATCGGCGCCGGCGCGGCGATGGTCTCCTGCGGCGTGGCGCCGGCGGCCCACAGCGAGCGCGGGGTCGGGATGTTCGCGTGGTCGACGATCGGGCCGCCGAGGATCTCGGCGGTGAGCGCGGGGTTGGCCCGCACGCGCAGGGGCAGGACCAGGGTCAGCAGGGCCGTGCGGGTGCCCTCGGCCTGGCCGTCGACGCCGGGGCGGACGCCGCGGACGCGCAGGTCGAAGTCCTCGAGCACGGCGCGGGTCTTGAGCACGATGGTGCCGCCCGGGCTGGCGACGGGCGTGCCCTGGGAGACGACCTGGGCCTGGTTGGCGTCGTTGACGAGGTCGTAGAACACGCCCTCCTGGCTGGCGAGGACCTCGACCTGGACGATTGTGTTGTAGTCGGCGATGCGGGCGGCGTCGGGCGGGGGCTGGTCGTTGTCGGACGGGATGAGCAGCGGCTGGCCGATGATGCGGGCGACGAGCGTCGGGTCGACGCCCTTCTCGACGCGCACGGTGGCGTGCAGCCAGGCCTCGCGGTGGTGCTCGGTGTCGCGGTCGGCGATCTTGACGGCGAGGATGCGGTAGAGCTTGTCGTTGTCGATGATCGGGGTCGTCAGCGAGATCGTGCCGCCGGTGCCGGCGAGCTCGATCGGCTTGCCGTCGCGGACGATCGGCTTGCCGCTGGCCTCGTCGCACAGGACGTAGACGACGCCGCGCTGGGTGAATTGGATCGGGATGACGGCCGCGTGGAACGGCGGGACCATCATGGTCCGCGGGACCGGGAGGTCGCGCAGCGGGTAGCTGCGGCCGAGCCCGAGCAGGTCGACCACGCGGTCGCGGGCGTCGCGGAGGACGAGGTGCAGCTCGTCGGGCATCTGGGTCCCGCGCATGCGCTCGCGGCGATAGGCGCGGTGGGCCGCGCGAAACTCCGACCAGGCGGCGTCGAAGGCCGCGAAGGTGTCGGGGCCGGCGGCGTCGAGCCACTGCAGGTGCGGGCGCAGGTGCGCGGGGGTCTCGGCGAGGATCGCGTCGGCGACCATGCGCTCGAAGGCGTCGTCGGGGGCGCCGCCCTCGCGGGCCTCGAACACGAAGCTGACCTGCAGCGACCACGGGTCGCGGCCGGCGACGTCGGCGAACAGCGGGACCTGCGGGAGGCTGTCGTCGCCGAGCTGGCGGGCGTCCTCGGGGAGCGGTCGCAGGAGGATGTGCTCGACGAGGTGGAAGCGGGCGCCGCCGCGCAGGCCGAGCTTGAGGCGCAGGCGCTGCTCGAGGCCGGAGGGGGCGTCGCCGTCGCCGAGGAGGTCGCGGCCGGAGCCGCGGGCGCTGCCGAGGCGAGGGATGTCGCGCAGGAAGGCCTCGCGGTCCTCGACGAGGGCCAGGCCGTCGCCCTCGCTGGCGCCGCCGATCTGCGCGTAGTCGCCGATCTGCTCGGCGTGGCGGGCGAGGAGGTGGGCGAGGAAGCGCTTGCGGCGGCCGTGCGGGTCGTCGCCGGCGCTGACGCGCTCGACGAGCTCGGCGAGCCACGCGGGCTGCTCGCCGGGCTTCTTGCGGAGCAGCGCGGGCAGCCGCAGGCTCGGGTCGACGACGGGCTGGGCGTGGTAGGTCGGCGTGGAGCCGACGTCGGGCGAGAGCAGCTCGCGGGCGTGGGCGAGCTGGGCGAACTGGTTGGCGAGCAGCTGGTCGAAGATCAGGAGGTAGGCCTCGAGCTGGCGGGCCTGGGCCTGGCGGGTCGCGCTCGCCGGGCCGGGCAGGCCGAGCGCGCCGATGCCGTAGACCGCCGGGAAGTCGTGCTGGATCGAGCGGTAGCGGGCGAGCTTGCGGTCGCGGCCGGGGACCGGGGTCGGGGGCTCCTGGACGGCGGCGCGCGAGCGGGCGCGGGCGGCGAGGCGGCGCTCGTCGAGCAGCGCGCGGACGCGGACGGGGTCGACCTGCAGCGGGAGGCCGCCGCGCAGCAGCGTGATCTCCGAGTCGGCGGAGAGCACGGCGACCTGGCCGGCGGGCAGCGGGAGGACCCAGCGCTCGCGCTGGCCGTCGCGCGCGGTCGCCAGCGCGATCGACCGGACGGCGCGCACGGCGGGGAGGTCGGTGATGACGTGCAGCAGGTCGGAGGTCCGGATCGATCGGCGGGTCGCGGGCAGGTCCTCGCGGATGAAGCCGTGGCGCAGCGCGGGGCCGTCGTAGAGCGCGTCGAGGGGCGCGCCCGCGGCGGTCGCGTCGGCGAGCGCGGTGAAGTGGACGGCGGGCGCGAGGTGGGCCTCGAGGCGCTCGAGGATCTCCGCCTGCAGCGCGGCGGGGTCGTCGGTCGGGGCGACCTCGATGCGGGCCTGGACCCACACCTGCTGGGTGCCGAGCGGCTCGAGCGTGACGTCCTCGCCGAGGCCGCGGTGGGCGTGGACCTGCGCGGCGGCCCGCGCGAGCACGAGGTCGGAGGAGTCGAGGCTCTCGGTCTGGAGGGCGAGGCGGGCGAGGCCGAGGAGCGCGATGGGGCGGACGTCGGGCTCGCTCGGGTCGGGGACGAGGCGCAGCTCGTTGCTGCCGGGGTGGTAGTAGACGGGGAGCTCGGGCTCGCCGAGCGGCTCGAACACGGCGCTGCGGACCCCGTCGACGTCGAGGACGAGCTTGCGCAGGTCCTCGGGGGTGACGGGGTCGCAGGTCAGGATCGCGGCGGGGCCGGGGAGTGCGACGGCGAGGTCGGTGCCGGCGAGCAGGTCGGGGATCGGGTGGTCGGTGCGATAGGCGAGGTCGGTGATCGCGTAGCAGAGCTGCTCGAGGATCGTGATGCCGGGGTCGGTCGGGTTGAAGTCGGTCCATTGCTCGCCCGCGAGGCGCCCGAGCAGGCGCAGGCCCTCGGCCCGCAGGCGCTCGTGGTCGAGCGCGATGTGGCCGAGCGGTCCGGTCGGGAGGGTCGGATAGGCGGGAGATGGCATGGCTGCGGCTCAGTGGTGGGCGCGGAAGGTCGTGCCGTCGAGGCTAAACCACTGCGTGCTGCCGAGGCCGAGGTAGATCTCGCCGCTCGGCGCGATGTCGATGCGGCCGATCTTGTTGTCGCTGATGTTGATGAGCAGCTCCGAGAACTGGGGCCGGAAGCCGCAGGGCAGCGTGAACACGCGCCCGCTCGCGGCGACGGCGGAGTTGGGGGCGTTGGTGCGCACCAGGCCGCGCAGGTGCACGATGCCGTGCTGGTCCCTGAAGTAGCCGGTGGGGTTGTATCCGCCGCTGTAGTCCTGCCACGGGGGGCCGAGGGTCGGAGCGCGCCAGTCGTCGAGGTTGGTGGAGACGCCGAACGACGGCGGCGGGCTGCCGCTGAGGGCGCCGTTGCCGAGCGGGGTCGTCTTGAAGTCGATGGCGTTCTCGGCGAGCTTCCAGTAGGCGACGAGGCCGGTCTCGTTGCCGACGAGCGGGCTCTCGATGATGGGGCGCGGGCCGGTCCAGAGGCTGAGCTCGGCGATGGAGCCGTCGAAGAACGGGTCCTGGGGGCCCCAGCTGCTGCGCCCGATGTAGTTGGTCGCGCGCGCGACCTTCGGGGGCATGAGCATCCCGGTGGCGGCGATCTGGAGGCCGTTGATGTAGAACCTGGCGATGCCCTGCAGGCCCTCGGAGGGCTCGACGGTGATGGCCACGTGGGTCCAGTCCCTGAGCGGCAGGGCGCTGCTCGGGGTCCGCACGTTCCAGTAGTTCCCGGCGCTGCCGCCCTGGAAGACGGCCGCGCCGAGGCTGCCGTCGATGCCGATGAAGAACAGGATGTTGTTGCTGCTGATGCCGTTGCCGAGCTCGAGGATGCGCGAGAAGTCGCCGTAGCTGTTGATGTAGATCCAGGCCTGGATCGTGAAGCCGGACTCGAAGCCGACGGTGTCGGGGATCGTCGGCAGGACGACGTGCTGCGCGTTGGCCCGGTTGAGCAGCACGCCCCGCGCGGCGGTGACGAGGCGCTTGCCGAACGGCGGGAGGGTGACGCCGCCGGCGGTGACCGACACGTCGGCGGCGGTCAGCGAGCCGTCGACGCGCGCGGAGCCGGCGACGCGCAGGCGGTTGCCGACGGTGTCGGTGACGCCGAGGCCGGTGTTGCCGGCGCTGACGACGAGGGCGTTGGTCCCGATCATGAGCGCGCTGTTGGGCCCGTTGGCGAAGATGCCGCCGTTGACGACGTTGAGGGGGCCGGTCGCCTGGATCGCGCCGTTGACGGTGAGGCTCTGGTTGGCCTGGGCGGTGCCGACGACGACGTTGCTGCCGGTGACGTTGAGGCCGGCGCGCACGTTGACGACGCTGTCGAAGTTGGCCGAGAAGCCGCCGGCGACGTCGAAGCCGCCGTAGGCGCCCAGGACGCCGTTGATGACGCGGGTCGTGCCCGCGACCAGCAGGCGGATGTCCGAGTTGCTGCCGCCGATGCCGATGTTGCCGTTGGTGTTGATGTTGCCGGCGACGTTGAGGGCGCCGGTGCCGATGATGCCGCCGTTGACGGTGAGGCTCTGGTTGGCCTGCGGGGTGCCGACGGTGGTGGGTCCGCCGGTGACGGTGAGGCCGAGGCGGGCGTTGAGGACGCTGTCGAAGTTGATCGCCTGGGCGGCGGGGACGGTGATGCCGCCGCTGGCGGTGATGCTGCCGGACGCGGTGACGGTGGTCGCGGTGACGGCCTGGGCGGCGAGCGCGCCGCCGGTGACGTTGAGGCCGAGGCGGGCGGTGACGGGGCTGTCGAAGGTGACGCTCGCGCCGGGGGCGAAGGCGACGGGGCCGGCGACGGAGAGGCCGCCGACGATGTTGGCGCCGCCGGCCAGGACGTTGACGCCGCCGTTGAGGCGGGTGGTGCCCTCGACGTGGAGTCGCGCCAGCGGGTTGTTGGTGCCGACGCCGACGTTGCCGGTGGCGAGGACGTTGCCGGTGACGTTGACGCCGCCCTGGGCGTCGATGCGGCCGGTGTTGAGGAGGTTGCCGCTGACGCGGGCGTTGCCCTCGACCTGCAGCTTGTTATCGGCGGGGTTGTTGGTGCCGACGCCGACGTTGCCGGAGGCGGCGTCGATGAACAGGCGGGGGACGCCGCTGGCGTCGGTGACGCCGAAGCCGAGGCGGGCGGTGGCGGGGTTGTTGGGGTCCTGGGCGGGGTTCAGGCCGATCAGCCAGTCCGGGTTCGCGGCCGGGACGCTCGAGTAGAAGCGCAGGACCCGGCGCGGGGCGCCCGGCGCGGCGACGACGCTCAAAGGCTCGCCCGCGACCTTGAACACGCCGTCCTCGGTCTGGTTGAGCTGGGTGTCGATCAGGTCGGCGAAGTTCCCCTCGGTCGGGATCGCGTTCTTGACGAAGTAGGACTTGAGCTGCGGGCGGGTCTTGATGGTCATGGCGGCTCTCCCGATTCAACCCACGAGGAAGTCGAGCTCGATCCTGGTGTAGTTGATGCCGGTGGACAGCGATTGTTGATAGTCGAGTTCGGTGACGGCGGTGATGTCGTGCTCGCGGGCGGTGACGAGCACCTGATCGGGTCGGTCGGTGGCGACGTGGTAGTCCTCGGGCGTCGGCGTGACGCGGCGGAAGGTCTGTCCGTCGTCGCTGCGCGCGAGCTGGAGGTCGGCGACGTAATCGACGTAGTCGCGGCGATCGACGAAGTCGATGATGCTGCTGGCGTAGATCTTGCCGCCGATCGTCAGCTCGGCGCCCTCGTCGTAGGCCCACGGCGAGAGGAAGCGGCGCAGGTCCTCGGCGAGGCGGGCCCGCGCGTGGCGCTCGTCCTGGCCGGCCGCGAACGAGACCGCGAGGTAGACCTTGACGGCGACGTAGTGGGCGTTGCGCACGCGGACCTGCGCGGCCGCGGGGGCGTGGGCGGCGAGGTAGACCTGGATGTCATGCAGCAGGTTCGCGGGGGCGCGCGGGGCGAACGCGTCGGACGGGAGCTGGTCGCGGATGTCGGGGATGACGACGAGGTCGACGCGGCCCGCGGTCACGCCGTCGGCGCGCAGGCACTTGACCTTGTAGATCTGCGGGAACGCGTGCAGGACCAGGCGCTCGTGGTCCCACGGGGTCAGCGCGCGCTGGCGGTGGCGCAGGCGCTCGCTGACGCGGGTGTAGAACTGCTCGGGGCGCTCGGGCGGGCGCCCGCCGGCGGAGGTGTAGGGCTGCTCCACGCCGGCGATGCGGGCGTCGGGCTTGACGAGGCGGGTGACGCTCTTGATCGCCAGCGGGGCGTCGTAGTGGGACGGGGCGTTGTCGCGGTCGTCGAAGCGGAGGAACACGGCCTGGGCGCGCACGTCGACGGCGTCGCACACGCTCCCGGGGTCGTGGGCGACGGAGGCGCGCAGCCAGGCGAGGTGGCCGGGCAGGCGGGTGCTCGGGGCGACGCGCGGGAGGGTGAGCTCGACGATGCCGGAGTTGATGAGGCCGGAGGTGGAGTCGAGGAGCAGGCCCTCGCCGAGCGGGCGCCAGCGGTCGCCGTCGAGGGCGGACCAGGCGATCGCGGCGGGCTCGCGGTCGGGGTCGGAGGTGCCCTCGGCGAGCTGCAGGAGCAGCGCGAGCTGGCGCGGCGGGTCGGCGTCGGCGAGGCCGATGTAGAGCTCGCCGGCGTCGTCGTAGCGGGGGAACAGGCGCGGGTCGGCGGGGTCTTGCGGGGCGACGCCGAACGGGTGGACGTGGAGCAGGCGATCGGGGCCGTCGACCGGGGCCGCGGGGTCGAGGGCGAGGGAGGTGCGGTAGCTGGCGGCGATGCGCTTGATCGTCGGCGTGTAGGGCAGCTCGACCGCGAAGTCGCCGGCCTGGTCGGCGGTGACCTCCTGCAGCGAGAGCTTGATCGCCAGCAGGCGCGCCTGGTCGGCGGCGAGCGAGGGGTAGATGGCGTGGCCGAAGTCGGTCGGGTCGAGCTCGAGGACGAGGTGGCGGTCGGCGACGCGGACGTCGCGGACGGGCGCGAGGTCGGTGCGGCGGTCGTAGTCGATGTCGGCGTCGGCGGCGTGGACGGCGGCGGGGACGTCGGCGAGCACGATCGCGTGGTCGGGGGCGGTGGCGGCCTTGATGTCGTCGTGGAACAGCGCGGTCGTTGCGAGCTCGAGCTCGCGGTCGCGGTCGACGAGCAGCACGCGGGCCTGGAAGTCGGCGGCGCCGGAGCGGTCGGGGTAGTTGTGATAGTGGGCCTTGAGGCTCGCGGGCAGGCCCATCCAGGCGACGTCGAGGCGCAGGGACTCGAGGCGCGGGCCGGCGAGCTCGGGGTGCCACAGGTGCAGGCGCGCGCCGACGGCGGGGCGGCTGCCGAACGGCTGGATCGGCTTGCGGGGGTCGAGGTCGCGGTCCTCCTGCTGCAGGCGGAGGTCGGTGAGGCCGGCGACGTCGACGCGGAGGTGCACGGCGGTCAGCACGAGCGGCTCGAAGGGGGTGAGGGTGGTGATCCACTCCGCGGCGTCGTCGTCCCAGCGCTGGCGCAGGGCCACGCGCAGGGTCGGGGCCGGGTCGCCGGGGGCGGCGACGATCGGGCCGAGGGTCGCGTCGGCGAGCAGCTCGAGCTGGAGCGCGGGGCGGTCCTCGTCGGGGACGCGCGGGGCGCCGATCAGCGTGTAGTAGTCGTCCTTGGCGACGCCCGAGGCGAGGCGGGCGCGGGTCAGGGCGAGCTCGACCCAGCCCTTCGCGCCGGACACGGAGACGACGAGCGCGGCGGCGAGGGCGTCGCGCAGCTTGGTCGCGTCCTTCTCGTCGGGGGGCAGGCCGAGGCCGCGCAGGAACGACGGGCGGTCGACGGCGGCGAGGGCGAGGGTGAGGGTCAGCGTGCGGGTGCCCTGGGCGAGCGCGAGGAGGGGCGAGCGCAGGGCCCAGCCGAGCGTGATCGCGGGCGGCTTGTCGGGGTCGGCGGCGGGCGGGCGGCGGCCGAAGGTCTTCCAGCGCGGCGAGGTCGGGTCGTCGCGGGCGGTGGTCGCGTCGCCCAGGACGTGGAGGTTGCGCCACTCGACGCGGCGGGCGACGGGCTCGGGCCTGGCCTCGATGAAGCGCTGGGCGAGCTCGAGGACGCGGTCGACGTCGGACCACGAGAACAGGCGGGCGGCGGCGGGTTCGGTGAGCTGGCGGCGGAAGTGCTCGAGCAGGTCGAGCTGGCCGCGGCCGAGGTGGCGGGCGAGGGCGGCGCGGGCGTCGGGCCAGGGCAGGGGCTCGTCGGGGGCGTCGTCCCCGGCTTGCGGGTCGGCGAGGGCGAGGGCGATGGTCGCGTCGAGGGCGGCGACGCCGGACTTGCCGGTGCGGGCCGCGGCGAGGCGGGCGCGCCGGGCCGCGCGGACCTTCTCGCGGTGGGCGTCCTCGAGCAATTGATCGAGCTCGGTCCACTGCGGGGCGTCGCGCAGCGGCGGGTCCTCGGCGAACTCGACGACGCGCAGCAGGCGTTCGGCGCTCATCGAGAAGTGGACCTCGAGCTTGCGCAGCAGCGCGTCGTAGGCGTCGACGCTGCTGGCGCCGCCGGGGCCGGGGTCTGGCCACGGGCTGCCGAGGGCGGTGATGAAGTTGGTCGCGAACGCGGTCGGGTCGGCGGGGTCGAGGCTCCAGGCCAGGAGCTCGGGCTGGCGGCGGCGACCGATGCGCTCGAGGATGCGGTTGATCTCGGCCCACTCGGCGTCGATGCGCAGCTTGATCGGCATGAGCGCGACGAAGTTGGTGAAGCCGATCGCGGCGAGCCTCTGGTCGATGTACGCGCGGACCGGGTCCTCGCCGCGGAACGCGTAGAGCTCGTCGACGTTGTCGACCTGGGGCAGGCCGTCCTGCGCGAAGTCGAGGGCGCCGACGACCGCGGCGAAGTTGGCGGCGAAGTTGCGCGGCTGGGCGGGGTTCTGGACGCCGAGGAGGCGGTTGATCTCCGCCCACTCCGGGTCGGCGTCGGCGCGGCGGCGGACGAGCTGCATCATCGCGCGCAGCTCGTGGTGTTGCAGGTGCAGGTGATCGGGGGCGAAGCGGAGCAGCGGGCCGAGGCCGGCGATCGCCGTGATGTCGACGGGGGCGCCGTTCCACGGCGGCACGGGGTCGGCGGGGCCGGGGTCGCCGAGGGCGATGCTCAGCATCTGCTCGAAGATCTCGAGGCCGGAGGAGCCGTTCGCCTTGCGCACGTCGGCGAGGCCGGTGACGCGGCGGTGCACGAACACCGAGCGCAGCGCGGCGACGCGGGCGCGGCTGACCAGCAGGTCGCGCTCGGTGAGGTAGACGCGGGGCTTGCCGGCGCCGTCGCGGCCGGCCTGCAGGGCGGTGCCGGCGGGCAGTAGGACGGGCGCGGCGCGGGCGGCGAGGCGCAGCACGACGGCGACGCGGTCGGGGACGGCGGGCTCGGGGCGCAGCTGCAGGACGTCGCGGTAGTAGTACTCGAGGTGGCGGCGGGTGAGGCCGTTGAGCTGGTCGCGGGCGCGGGCGAGGAGCTCGAGGAAGGTCAGGAGGAGGGCGAAGTGGGGGCGTCCGAGCCAGCGGGCCTTGCCGTCGGAGGAGCGCTCCGGGTCGGCCATGAAGGCGAGGATGTCGGGGATGGAGATGTCCTTGCGGGCGGCGAAGTCGGCCCAGGTGGCGGTGTCGCGGGCCTCGGGGTCGCCGGGGGCGGCCGTGAAGAAGGCGAGCTCGGCGGTGAAGGCCTGGACGAAGGCGAGGAGGTCGGCGTGGCCGCGCTCGTCGATCGCCACGCTGTCGGGGTCGAGCGCGGGCGAGCGACGTCCGCGCTGACTGGTGCCGTCGCGGCCGTCGGACGAGAGTGGTGTGGAGCGTTTGGACAAGGGGTCAGGTCCCGCGAAACTTGGCGTTGGTGGTGACGAAGCTGCCGCTACCGGAGTACTCGGTGGTGGCGTCGGGGATCGGCGGGCCGGGGCCGGGCGGGGGCTGCTGCGCCGGGCTCTGGACGGTGAACTTGGCGGTGAAGGTGCCGCCGACGAGCAGCACCTTCTTGTCGCCGGTGCTGGTCTTCTGGGCCTTCTGGTCGCCGGCGAGCCCGGAGATCTCGAGCGTGCCGGTGCCGGGGATCGAGTATTGTGGGGTCATGTACATGCAGCCGCGGACGACGACGCTGGACTCGTCGCCGTCGACGCACAGCTTCTTGTCGCCGAGGGTCGCCGGGCCGCTGCCCTCGAGCGTGCCCGGCTGGACGACGACCGTGGCCGCGCCGAAGCTCGGGCGGAAGATCGCCATGTCGCCGTGGATGAGCACGTGGTCGGCCATCGATCGTCACACCAGGGGCGTGTGCGCCTCGTTGAGGTAGAACGGGAACACCAGGTTGAAGCGCGAGTTGGTGCCGGGGATCGTGTAATCGAGGTGGACGTGGAGGAGGCCGGGGTCGGCGTCGCTGCGCCGGACGTCGACGCCGCCGAGGACGACGCGGGGCTCGAGGCGGACGAGGGCGTCGGCGACCGCGGTCGAGATGCGGTTGACGAGCTGCTGGTCGGCCTCGGCGAACAGCGCGGCGTCGAGGTCGCAGCCGTACGCGGGGAGCAGCGGGCGCTCGTCGGGGCGGGTCATCAGCAGGATCTCGAGCGACTGGTGGACCTTCTCGACGTCGGAGGCGAGCAGGAGCTCGGCGCCGCCGGCGGCGAAGGTCGGCGGGAAGCTCCAGCCGGTGCCGAGGAACGAGGCCGGGGGTTCGCGCTCACTGGCCATGCGAGGGGCTCCGGGGGTGGTGGGTGGCGGGCGTGTGCATGGGGGTCACTTGATGTCGACGGCGCTGCCCTTGATGGTCACGTTGCCGCTGGCCTCGAGCGCGAGGTCCTTGGCGCTGACCAGCGTGATGCCCTTGTCGTCCATGGTGATCTTGTTGCCGTGCTGGTCCGCGAGCGTGATCGCCTTGGCGTCGTCGTCGACGACGACGGTGTTGCCGGCGGGGGTCTTGAGGGTGAACGCGATCTTGTCGTCGTCGAAGGTCAGCTCGACGCCCGACCTGCTGATGATCCCGCGCATCGGGTTCTTCTCGCTCGGGGCGTCGACGGCCTTGGGGGGGCTGTTGGTCGCGCCGTGGAGCGAGCCGAGGACGACGGCGTGGCGCGGGTCGCCGCCGAGGAAGCCGACGACGACCTCGTCCTTGGGCTCGGGCCAGAACGTGAAGCCGCGGTCCTTGCCGGCGTCGGGCCGCGCGACGCGGGCCCACACGGCGTTGTCGGCGTGGTCGAGGCCGGGGAGCTGGACCTTGACGCGGTGCTCGCCGTCGGGGTCGGCCTCGAAGGCGGTGACGACCCCGATCTGCAGGCTGTTGACGGCGGGGAGCAGGCCGCCGGCGGGGAGGTCGGCGATGTCGGGGGTGCGGGCGAACCAGTCCGGCGAGAGGCCGATCTGCAGCTCGGTGCGCCAGCCGTCCTGGTCGACGCGCTGGGTGACGCCGGAGACGAGGAGCTTGCCGTCGTAGCGCTTGCCGAGGCCGGCGAGGTCGATGTGATCGAAGGGTCGCATGTCGGCGCGGCCGTCGATGACGATGCGGCCGCGCAGCAGGGCCAGGCGGCTGCGGGCGAGCCGGGCGGACGCCCACGGGCCGATCTCGTCGGGGACGAGCGCGACGGGGTGGTGCAGCATGAAGGCGTCGCCGCCGAGGGTGGTGGCGACGGCGGCGACGTCGAGGTCGCCGGCGGCGGGCTCGAGGTCGGCGGCGTCGACGGGCTCGGAGGTCGCCTGCTCGGCGGCGTCCCAGGCGACGCCGGAGACCTTGGCCCACTGGCCGCCGGCGTCGAGCTCGAGCTCGAGGCTGTGGAGCGGGTCGAGGCCGTACTCGAGCTTGAACGCGGCGGGCTCGTCGGCGTTCATGGCCCGGGCCGAGACGACGCCGTCGACGACGACGACGACGAGGCCGTTGACGTCGGCGCGGGAGAGGATGAAGTCCCAGTCGCTGACGTTGAACTGGACCAGCTCCTTGTGCTTGACCGCGGTGGGGTCGACCTTGTCGGTCTTGAGGCCGGCGTCGGCGACGAGCCTGGAGATGATCTCGTCGTCGGCGAGCTCGCGGTGGACGGCGCTCTTGCGCTTGCGGGTGAGGACGACGGCGGGGTCGCGGAGCTCGACGCGGAGCTCGATGCCGTCGGGGCCGATGTCGATGGCCTGGCGGACGACGAGGCCCTCGAAGACCTGCTCGTCGGGGACGTCGCCGGCGCGCAGCTGGATGGTGACGCGCTTGCCGGGGGCGAAGAAGGCGGCGTTGGCGAGCTTGAACTCGCGGATCGACGAGGTGCCGTCGATCAGGGTCATGCGCGCCTCGGGGATGCGATCGAGCTCGCTCGAGACCTCGAGCGAGACGAGCTCGATGGCGGGCTCGAGCTTGTTGCCGTCGCTGGTGATCGTCGGGATGACGACGGGCATGTCAGCCGCGCTCCTTGCGGGCGAAGGGCGGGAAGATCAGGACCTGGCCGGGGGTGAGGGCGCGGAGGTCGTCGAGGCCGTTGACCTCGGCGACGCGGACGTGGTGCGCGGCGGAGCCGTAGATGTCGCGGCACAGCGCGGGCAGGGTGTCGCCGCTGCGGACGACGCGGCGGTGGGTCAGGTCGGGCGAGCTGGTGCGGGCGTTGGCGTCGGCCTTGGCGGCCGTGATCGCCTCGACGAACCTCGCGGTGACCTCGGCGCGCAGCGGGGAGCCGTCGCGCTCGAAGGCGGTGTACTGGATGCTCATGCTGAGCAGCCGGCACTCGAAGCCGTCGAGGCCGAGGGTGTCCTTGTTCCAGTGGAGCCGCAGGTACGGCGGCTCGTGGGACTCGCTGACGACGTTGTGACACAGCGCGAGGAAGCGCTGGATCTGCTCGGCGACGGTCGGCGCGCCGAACAACGCCTCGACGCCGAACAGGCCGACGTTGGTGCCGTCGAACAGGAGCTTGAAGCTGTGCTCCTTCGAGCGGGTCTTGAGCCAGTGGCCGCCGCCGTCGGGCTTGCCGGCGGCCCTGCGGCCCTGGAACACGTTGTCGAGCTGGATGGTCAGGGAGTCGGGGTTGTAGGTGAACTCGAGGCTGTTGCTGACGCCGACCGTGTGCTTCTTCTGGCGCTCGATGTCGGTGAACGCGTCGATCGTGAGCTTGGCGAGCTTGAAGATGTTGTCGAGCCCCATGGCGTCCTCCTCGGCGTCTAGCGCTCGCGCGCCCTTCGGAGCTCGCGCAGGACCTCGCGGACGCAGCGGGCGACGAGCGCCTCGCGGTCCTCGGGGGCGCGGACGGGGTCGGGGTTCGCGGCGGCGGTGGTCGCGGCCGGCGGGGTCCGGGGCGGTTGGTCGGTCGGCGGCGGGCCGGAGCCGCGGGCGTCGACGACGGCGCGGATGACGAGCTCGCGGATCTCGATCGTCATAGGCGGATCACCTGCATGCGGGTGTAGGCGAGCTCGAGGGTCTCGATGACGAGGCGCTCCTCGTTCGCGTTGAGGTCGGAGGTGGCCCAGCGGACCGGGAACGCCTTGATGAACAGCCACGCGGCGCGCGGGGCCCCCTCCTCGCCGAGCAGCGTGACCATGACGTTGCTCGGGGCGAACTTGAAGAGGCTCATGGCGACGTTGAACTCGACGCCGAGCGGCGAGCCGGTGACCATGCCGCGCTCGAGCACGAGGTTGCCGTAGCTGACGCGGACCGGGAGCTGGTGGGTGTAGAGGTTCTGGCCGCCCTCTTTGATCGGGACGGTGTCGATCTTGGAGCCGAGGCCGGAGACGCGCTGGAACAGGATGTCGAGCGGGTTGGGGATGACGCCGCCGGCGAAGAAGAACACGGCGAAGCGGAAGCCGAGCGGCGGCCCCGTCAGATAATCGAGCGAGAGCGGGGGGATGTCGACCATGGGCGGCGAATCACGGGAGGTGGACGACGGAGACGCCGCAGGCGCGGACCTCGAGGGTGTCGATGACGACCTCGTTGGAGCGGGCGTCGAGGGCGGAGGCGGAGAGCTTGACCGCGAAGGCGCGGGCGAGCCGCCAGGCGAGGACGGGCAGGCCGCGCTCGTCGCAGAGGTCGACCTCGAGGGTGCGCGGCTTCATGTCCTCGATCCATGTGTGGAGGAAGGCGGCGCCGATCGTGACGCCGCGTTCGAAGGTGATCGGCGTGAACTTCTCGAGCTGGTATTTGTGGAGCTGCTCGCCCTCGAGGAAGCTGAGGCCGTGGCGGTACGTGATCGTGTGATACTCGCGCTGCAGGCCCGAGACCTTGGCGAAGCTCATCGCGTCCGCGCCGACGACGACGCGGAAGTTGTAGGCGGCCAGCGGGTGGCTGGCGCGCTGCTCGGAGCGCGAGTGTGCCACGGGTCCTAGGACTCCTCGAGCGTGACGAAGTCGGCCTTGAGCTCCATGCTCTGGATGGCGGCGTCGTTGGACTTGGCGTCGAAGGTCGGGGCGTCGAGCTTGGTCGGGAAGGCGTTGCTGACCTTCCAGGAGACGACGGGGTCGCCCTTCTCGTCGCAGAGGCGGACGAAGATGTCCTTCTTCTCGATCTGGTTGATCTGGACGGTCTTGATCCAGTCGTAGAGGGCCTTGATGCTGGCCTTGCGGACGAGGCCCTTCTTGAGGGTGATCGTCGGCTGCGTGCGCTGGCCGGGCATCTGGAACACGCGCGGACCCGGGGAGCCGCCGGAGGTCGGGCTCTCCTTGTACACGGTGCTCTCGTAGCCGATGTTGAGCCCCGACACCTCCGAGAATGCAACGGCCTCGTCGCCGATCTCGACGCGGTAGTTGTATACGGGGAGGGGATAGTCGGTCTGGATGGTTTCCTTGGTGACTGCCACGGTGTTCGCTCTCGGTCAGGGGTTGTTCGGGAGGTGTTGGAGCGGACCGCTCACGCCTCGGCCAGCTTGTGTGAGAAGCGCAGGACGATGAATTCGGCCGGGCGGACCGCGGCGATGCCGATGGTGACGATCATGCGGCCCTCGAGGATGTCCTGCGACGACATGGTGCGGCCGAGGCCGACGCCGACGTAGTAGGCGGCCTCGGGCTTGGCGCCCTGCAGCGCGCCGCGCTCCCACAGGCCGTAGAGGTAGCTCTCGATCACGCCCTTGACCTTGAGCCAGGTGGTCGCGTCGTTGGGCTCGAAGACGGCGAAGGAGGTCGACTTGCGGGCGGACTCCTCGATGGTGATGAAGAGGCGGCGGACGGAGACGTAGCGCCACTCGTTGTCGTTGCCGGCGAGGGTGCGGGCGCCCCACACGAGGGTGCCCTTGCCGGGGAACGCCCGGATCGCGTTGATCGACTTGCCGGACATGACGTCGACGTTGAGCGCCTCCTGCTGCTCGTGGGTGATCTGGCGGACGGGGCCGATGACCGACGAGATGCTGACGTTGGCGGGGGCCTTCCACACGCCGCGGTCGCGGTCGACCCGCGCGTAGACGCCGGCGATCGCGGGCGAGGGCGGGAGGATGACGCGCTGCTCGCCGAGCGTGCGCTTGATGCGGTTGTAGCGGGCGGTGTCGGTGGTCGCGAGCGCGGCGAGGTTGGTCGGCGCGCCGCCGGTGGCGACGACGACGTCGGCCTCGACGTAGCGGTGGGTCAGCGCGGTGACGAGGTACGGGTAGTACGCGGCGCCGTAGGCGAGGGTGTCGGTGCCGATGCCGGTGCGGAAGGCGGCGACGTCGCCCTCGCGGACGTCGAAGATGGCGAAGCGGTCGCGGAGCTTGCTGCACTGGGCGAGCGCGGCCTGGTTGACGCTGTCGTAGTCGGCCTGGGCGAGCGCGACGAGGTCGGGCATGACGATCAGCGTCGGCTCGTCCTCGCGCTCGAGCGCGTCGAGGCCGGCGGTGAAGGTGGCCGCGGTCGGCGGCGTGGCGTAGTTGCCGATCGAGACGACGTAGCAGCGGCCGCCGCCGTTCTTGAAGTACAGGCTGATCGCGTGGTAGAGGACGTGGTCGGGCAGCGCGGGCGCGCCGGGCGTGACGACGTCGTCGGCGGCGACGGTGAAGGTGGTCGCCTTGGCCCTTCCGAAGCGGAGCTCGAACTCGAGCAGGGTGTTGATCTCGGCGATCTCGACCTTGTCGACCGCACCCTTTTCGGTGAAGCCGATGAAGGCTGGGATCGCCGTGGCGACCTCAGCCACCGAGGGCGGCAGTGTCGATACCTCTTCTACGTAGACGCCGGGAGTCTTGTACATGATGTTGCTCGTGCCGTTTGTTGGTTGTCAGTACTCGAGGACGCAGAACAGCGAGTCGAGGGGCGGCCCCTCGGGCGCGACGGTGAGGGTCGCGAGGCCATGGATGTCGGGGCTCGGCAGCTCGCGCACGAGCTGCTCCGCTCCGAGATAGAGCGAGAGCCGGCGCGTCGGGGCGCGGCGCAGGGCGAGCGGGGTGAGGCTGGCGAAGCGGAAGCAGCGGCGCCCCGGGTTGCGCGCGAGCAGGCCGTGGCCGACCGGGTCGTCCGCCGCCGACACGCCGCCGGGGGCGAGGAGCAGGCGTTCGAACACGAGGCCGCGGTCGGGCTCGTCGTCGCGCAATTCAGGGTCGGCGCCGTTGGGGCGCGCGGTGAGGAGGTAGTATGTCCACAGCGCGCGGCGGGCGTGGAGGTCGAGGGTGAAGCGCGGCGGCGCGGCGAGCCAGCCCGCGGAGATACCGGAGACCTCGATCGCGGCGGCGACGGCGGGCGGGTGGGGGCCCGCGAGCGTGTCGAGGGTCAGCGCGCCGCCCCCGGGGCTGGAGCCGCGGTATCGCGGCAGCTTGTGCGGGCCCTGGCGCCCGGCCCAGTCCGCGGGGGCGGTGTAATGCGCGAAGTCGGGGCCGGTGACGGTGACGTCGAGGCGCAGGCGCAGGTCGGGCTCGAAGGCGATGAGGGGTTTGCCGTCGCCGTCGACGGGTCCGACGATCTCGAGGCCGCCGGGGCGCGGGCGGGCGATCAGGCGGTGGCGCTCGAGCGCCCGGGCGCCGCCCGGGACGCTCGTGCTCGGCGCGACGCGCAGATCGGGGCAGGCCGCGTCCGCGAAGAATTCGTGCCGGACCTGGACGTCGAACAGGGTCCGGTAGGTCACGGGAGCCTCCCGATGTCGAGGACGACGTCGCCGGCGGCGCCGGAGGTGCCCGGGCGGGCGTCGCGGTAGGCCAGCAGCTTGACGCGATAGAGGAGCGAGGGATGATGCGTGATCCGCAGCGAGTTCCAGACCTCGTTCTGCTCGGCGAAGTTGAGGGTGACGAGCTCGAGGATCAGCTTCTCGATCCCCGCCGGCAGGTCGGGCGCGGTCGACGGGTCGAACACCGGGGTCGCCTGCAGGTGCTCGAGGATCGCCGAGAGGTGCTCCCAGGCGGCCTCGTAGCGCTTGAAGCGGGCGACGCAGAGGATATAGAGGACGAGGCGGATGTCGGGCTGGACCCGCAGCTTCGCGCCGTCCTCGGTGGTGCGGACGCGCAGGTCGGCGCTCCGCAGCGTGCGCTCCTCCTCGATGTTGATCAGCAGGAGCGACACCGCGCCGAGCTGAAAGCTGAGCGGCTCCATCTTGTCGCCGTCGACGAAGACGACGCGATCGCCCACCGCGTCGTCCTGCGATCCGCCGCGGGCGAGGCGGATGCGCTCGTCCAGGTGCTTTCGCAAGAATGTCAGGACGTTGGCTATCATCGGGGCGCTCGCGCGCTCATCTGCGCAGGCCGCGATTAAATCACAAACTGCTGAATCGGGAATGTTGAATCGCGGGGCGGAGTCGGTGTGAACCGCGCATTCAGGCGCGAGTTCGCGGGCGCGTCCGCGGGCGATTCATCGCAGCACGTATTAAAGTGAGCAGTATGGATCCGTGCCCCGGTCCGAACATTGTCAGTCGGCGGCGCCGCGGCGATTGCTCGCTCCTGGACGGGTGATATCGGGCCCGGCAACTCCTGCGTCGCGGCGCACCCCGTCAAGACTCACAGGATCGTCGCGGGGAGATCTCGCGGCGGTGCCTCGAGCGGGCGGGCCCGATGGTCGCGGTCGCGCTGGTTCGCTGGTATCGTCGGTCGATGGCGCGGATCGTGAGGGTCGTGGGGCTGGTCCTCGCCGTCGCGTGCGGGCCCGGTGCGCCGAACGGGACCACCGCCGGTGAGCCGGGCGATCCGACGGGGGGCCCGGGCGTCGCGTCGACGACGGGCGAGCCGGTCGTCACCGGGAGCGCGGGCACGTCGAGCGGCGAGAGCACGTCGAGCACGTCGAGCGGCGCAGGGACGCACGACGCGACGCTGGCCGACGCGACCACGGCGCTCACGGGCGACGTGACGACGTCCGGGGTCGCCGGGTCGTCGACGACGGAAGTCGAGCCCCCGTGCGAGGACTCGATGGACGTGACGGCGACGACCGGGGCGTGGCCCGGGAACGTGCCCAAGTGCGTCGATACGGAGTTCGACTGGAAGACCGAGCACGTCGACTGCCTCGTCGAATGTTCGACGATGACGCAGATCCACGGCGAGGGGCCGGCCGCTGGGATCAAGCCCGTCACGCGGATCGCCTTCGGGGTCGACTACGGCGTCTGCGGCACCGGGATCGCGCTCAATCGATTCTATCTCGGGCGTCCCGCCGCCCCGCAGGCCACGATCTACGCCGGCCTCGAATGTGCGCTGGATCCGTTCCTGGGCGGCCATGAGGTCGGCGGCTGGCTCCCCGACTCCACCGACATCGATGTGACGATGACGATCGAGAGCTACGCCGGCGACTGGCACAGCGAGGATCCCGTCGACCCGCCGCGGCTGCTCGGTCACCTCGCCGGAGACCTCGTCGGTCCGTTCGAGGCCATCCACTGCGCGGCGCTCGACGTGTTTTATAAGAGCTGTGGCTCCGCCGCCCCCGGCTTGTGAGGATATCTTCGCGGCCGGAGCGCGAGGCGCGGGGCCGCGCGCGCGATGGCGCGAAGATATGGGGGTCGGCGGCGACGGCGGGCCTTCTCGGGGGGCGGTGGTTCGGATAGATTGCCGTCGTGGCTTCCGACGCGATTCCCGTGGCGCTGCGGCGGATCGAGCGGATCCACGATCTGCTCGCGTCGGTCTGCCTCGACGAGTACGACCCGGCGGTCGATCGCCTGGCGATCGAGGACGAGGACCGGTTCGCGGCGCTGGAGGAGGCGATCGACCTGTTCGTGCGGCAGCTCGACCGGACGGTCCGGGAGCACCGCGGGACGATCGGCGAGCTCGAGGCCTCGCGCGACGAGCTGGCCGAGAAGCTGGCGACGATCGAGCGCCAGCGCGCGGCGATCCGCGACATGTCGACGCCTGTCGTGGAGCTGTGGGACGACATCCTCGCGCTGCCGGTGGTCGGGCTGATCGACGCCCAGCGCGCCGAGGACATGACCGGCGAGCTGCTCGAGCGGGTCACCCGGTCGCGCGCTCGCTGCGTGATCATCGACATCACCGGGGTCGACCTGGTCGACACGGCGACCGCCGGACACTTCTTGCGGCTGGTCGCGGCGACGCGGCTGGTCGGGGCGTTCTGCGTCATCACCGGCGTCAGCCCGCGGATCGCCGGCGCGCTCGTGGCCCTCGGCGTCGACCTATCCGAAGTCCGCACCCTCGCCACCTTGAAGGATGGCCTGCAGGCCTGTCTGTCTCACCTCGGCCGCCGCGCCCGATAGCGGCGGGAGCCCCCATGTCGTATCGCCCGTTCGTCCCCGGTATCACCGTCTCTGGCGTCACCGTGCGCGTCTTCGTCGAGACGCTGCGGTCGTTCCCCGTGCTGCGCGAGGCGATCCTCGAGGTCCTCGGGGACACGGACGTGCGCGAGGACGTGTGGTATTCGCAGGAGAGCGTGCTGCGGGCGTATATGAAGGCCGATCATCTGCTCGGCGGGCGCGGCCTCGAGCGGTTCGGGCGGACGATCCCCGGGCTGGCGAGCCTGCCTCCGACGATCACGAGCGCCCACGAGGCGCTGGGGTCGCTCGACGCGGTGTTCCACTTCTATCACGCGCGCGACGGGGTCCAGATGATGGACCCCGCGACCGGGGCGTTCGCCGAGGGGATCGGGCACTATCATTACGAGCGCGTCGGCCCGCGCGAGGGCCGGATGGTCTGCGACAACGCGTATCCGTGCCGGCTCGACCTGGGGCTGTGCCACGGCTTCGCCGCGCGGTTCGAGCCGACGACCGTGAGCGTCCACGAGCCCGGCGAGTGCCGGGATCGCGGCGACGCGGCCTGCGCGTATCAAGTACGCTGGTGACGGCCCGCGCGGGTCATCGCGCGACGAGCAGCGTCGAGCTGCGCGCGGGGACCGGGACGGTGCCGTCGGCGACGGGATCGGCGGTGAGCAGGTGCCGGTCTGATCGATCCACCACAGGGCGTCGTCGATCGAGTACTCGCGGGCGTCCGGGTTGGTGAAGTCGAAGTCGGGCAGGTAGGGCGTGAACCAGCAGCGCCTGTGCTCGGTCGGCTCGGCCCACGAGCACTGCCGGTGAGGCCGGCCGGAGCCGGAGCGCCGGACATTGGCACGTGTGCATAAGGCGCGGTGGCGAGCGCTGACGCGGCTCGGCGGATTGTCGATATATTGGCTTGACAGCGGGGCCAGGCGGCGATTAGAGTGTCTGCGTCATGTCCCGGCTCAATCGAAATTCGTGCGAGTGGTCTCGCTCCGTTCCGCTGGAACGCGAGCTGGAGACCAATCTGCGCGGGAATTGATCGAGGGCCCGCGCAGAGTTCTCCTCTGCTTTGTCATGCAGCTCCTTCTTCTCGTGAAGAAGGATGGCTCTGCACCTGCGGGCGTGGTCTAACTGGTCAGGACACTGGAACCTCACTCCAGACGCGAAGGGTTCGAGCCCCTCCGCCCGCATCGCCTCGAATGCTCCGTTCGATCAGCGGTCATGTCGCCTGCCTTTCATGCAGGATAGATGGGTTCGACTCCCATACGGAGCACTACCTCGGATCGGTAGCTCAGCGGTAGAGCGGCGGCTTGTTAAGCCGAAGCGCGTGGGTTCGAATCCCACCCGGTCCTCTATACATTTTTCGAAGGGGTCGCCAGGCGCGGCGTCCTCGGGTACGCTCGCGCGATGGTGCGTCCAGACGAAGCGGACCGACGAGCCCCCGGAAGGGGTGAGGCGGTCGTTTCATGCTGCACCGTTCCAGCGGGTGAAAGTCCCGTCCGGGTAGGCGCCGGAGCGCC